>Ga0233360_1000100_pt1 | contig 13535 bp, 12 predicted proteins | sample ElkDunMinimDraft_20_FD_180671 | JGI IMG/M metagenome (GOLD analysis project Ga0233360, IMG submission 180671) | Fecal eukaryotic communites from dung pellets of Tule Elk in California, USA - Elk Dung A0 | ecosystem: Host-associated > Mammals > Digestive system > Large intestine > Fecal | place...
TCTGCTCCGGGAGAGTATCGCCGACAAAGAAAAGGAGGTGTACAAGCGCCATGACAAGAAGCGTAAAGGCCATGCAAAAGCTCGATAAGGAGAAATACAAAGTCCCCCGTAAGGTGCAGGATCTCATCCCCATAAAACGCATCTGGGCAGACGGCATTTTCCAGACCGGGACCCGTTATGATATGTCCTTCCGCTTTTCGGACATCAACTACCAGGTGGCCTCCAAGGAGGACAAGGAGCGGATGTTTCTTGCCTACTCGGAACTTCTGAACAGTCTGGACAGCGGCTCCACCGTAAAGATCACCATCAACAACCACCGTCTCAATCAGGCGGACTTCGAGCAGTCCATCCTCATCCCCAACCGCCGGGACGGTCTGGACAAGTTCCGCAGGGAGTATAACCAGATGCTTCTGGACAAGGCCAACGGCATCAGCGGCATTACCCAGGAGAAGTACATCACCGTTTCCGTCCACAAGAAGAGCATTGAGGAGGCTCGGGGGTATTTCCACCGTGTCGCCGCCGACCTCAACGCACACTTTGCCGCCCTCGGCTCCAAGTGCGTTGCGCTCCATGCAGAGGAGCGGCTTCGCATCCTCCATAACTTCTATCGCCCCGGAGACGAGACCGCTTTCCACTACGACATCAAGAGCCGTATGCGCTTTGGCCGTGACTTCCGGGACTACATCTGCCCGGACAGCCTCGAACGGCACAAGGACTACTTCAAGATGGGCAAGACCTACTGCCGCACCCTTTACATGAAAGAATTTGCCTCCTATGTGAAGGACGACATGGTCACGGAGCTCACCGACCTTAACCGGAACATGATGTTTTCCATGGATGTAATTCCCGTACCCATGGACGAGGCCGTGCGGGAGGTGGAAAAGCGGCTCCTTGGTGTGGAGACCAACGCCACCAACTGGCAGCGCCGCCAGAACAACAATAACAACTTCACCGCCCAGCTGCCCCACGACATCGAACTTCAGCGCAAGGAGATCAAAGAGTTCCTCAACGACCTCACCACCCGGGACCAGCGCATGATGTTTGCCCTCATGACCATGGTCATTACCGCCGACTCCAAGGAACAGCTGGACAGTGACACCGAAGCCCTGCAGGCCATCGCCCGGAAGCGGATGTGCCAGCTAGCCGTTTTGAAGTATCAGCAGATGGACGGGCTCAACACCGTGCTTCCCATCGGCCAGCAGAAGATCGGCGCTTATCGCACCCTCACCACCGAGTCTCTGGCGGTGTTCATGCCCTTTAAGGTGCAGGAGATTCAGGAGAAAGGCGGCATCTATCTGGGCGAGAACGCCATCTCCCAGAACATGATCTTCTGCAACATGGAGACCCTTCTGAACCAGTCCATGGTTCTGCTTGGCGTCCCGGGCTCCGGTAAGTCCTTCCTTGCCAAGCTCCTCATTGTGGCGCTTATCCTCTCCACGGATGCGGATGTTCTCATCTGCGACCCCGAGGGTGAGTACGCCTCTTTGACCAAAGCCCTCAAAGGCTCCGTAATCCAGTGCTCCGCCAACAGCACCGACCGCATCAACGCCATGGACATGGTGGATGGCTACGGCGATAAGAACCCCATCGCCGCCAAGAGCCAGTTCATCATGTCCCTCATTGAGCAGATCGACAAGACCGGCGTAGGTGCTCACCAGAAGTCCATCATCGACCGCTGTGTGGAAGCCGTCTACCGGGAGCAGGGCAAGAAAGGCAAGATCCCCACGCTCTGCACCCTCCGGGAGAAGCTCAAGGAACAGCCCGAACCTGAGGCGTGGAATCTGGCCCTTGCCCTGGAACTGTTCACCTCCGGCTCTCTGGATGTGTTCGCCCACGAGACCAATGTGGATACCGGCAACCGCCTTGTTTGCTACGACATCCACGACCTCGGCAGTCAGTTGAAGCCCGCAGGACTTCTCACCATCACCGATGCCATGCTCAACCGGGTCATCGCCAATGCCAAGAAGGACAAGACCACCTACCTCATCATAGACGAGTTCCATGTGGTATTTGAGAACGAGCAGAGCGCCCTGTTCTTCAATAACGCCTACCGCCAGTTCCGCAAGAAGGGCGGTCATCCCTGCGCCATCACCCAGAACGTGGAGTATCTGCTGGATTCCGTTCAGGGCAGCACCATGCTCTCCAACTCCGAGATGGTGGTCATGCTGAACCAGGCCGCCAACGACCGGGCGAAGCTGGCCAAGCTTCTCAACATCTCCAAAGAGCAGCTCAGCTACATCACCAACGCCGACGCCGGCTGCGGGCTTCTCAAATATGGCCGCGCTCTGGTGCCCTTCGTGAACATCTTCCCCAAGAACACCAAACTCTACAAGCTCATGACCACCAAACCCAGCGACAAGAGAAGTGCGTAAGGACGGGCATTTGCCCGTCCTTCTTGATACGAATTGATCAGCAAATTAGACTATTATGAATCATCGGGAAGCAATAAAGCAACTCCCCAACATTGCTGACCGGTTGTATCCTTCGGGTTCATAAGAAGAGTTCCACCAACAGGAGCGTTTCTAATAGGTCTGGAAAAATCTTTTGCCATTACCATGTTGGTATCATTACTTATCTGGGAGAGGATTCTCCGTATTTCTTTTTCTGTTTCTCTCTCCACAATTAGAAGCGGAATATCAGTTGATCGAGAAAGAGCGCATGACGCATATATTAATGCCCACTTATGCAAGAGATCAATGAACCCCTTATGTATGTTGTAGCATATTTCCTCACTACTAAATCCACCATTCGTTAACAGTTCTCGTTCTTGTGGTGATATTTCTTTTGATACACTGCCACCTGGATTACACAGCACAATTAAATCAATCGGATTGATATTTGCCTGTTGCCTGGTCAAGGCATAGACCAATCCCCATTCTTTAATAATATCTTTTTTCCATAGGAGTGCATCTACTTGACTAAAATCAGGTTCATCCGTGGTTTTAATTTCAGATGTGTAGTTATGTGCCTTGATTAGTGCATCAGTGTGTGCAATGGCTTCGTCGTTTATATCGACACTAACAACCTGACAATCGCGTAGAAGAAAAACAAGCGTTGAATATCCAGCACCACAACCTAATTCAAGAATTCGTTTACAAGATCCATCCGGAAAGCATTGTTGAATGACATCGCATAACCATTCATAATCGCCGTCATCAAAATGCTGTTTTGCGTTAAGCGTCCATTTAGAAATGTATTCTTTTCCTAATAAATCATTACTCATAACAAACCTCGTATTATTTGCTAGCCTCTTAATGAATATATTTTCGCTTTATGTATCTGGCAATACTATCATAATCACCGTAGATGAACTTATCATTAATTCCAAGAAAATCCAATTCGTTCAAAATCTTTTCCTTGTTTTCAATAACTATGACATATTCCGGCCATACTCTCTGTTGTGACAAAATGTGAGCATCATACATATCCTCATCAAAGGAAATGTATGCCTGATATACAAATAAACCCTGCTGATTGATTCCTCGCTCAAAAGCGAGAAATGGTGTATATATGAAATTAGGGATACAGTTTAACCACCAGACAGTTGCTTGGTTCACCATTATTTCACGAAGGAAATCCTGGAGCATTAATGTGTATTCTAGCACTTCCAGAGATACATTTCCTGTTTCCTGCTCGACTATGCTTATAATACCGGAACGTTCAGAGATATGTTTGTGTTTGATTTTCCAACGGTATTCCCCATTTTTGTATGCAGGAAACCTTGATCTCTTTGGAGTTAGTGGTTGCATATCGACAAAGTAATACTTCCAATCATCGCAAAGCTTTTTGAAATAGTAATAAAAGGTTTCTGGATGTCGTTTTTCAAATTCAAGGAACTTCTCGTAGAGTTGAATAGTGATGCCTTTTTCATCACGAACAAAGCGCATCAAAAAATTATCATCTTCATGCCCCATGAGAAGGTCGGTTATATCAATTAGATCGTTCTTTATCAGATAGACAAAGCCACGATCTTTGTCAAAGCAATCATCGTCACGTAAGAAAGGTTGACACGCAAAAAAAAGGGCAACCAACGGGGATCGAGTAAAATCAATTAAATTGGTTGGTATTCCATGATGCTGAGAAAAAGCCAGAAAGTCCTTTCTTTCATCAGGCGTCAATTTGTGGAAAACCTCACGCTTGTATTCATTTTTCATTTGAATAAACGGACATTCACCTCCCCGAAGTGCCGACGAAATCGTCTCGTGATAGTTGGTTGGTTCACCACGATAAATGTAATTGGAAAAATTTCCCGACGAGAATAGGTTCATAAAATCGGACAAGCTTTTAATCACAATCTCTTTAGGCGAAGGTAAACCCTTAAGGTGCCGTTTAGAATACATCATTGGAAAAGTCCCCAATCATTAGCGTTTTTCCGATTATATCACATATTTCATAAAAGAGCACTAACTGAACCGAACGGTAGGAATAATGTTGATTTATGCCTATTGTTTTGGTATCCTAATAATGCAAAAAGTAGGAGGGTGAACTATAAATGTCTGAATCTTCTATTGAGAGCATTTTGCTTGGAATCGTTACGGATTTCTACACAACATTTGGTATGGAGCCCGTGTCTGTAAAATATGTAATTGCAGAGGATATGGGTAAAGCATATTCGGAGTTGCGCCCGGAGTATATTTCTTACCATCCCGAACAGGCTGCCAATGCACAAAAATACAATGGAATCACTGTATTACCCGATTCTCTGGATGGTGAATTTACGGTTCTACTAAATGGTGTAATTCTCCAGCAGAGTTTGGCAGATGGCAGTGCCAATTGGATTGGTACAATCGCTCACGAAACAACACACGCAGTTGACTATACGGAATATGCAAATCTCGTCTGGGTGGACAGCTACGATGAGCTTCAGCTAATCGACAAGCATGCCATGTTTCAGCTGTGGACAGAAGTGAACGCACGAGCCAAAGGCTATTACTTTGTTCGTAAGTACACATTTGAGGATATGATCGATGAACGACAAGTAAGTGATATTCTGAACATCGAACTTCCAAGTCAGTACAATCTGCTTTTCCAGAATTACAATGCTACCCGTGACGGATATCAGCAAGCATACTTGGTTGCACAGTATTTGGGACGTTTGTACACGTTGCAGCAGCTGTTTCCCCAAACATTTACTAACGGATTCATCCGGCAGCATCTCTCCCCCAATAAATGGATGTACGATTGGTTTGTTTTTTATAGCAAATACAATACGCTTTCCGAGGCATGCGAACATTTCGACGAAATGAAAAACATCCTGCGACAGAATTTTCGAGGATTATAACCTCTTATTATCTATAGAAAAGTGACGGGGCTATTGATAGCCCCGCCGTTGTCCCTATACATATGTTACTTCGGCATGCATGATTATTTCTATCCTGTTACCGATATTATTCGTTCGCTATACTCATATCATTTAATCTGATTAGCTGTTCGGTGATACCTTCCTTTTCAGCCAGCTACTTCATCATTGATCAAACATTTCTGCTGCTCGGTTATCAATCTCAGTTCTGTTATATCGTTTTAGCAGATTTTCCTTCCCTTGTTTTTGCCCTTGTGGGGTGTTATAGACAGATAAAACAGTGTGAAATCGTATAATGGAACAAGGTGAGTAAACTGCGAAAAACCATTGATTTGCAACAGTTTTGGTGGTTTTCTGAATGCCCTACGGAGAGCAATTACAGCATTAGATTTTTGCAAATTCCAATTTATCTAACCAACTCTCTGAAAACCCTTGATTTTACTGGACTTTTCAGCAGTTTCATACTCGTATTTAATGTATTTTCCCTTGTTTTTGCCCTTACGAGCCGAAACAAGGGAAAGTTTTGTTTTTAGCCGCCGACTACCTTGTCAAGCAGTCTTGCGGAAGTACGCTTCGCTTCCCTTGTAGCGTGAGCATACACGTTCATTGTGGTACTGACATCGGCGTGTCCTAAAAGCTCCTGCACATCCTTCGGTGCTGCTCCGTTGGAGAGCAGATTACTTGTGAATGTGTGACGGAGTTGGTGGAAATGAAAACCATCCAAGCCCTCTACTTTTTGCTTCGCCCTTTTGCACATATTCCCAACCGTACTTGGAGATTCATATGCTCCATCCGGTCTAAGGCATACAAAGGATATTTCCTTGTAGCCTTCGGGAACTTCTTCCGTTCTCGGCAAGCTGTAAACCTCATAATAGGTGCGGTCTTTTTCTTTGACCTCGCAATAATAATTGAGGCTGTATAGCTCGCCATATTTGAAGCGGTTTTTGTGCTGTTCGGCTTTTGCAGTTCGTAGAATTGCCACTAACGTGTCGCAGAAGTCCACTGTGCGGATCTTCTTGCGTTTGGTAGCTCCTATTTCGGTTTTGTGTCTTGTCCCGTTGTATCGCATACTGCGGCGTACCGTAAGGTACTGATTTTCAAGATTTATGTCCTGCCAAGTCAAGCCGCAAACCTCGCCAATGCGAAGTCCTGTGTAGTAAGCAATCTGTATCGGGAGCAGTGCGGGGTTATCCTTTGCTTTCAGAAAATCCTCAAGCCTTAGATACTGTTCGTGAGTTAGCGTAGGTGTGGAAGTTGTTTCGCCATCTTCATCCGAAAACAGTTCGTATTTTTCCTTTTTTCCTCGCCATACAACATACTGCATCGGATTAAAGGATATTAACCTTTTCGGGAATACCGCAAAGCGGAACGCTCCTTGCAGAACGGCGGAGAACAATCGCAAGTAACCCTTGCTGAGTGCCTTTGCGGTTGTACCGTCTGGATTTGTCCCGCCGAAGCTGAGGAAATCCATAAACGCCTGCAAATGGTCGGCGGTTACACTTTTCAGTTTTCTGTTGCCGATGGGGTACTGCTTGATACGATTGACCGTACCTTGATATGCCATAACCGTACCGTTGCTCAGATTGCTCGGTTTCAGTTCTTCTTCTACCCACATATCGAGCAACATTCCCACCGTTGCGTTTTCGGATTTTGCTACGAATTTCTTTTCTTCGTAATCTTCCATTGCCTTACGGAGCAGGGCTTCCGTTTCGCTCTTGCTTTCCGTACCCGCAAACTCTCGCTGTACCTGTTTGCCGCTTTCATCTTCGATATAGAAGCGGTAGTACCACTTTTTGCCTTTCTTTCTTACAGAACCTTTTGCCATAGATAAAATTTCTCCTTTCTATCCGTGGCAATCGGGACTGTGACATATGGTGTGCGTAAAGTAAATAGTGTCACTTCTGCCGATTGGTTTCAATCGGCATTTTTAATTGTCAAGGTGCCACGGAATTATTCTTTTTGGATAGCCTTTTTTCAGCTTCCGTCACTATCTCGAATAGATCGCCCATCTTTACAGCGGTACGACCTTCATCGTAGATATGTAAAATCCCGTCAAGAAATCGTTTCATATCTTCGATAGGTAATTCCATTTCGTTGCGATATACCTTTTCGGTAATCGTTCCCGACTCGATAGCGTATCGCATAAGCGACTGCTTCAAGCCTTCATCGTTTGCCACACGGTCAACCTCTGTCATAGCATCGGCAAAGTGGTGGCAAAGCACAGAGTATAAATCAATTATCTTTCCGAGAAATGTAGTGAGCATCTGTTGGTGCGGCTCGCCCTTTACAGTAGAGGACACCGTATCAAGATATTTCTTGATGTGCTGCTCAATGTCCTTTTGGCAGAGTGTATAGCTGTCATATTCCTTATCATCGGAAAGACCTGTCAGCCATTCGGGAGTGGTAAGAAGTGCTTCGGCAAGACCGTTGATAATCATTGTTCGCTTCGGATCAACGCCGTCAGCTTCATACCTTTGAATGGTGGACTTGTTCACGCCGATACGCTTGCCAAGCTCCGGCATAGAAAGTTTCAGTTCTATTCTACGCTCTTTAATACGTTCCCCGACTTGTTTTGGGGTAAACATTGTTTCTTCTTTCAAGGTATTCACCTCCTGTTTGAGTACAGTATATCACAAACAAACTCAATTTGCAACCCTTATTTGCAAAAAATATTAAAAACAATTCTTAAAAGGTTGCAAAATGGGTTGACAAGTGATAGCAAAACAAGTATAATGATAACACCAAAGTTGCATTTTGAGTATCTAAGAAAGGAGAACAGCATTATGAACGCAATCAAAATGGGAATGACAATCGAAGAAGCAGCAGAAACCAGCGGCATCGGCAGGAACACAATGCGAAAGTTGGTGGACTGGGGCAAGCTGCCTGTTCTGAAGGTCGGGCGTAAAACCATTATCCGCAGGGATACCTTAGAGCGTTTTATGACCGTCAATCAGGGCAGAAACCTACTGTGTCAGGATGATGTCCGCAAAGTAGAGTAAACCGTTCTCAAAGCCCTCGGCGTTTGAGAGCGAAATACACCCCTCGCACAAATCTACGATTTGTTCAAGAGGTATTTCGCCCTTGCAGGGAGCCTGTATCACAGTTTGTCGGCATATACCGCCGCTATGATACAGTGAAAATTGCCACCGCAATTTTCATCGGCTGTCCCGTCAGCACTTACCGCCGAAACAGCCGCAACCGACAAGTCGGTTGCAAAATGAGAACGCACATTTACAACACAGAACGGAGATGATTTATGACACGCCACAGCTTTATTCGGATGTCAAAGCTGTCCAATGTCAAGGGAAGAATATCGTATATTACAAGCCACGCAAGACAGGAAAACCTCTATGCCACCTACCGCACCGCAGACAATTCCTTTTGGAGCAATCTTGCCAAAGAGTGTCAACAGGAGTTTAGACGAAGCGGAGCAAACGGAAAGTGTATCGAAGCAAGGGAGTTGATTATCGCCCTGCCCGAAGTTTACACCACCTATGAGCCGCAGCAGGTACTTGAAGATTTCACAGAGGAATTTCGCAGACGGTACGATGTGGAATGTGTATCGGCTCTCCACCACAACAAGAGAAAGACCAATTACCACATCCACCTCATATTCAGCGAACGGCGGTTGCTTGCCGAGCCGGATATAAAAATCGCCACCCGAAGCGTATTCTATGATGAAACGGGCAAGCGTGTACGCACCAAGAAAGAGATGACCGATGAAAACGGTAAAGTCCGTGAGGGTTGTACCGTTATCCCGAAAGGCGGCATATATGAACAGCACCTTTTCACCGTAAAGGATGACCGCTTCAAAAGCGATCCTTTCCTTCGGGAAGTAAAGGAAATCTATACCGCCCTTATCAATCGGCATATCTCCGACCCCGAACAGCACCTAAAGGTGTTCAATCCCGAAAGTATCTATCTGCCGACCAAGAAGATCGGCAAGAACAATCCCAAAGCCGCAGAAATCGAAGCCGACAATGCCGCAAGGCAGGACTGGAACAGAACAGCGGATATGGCACTCATATCGGGAATTGAGGAAACAAAGATACTGGAAATCAAGAGAGAGGAGATCCACCAAAAAGCAAGTCACTCCATTAAAGCAAATGGATGGCTGCCCAACCTATTCCGCAGTATTGTGAGCAAAGCAAAGGAATTTTTGCAGAACTTAATAAAGCAGACGACGTTACCGCCAAAGCCCGTATTCAATATGGATATGGCAGAGTTCCGCACAATGCAAAAACTGATGATACGGGTACAGGACAGGGCAAGAGAAATCCGCAGCTTGCAGGATGAAGTACCCAAGTTAAAGGCACAGCTTGCCGAAACAAAGGGTATTTTTAAGAGCAAGGAGCGTAAGGCATTAGAAACGCAGATACAGCAAACGGAAGAAAAAATCTCCGCTATGCTGGCAGAATTGCCCGATATTCTTAAAAGCGACGGTTATCCCGATGTGCAGGCATTTATGGCAACCTACCGCAAGGCAGAAGCCGTAGTTGAAAACTACAATCGTGAGCTTGCCGAGTGGGAACGCAAGGCAAAAGAAAGCCGCAGACCCGCCGAAAAAGAACGGTATGTACCGCCCGAAAAACAAAGTGTCCGTGACCAACTCAGACGGTTACAGACAGAGGGCAGACAGTCCAAACCCAAGCACCGAACCCACGACAGAGAACGATAGCTTTAACACCGAAAACAACACCGCAGGGCAGTTTCCCTGCCTTGTGGGATTACATACATTTTGACAGTAAAACACCCTGCAAGATTTTGAGGTCTTGCAGGGTGTTTAATTTAATCTTCAGTCTATTTTTATTATAATATCGCCTGTGTTTGTAATAATCTCACATCTGCCGCCGTCCACATTTTTTGGGACATCGACATTACCCGTATCGGTTTGTATAATAAACACCTTATCGGTAAGCAAAGTGCCTGTAACGTATCCCGTACCAGTTTCCACAAAAATCTCGGTGGCATCGCTGTTTTCAAATCGCACGTCGCCTGTACTTCTTTCAATAGAAAACTTTTTTGTGGCAATAACATTATCCAAAAAGATATCACCTGTGCTTCCGCTTGAGATAACATTTTTGCACGCAATATCGGTTAGATATGCTTTGCCTGTTGAAACGCCGACTGTAATATCTCCCTCGCAGGTCACAGACGAAACAGTCACCTTGCCTGTGGATACAGAAAGATCAAGTGTACCAGCGGAGATATTCTCGACACGGATATCTCCGGTGCTTGTTTTTATTTTAATCATCTCAGAAGCAGATGCATTAAAATTAACGTCACCCGTACTTAATGAGATATCAACATTATTGAAACTAAAATCTTTCGGTATTTCGATATCTCCAGTACTTTCATCAATGAGAAGTGAAGTGTACTCCGTTTTAGGAAGATAAACCGTTATCTTGGGCGAGCCGATGTTTAGTCCGAAATATCCGGCTCTTTCATAAACTAACTTAATATTTAGAATACCTTCTTCAACCGTGACGGAATTCTTTGCTTTTTCTTCCTCGTGGCACTCCACTCTGCACTTTCCATTATCAGAAAGCACAAACACGATGTCTGCGGTAGTTGTGTCGATAGATATTCCGTCAAATGCATCACTAACTTCGTAAGTGTTTGTTTCGTATTTAGTCGTTGACAGTTTGGTAAAATCCCATTCGAGCATTGACATCACGCCTACAAAGAGGATGCATCCAATCAACACGAGAGAAGTTGCTATAAGAAGCCATATTTTTGTTTTCTTTTCCATTACGCTTCCTCCTTTTTGATAAAGCAATTCTTGATCCATACTGCCATTTTCTTTGTGAGCATCAAGATACCCTTTGTCGCTGCCTTGCATCCATAGAACATAAGGATAGAAAGACCAGTGCAAACAATTCCTGCGGCGAGCATAGCAACACCTGAAGCACCATTCCCACCTATGGTAAAAATGATACATGACAGTACCCCGCCGATAGAACAAGCGGCAGTCGAAGCAAATATTGCCCATACAGAAACAATCAAAGACCATAGCACAGCGTAAAGTGAAAGAACTACGGCAAATACAGCAATACCCAAAGAAAGCCATATAGGAGAGCCAAGAGCCAACAGTATGATTTCTCCCACACTCAGCCGTCTTTTGGGTTTGATTCTTTCTTTGGCGATTTTCGTCAGAGGAATATCAGTTACTACTTGTGTAACGATTTCATCAATAGAGCCTACTGCCGAAACCGCATCTTCCTCCGAAAGACCATCTTCCATTTGATCTTCAATCATTTCGCTGTAAAACGCTAAACGTTCCTCAATATCATCCTGCGGCAATCCAGACAATCCTTTACGCAACTGCGCAAGAAATTCTTGTTTACTCATTGCCATCATCCTCCTTAGTTACAAATCGATATATAGATAAGATTTCTTTCCACTCGACCTTGAAATCTTCAATGCGTTTAAGCCCCTCATCGGTAATATGGTAATACTTCCGAAGTCTGCCACCATGTTCTGCGGTGCGAACGTTCAGCATATTGGCTGTTTCCAAGCGTTTCAGAATGGTGTATAAGGTCGATTCGGAAAGTTCGATATACGGCTTCATATCTTTTATGATCTTATAACCGTATGAATCTTCACTCTTGATGGCTGCCAAAACACAGACATCCAAGAGTCCTCGTTTCAACTGAACATCCATACTATACCTCCTTTTATGTTATACATCATACCACGAAGTATTGTTTTTGTCAATAGATTTTGAAAATTCAAGCCGTTTATAGAGCATATAACTTGAGGGGTAAGGTGTTTGTACCTTACCCCTCGATTTCGCCTGTTATAGCGTTACATGCTCATTTTGCGAACCTTATCATAACCTCGTCAACGGCATCCGTATATCTGCCCTGTGCAATCAGTTTGTTACGGAAAGCAAGCAGGGTGTTAAAGATATACCGTCGTTCCTCTGCTGTTAGGTAAAGGTAATACTTCCGCTTTCTCATACGAAGATCACCTCGGCATTTACAGTTTCCGTAACCGCTGACCGCAGAGCGTTCATCCTGCCAACCCATTCCATTTGATTTTCGGCTTTCAGTTTCTCTGTAATGCCCTCACGCTCTGCCCATTGCTTCATAAGGCGGTCAAACAGCTCCTGTGCCTGTTCTTCAATGTCGGCAAGGTGGCTTTGCAGTTTTCCGCTTGTCAGCAGGTTAGTATAGAACACCTTTTTGTGCTGACGGATATATCGCAAATGTCGCTGACCCCACACTCCGATATGCCTTTCTTCTTTTTCGGCGGGTAATTCCAAACAAGGAATGTAATAATCACCCTGCAACTCATACCAAAGACCGTTTTTCTCGTTATAAATGTACTTTTCCATTATGTAATCCTCCAAAATAATATATTCGCACATACATCACAGTTTTCCGATTGCCACACTCTGTTATATCGTGTTATCAGTTTTTCTTGCCCTTGCTTTTGCCCTTATAATCTGTCGGAGCAAGGGTAAAACGGTGTGAAATCGTATAAAGGGATAAGGTGAGCAGATTGCGAAAAACCCTTTATTTTCAAGGCTTTTAGAGGAATTCATTAACGCCCTACAATAAGCGATAATGATTTAAGAAAAGTTTGTTTTCAAATTCCAATTTATCAGTTAGTTAAACTGAATACAGAAACCTACATAGCAGTCATGCACTCCGGTGCGTGGCTGCTCTCATTTTACCCGGAAAGGAGGATGTACTTATGCCGGATATAAAAACCAAAGAAACCATCAAGGACATAAAAGTCCTGGACAAGTCCGCAAACCTTGCCGCCCGGATGAGGGAGACCTATGTCCGAACAAAGGCCATAGCACCCAAAGAACGCAGCGAACAGACAGACCCGGTGAACGATGCCGAAAAAGGAGCCGAGAGCATCACTTATGAATCCGGTCACATTGTCTTCGGTGCCGCCCAAATGACTCACCGAAAGCAAGCAGCCAAGCGCCGGGAACAAAAACAACAAGAGGTTCAAAGATTCGAGCGCCAAGAGCCCTATTATGCCTCTACACAGGAAGAACCCAACTACACGCAACACACTCCCGCTCCATCCCCAGGAGTACAAGCGATGCCGGTATTGGATGACATTCAGCCTACTCAGGACGAACCCCGAAACACACCCAAAATCGTTCAACATACAGTCAAACAAGGAAATCGTGCAGTCAAATCGAGTTCCGAGGGACAATCGACTCGGATGACCATTAAGACCACAGAGGCCGCAGCCAAAACGGAAGCCGTCA
>Ga0233360_1000101_pt1 | contig 13052 bp, 7 predicted proteins | sample ElkDunMinimDraft_20_FD_180671 | JGI IMG/M metagenome (GOLD analysis project Ga0233360, IMG submission 180671) | Fecal eukaryotic communites from dung pellets of Tule Elk in California, USA - Elk Dung A0 | ecosystem: Host-associated > Mammals > Digestive system > Large intestine > Fecal | place...
GATGTTTATCTTATCGTCTTCAATCCAGTATGATACATTTTCAGCAGGGATGTTTGCAATTGTACCGTGAAGCGGTAAGTCCTCGCCTGCGTCGTTGCAGGGTGAACCTACTGCAGTAAGACCGCAGGTTGTAAGCAGACCTGCTGTCATTGACTTTAAAAATCCGAGTCCTTTGTCATCGTAATACTGGGGCGAAACATATCCTGCAGGTGCAAAAAAAACAAGGTTTGTGCCTTTATAGTACATTCTGGAAATATCTCCTGCACGATCTAATGACACTGTAAACATCAAGCCTTTGCCGTTGTTTACTTCCAAAAGACGCATACCATCGCCTTTTCCGCCTACTAATCTGTGTTCTTCTACGCTGTAAAGCTGTGAAGAATGTCCTAAATATTCATTCATATTTATTACCTCCAATTCATTAAAAATTATATCACACAAGGTAATATATGTCAATGGAGTATATACTACAGAAACTAAAATATATTTGTGAAATTTTGTGTTTTTTCATTGAAAACAAACACTTAATATGATATACTTATCTAAAATAAATTATAAGGTGTGATTTTTATGACCAGACGCAAAACCAAAGCTATAAAAGTAGGAAAAATAGGTATAGGCGGAGAACACCCTGTTTCTATTCAATCTATGCTGAATACAAAAAACGGCGATGTCAAGTCGGCAATTGAACAGACTACGGCCTTAAAAGAAGCAGGTTGCGATATTGTGCGCTTAGCAGTAACTGACGAGGGTAGTTTAGAGGTTATAAAAGCTCTAAAGAGAGAAATTGATATTCCTTTAGTTGCTGATATTCAGTTTGACTACAAAATGGCAATTGCATCTATTGAGGCAGGGATAGATAAGGTGCGCTTAAACCCGGGAAATATCGGTAATGAAAGACGGGTTAAGGAAGTAATAGCAGCGGCAAAAGACAGAAATATCCCTATTCGCGTAGGTGTTAACACTGGCTCGGTGTCTTTGGATATTGCAAAAAAATACGGTCGTTACAGTGCTGAAGGTCTGGTTTTAGAGGCGACACGCCATATTGAAATTTTAGAAAGAAATAATTTTAATGATATAGCAATTTCATTAAAAGCCTCTGATGTAAGCACAATGATAAAAGCGTACAGATTAATGGCAGAAAAATGCGATTATCCATTACACCTAGGGGTAACGGAAGCAGGTCCTGCATACACAGGTACTATAAAATCCGCTATTGGTATTGGTGCTCTTTTGGCAGACGGCATCGGTGATACAATCAGAGTTTCATTGACTGATAAGCCTGTGGAAGAAATTAAAGCAGCAAAGGAAATATTAAAAGCTCTTGATTTGCGCGAAGGAGGTCCTAAACTTATATCCTGTCCCACCTGTTCAAGATGCTCTGTTGACCTTATCAGTATTGCAAAAGAGGTTGAAAAACGCTTGAGTGCTTTAAATAAAGATGTAACGGTTGCTGTTATGGGCTGTGTTGTAAACGGTCCGGGTGAAGCAAGCAATGCTGACATTGGTATTACAGGGGCAAACGGAGAGGGACTTATTTTTAAAGACGGCAAGGTCATAAGAAAAGTTAAAGAAGAAAATATAGTTGATGAATTGTTTAATGAGATTGATAAATTGTTTTAAGGAGATAAAAAATGTCCAATTTATTGGCTGAATTAGCAGGTGCAGAGTTTGCGGCCCAGTATGAGAATGTTAATGTCACTGGCTGCAGAGTAAAAAAAGAAGATATGTCTATGAGCGTGGATGTTGAGTCTGACGCTTTTCCTTGTGTGCTTCCTTTTGCAAAGCTGCGTGCGGCAATTCGCGAAAAGTTTGGAGTAAATAAGATCGCTTTTAATGTAAAGTATAAAAACTTTACTATAAATAGTGGAAACATAAACACCTTTTTTGAAAATGTAAGGGAATACACATGCTTTAAGAAACCTGCGCTCTTAAAAGTGTTAGCAGGCAGTACTGCGGAATTTTCGGAGAATACATTTGTTATTTCAATCCGCTTTGGCGGCGATGAGATACTTGTAAAGGAAAATGCTGAAAGTACAATAAAAGAATATGTAAAAAGAAGTTTTGGAATAGATATTGATATTAGATTTGATGTTAAAATAAAGGAAGAAGAAAAGCTCTTAGAAGAAATCGAAGAGACAAGAAAAAATATAGCAACAGAAGTTCCTGTAAAGATAGAGGAAGAAGAACCTCCTAAGAAAAAGGAAGTTATAGCTAAAGTAGAGAATGAAGAGGAAAAAGACGCAAACCTTATTATAGGCAGGGATTTTTCAGGTGAAGTTACTCCTCTAGCTGATATTACAGAATATAGTGGCAAGGTAATTGTCGCAGGTAAAATTATCGGCACTGAAACCAGAGAAACTAGAAACGGCAATCACATATTGTCTGTTTACATAACTGATGACACTTCTTCTGTTACTTGTAAGTGCTTTGTTAAGCCTGATAAAATTAAAGAAGTAGAAGGTGCACTAAAAGGCGCAAAAGCCGTTACAGTAAAAGGTGACACAGTTTATGACCAGTATGAACACGAGGTTACAGTAAAGATAAATAATATGAAGCTCAAGGAGGTAAAATTCAGGACTGATAAAGCAGAAATCAAGCGTGTTGAGCTTCATGCACATACCGTTATGTCAGCGATGGACTCGGTTGCTAAAACTGATGAACTTATAAAAACTGCAGCAAAATGGGGACACAAAGCAATAGCGATTACAGATCACGGTGTTGTCCAGGCGTATCCCGATGCTTTTGATGCAGGCAAAAAGAACGAAATCAAGGTAATCTACGGTATGGAGGGTTACCTGATGGGTGATGAAACAAAAATTGTCTACAACGAAAAAAGTATGGGTTTAGATGGAGATTTCGTTGTTTTTGATATTGAAACCACAGGTTTAAAAGCCAAATTTCACGAACTTATTGAAGTTGCCGGAGTTAAAGTATCCGGTGGTAAAATCGTGGGAAGATTTTCTGAGTTTGTAAAACCCCAAACCCCAATTTCACCGCACATTACCGAGCTTACAAGAATAACAAATGAAATGGTAAGCGGTGCAGATAACGCAGAAAATGTACTAAAACGCTTTATTGAATTTGCAAAGGGTTGTGTTCTTGTTGCACATAATGCAAACTTCGATGTTGGCTTTTTGAAAAGATATGCTGAAAAATTCGGTATTGAATTTGATTTTTGTTATGTTGACACATTAGGCTTGAGCCGTAAGCTTGTTACAAATATAAAGCGTCACAGACTTGATAGAGTAGCTAAGGCTTTGGGTATACCATTTGAGGGGCACCACAGAGCAATCAATGACGCTGAAGTTACGGCAAAAATTTTCCTTGTGTTTGTTGATAGTCTAAAAAGAAAAGGTATTAAAGATGTGTTGGAAATTAATGATGAATTGGCCGATGAAACTATTAAGCAATACACAGACCTTTATCATGTAATTCTTTTAGTAAAGGATATGACAGGACTTCAAAATTTATACAAGCTTGTATCCACGTCGCATCTTGATAATTTTTACAGAAAACCCAGAATATCAAAAGAAGTATTAAAAGCTCACCGTGAAGGTATTATTGTAGGCAGTGCCTGTGAAGCTGGAGAACTTTACAATGCAATTTTATCCGGTAAAACACAGCAGGAAATTGAAAATATAGCGGAATTTTACGATTATCTTGAAATTCAACCTCTTAAAAACAACGAATTTATGATTCGTGATAACACAGTTTCTTCATTTGATGAGCTAAAAGATGTTAATAAAGAAATTGTTATGCTTGGTGACAAAATGGGTAAACCCGTAGTTGCTACATGTGATGTGCACTTTGTAAATCCAGAGGATTCCATTTTCCGTGAGGTACTTATGGTCAGTCAGGAGTACGAAGATGCTGAATTTCAGCCGCCTTTGTTCCTCCGTACAACAGAAGAAATGCTTGCTGAATTTAAATACCTCGGCAGCAAAAAGGCATTTGAGGTAGTGGTTGAAAACACAAATAAAATTGCGGATATGATAGAAGAAATCCGTCCTATTCCCAAGGACACATACCCCCCTGAAATGCCGGGTGCTACTGAAGATATACAAAGAATGTCCGATGAGCGCGCTCACGAAATTTACGGCGAAGTGTTGCCTGATATTGTTAAACAGAGAATGGAAAAAGAACTGGTTCCTATCATAAAATACGGTTTTTCGGTTATGTATATGATAGCCCAAAAGCTGGTTACCAAGTCATTAAGCGACGGGTACTTAGTTGGTTCGCGAGGTTCGGTTGGTTCGTCGTTTATTGCATATCTCATAGGCATTACCGAAATAAATTCATTACCGCCGCACTATATCTGTCCCAAGTGCAAAAACGTTGAGTTTATCACTGACGGTTCTGTGAGCTGTGGTGCTGACCTTGATGACAAGGATTGTCCTGCTTGCGGTCATAAATACAAAAAAGAGGGTTACGACATACCCTTTGAAACTTTCCTTGGTTTTGACGGTGATAAAGAGCCTGATATAGACTTAAACTTCTCAGGTGAATACCAAAGCGTGGCACACAAATATACAGAAGAACTTTTTGGCGTTGGCCATGTTTACCGAGCAGGTACTATTGGTACTTTGGCGGAAAAAACTGCTTTTGGTTACTTAAAGAAATATGCAGAATTTAAAGGGAAATCATTAAATAAAGCGGAAGAAATGCGCCTTGCTCAGGGTATAGTTGGCGTAAAGCGTACCACAGGACAGCATCCTGGTGGTGTTATGATTGTGCCTAAGGCAAATGAAATATATGAGTTTTCCCCGATTCAGCACCCTGCAAATGATAACGAAACTGATATTATAACCACTCACTTTGATTATCATTCAATCAGTGGTAAATTGTTAAAGCTTGATATTCTCGGACACGATGACCCGACGATGATAAGAATGTTGGAGGACTTGACAGGGCTTGACGCAAAAACTATACCGATAGACGATAAACCCACAATGAGTCTTTTTACCACCACAGAGGCTTTGGGTGTAACTCCTGAAGATTTGGGAACACCTGTTGGCACTTTTGCTGTACCTGAATTTGGCACAAGATTTGTTCAACAGATGCTTATAGAAACAAAGCCAACTACATTTGGTGAATTGATTCGTATTTCGGGACTTTCACATGGTACAGATGTTTGGACAAATAATGCTCAGGAATTGGTGCGTGATGGCGTTGCAACTTTGCCTGAGGTTATCTGTACCCGTGATGACATTATGCTGTATCTTTTGTTACATAATCTGCCTCCTCTTGAGTCGTTTAAGATTATGGAAAAGGTAAGAAAAGGTAAAGGCCTTACACCTGAGGACGAAGTGCTGATGCGCGAAAACAATGTTCCTGAATGGTACATATCATCCTGTAAAAAAATCAAGTACATGTTCCCCAAGGCACACGCTGCGGCTTATGTTACAATGGGATTCAGAATTGCGTATTTTAAAGTTCATTATCCAATTGCGTTTTATATTGCATACTACACAGTCCGTGCTACTGAATTTGATGCAGACCTTATGCTCAGAGGCAGAGAAAGGGTAGGAGCTGCAATGGCAGAACTGAATGCGCTTCCTAATCCCACACAAAAGGAAAAGAACTTAATTACAATATTAGAGGTAGTTAACGAGATGTATGCCCGCGGAATAAAGCTTTTGCCTGTAGATTTATATAAATCTCACGCTACGAAGTTTGTGGAAGAAGATGGTGCGATAAGACCACCGCTAAATGCCATAAACGGCGTGTCTGATGCTGTTGGACAAGCTATAGTAGAGGCTCGCGAATCGGGTGGACCGTTTATATCGTCCGAAGACCTTATGAGAAGGTCAAAAATTGGTAAATCAATTGTTGACAAGTTAAAAGAATATGATGTTTTAACAGAAATTCCTGATACAAACCAAATAACATTCTTTGATTTTTAATTTTATAGAAAGGATATGATTTTGTGCTAAAAAGACCACTGTTTTCCATATCTGTGTCTTTTGTGGCAGGAATGTATATCCTTTCGCTTTTTGGCATGGATAGTATTCTGAATGCAGTGCCAGTAACAGTTTTAGTGTTACTGGTTATGCTCATCAGAAAAATTAGTATTAAAAGGTCTGCTATGCTTTTACTTTGTGTTATTATATTTTGCTTTGGTTGTATGCGGTATAATGTGGCAGATGACATTAAAGCTAAAGACATTTACAGTAAATTAGGTAAAGATGTAATGATTCAAGCAGAAATTGTGGAAGAACCTTTTGTGTCTGAAAGTAGTATTTCATTTATAGCTAATGTGATTTCTGTTACAGATGCTGATGGCTGTGCAGATTCAAAGGAAAAGGTCAGATTTACATATTACATAAATGAAGAAGATATTATAACACAATTTAATATCCCTAAATTAGGTGATACGATTGCTGTTCCCGGTAAATTTAAAATACCGAACGGTCCTATGAATACCGGTGGATTTGATTATGCCCGATATTTAAAAACTGACGGGATATTCTTCATCTGTGATATGGAGCTTGATAAAATAGAAATCACAGGGCATATCAATCGTCCTGTGTTGCACACATGGGCTGCTTTCAGAAAGATGTGTATAAGCTTTTTTGATAAAACTTTTCCTGCTGACGAGGGCGCTGTTTTAAAGGCTTTTATAACCGGTGACAAGTCCGGTGTAAGCGATGATGTATCGACTACATTTTCAGATAGTGGTCTATCGCACATATTAGCGGTTTCGGGACTTCATGTAACAGCTTTTGTAGAAATCGTTACAAAACTGTTGAAGCGCATGCGTGTATCTAAAAGAAAGCAAATGCTTATATCAGTTGTTTGTGCTTTTGTGTTTGTTTTCTTTACCGGTGCATCGGTATCAGCACTAAGAGCCGGCGTTTTATGTGTATTTTTGTATGTCGGCAAACTTTTGTACAGAAAGTCCGATCCATTAACAACACTATCTCTTGCAGCTGCGCTCTTTGCACTTATTAATCCCCATGTTATATATGATGCGTCGTTTATGCTTTCTTTTGCGGCTACTGCGGGAATCATACTGTTTAATAACAGCTTTTTCGTAATTTTTGCAAAAACTTATAAGAATCTTACTCCGGGAACGAAGCTGTATAAATTTGTAAAAGGATTTTTTGAATCAATAACAGTTGGATTATCGGCTCAAATATTTGTTATCCCGATTTTGGTTTACTTATTTAAAGGCTTTTCAGTAATGTCGGTAATTGCAACGCTTGCGGTGACATTTTTCCTTGAAGCTTTGCTTCTGGGTGGACTTGTTTTTATTGGGTTAAGTTTCATAAGCAGTTTTTTGGCATTTGGGGCAGCGGGATTTATATTTTTCTTTGCAAAAGTTATGCTTATAATAGCAGAATTTTTCGCAAGCTTTAGCTTTTCAAAAATTATTTTCGGTGTGATAACGCCATTTCTGCTTTTGATGTATGCACTTGTGGTTGTGGTGTTTATATCTTTGGTAACGAAACAGAAATTGCCGTATGTAATTTCTTTGGCGTCATTAACGCTGTTATCAGTTGTAAGTTTGATAAATTTGTATATTACATATGATACGGCAAGAGTATCTTTTATAAATGTAGGTCAGGGAGACTGTGCCCTTATCAGCGCTCCCGGAGATTGTGATATTTTAGTTGATGTGGGCGGATATGCCCAAAGTGATTCCGGTGGATATATTATTGCACCTTATCTGATTTCAAATGGAGTTACCGATGTTGAATATATCATAATATCTCATACGGATACTGACCATATAGTTGGACTTTCAGGGCTTTTGCAAACTGTGGAAGTGAAAAATATAATAATTCCATACGGACAGCATAATACTGATGCAGGAAAGCCGTTAATCGAATTAGCAAAAAGTGAGGGAATCAATATATTATATTTCACTCATGGTGATGTGCTTAAAGTAAATGACGAAATCACAATTACGGCTATTCTTCCTGATTCAAGACAGTATATGTTCGCAAAAGGTGAAAATGATACCGGAATAGCTATTAGACTCGACTATGGCGAAAGCTCATTCTTTTTTTCGGGGGATATTTCATCGGAAATAGAAAAATATGCAATAGGAAAGTATCCTGATTTGTTAGAGGCAGATGTGTTAAAGGTGGCGCATCACGGCTCAAAATATTCAAATTGTCAAGAGTTTATAGATGCCGTGGGACCAAAATACGCTTATATTCCTGTAGGAAGAAATACCTACGGTCACCCAACGCCTGAGGTAATTGAAAGACTTAAAAACTCAGGCGCTCAAGTATATCGTGCGGATTTACATAAGGATTTAACATTTTATTTTGATTCTAATGGAATAAAAGGTGTGAAATATAATAAAAGAATAGCAGAGGAGGGAGCAAGATGAATTACGAGGAATTTAAAAAGTATGTAAAAAGTGAAAAAATAGATAAAAACATATTTTTACTTTACGGCGAAGAGGTGTTTTTAAAAAGCCACGGCAAAAAAGAGCTTTTAAGCCGAATCTCTCCTGATGGTATGGAAGAATTTAATGTATTTACTTACGACGGTCGTAAGTATGATTTAACCTCTGTAAAAGAAGCCATTGAGGCATTACCTGTTTTTTCTGATACGAAACTGTTGCTTTTTAGCAATACTGGAGTTTTTCAGACTACCGGTAAAGATGCGGCAACAAAAGAATACAGAACATTTTGGGAAGATATGATAGATGAAATTCCCCAAGAAGTATATATAGTATTTGATGAAGAAAAAATAGACAAGCGGAGTTCTCTTTACAAAAAACTTCTTAAAAAGGAATCTGTAGTTGAGTTTTCTTACCTTTCGGAAGAAAAAATGATAAGCTGGACAATTGGTTTATTTAAAACTATGGGTAAAATCATTAGCCCCAACGATGCAAAGCATTTAATAGAAATTACCCAGGACGGCATGACATCAGTAAAGCGTGAAGCAGAAAAAATTTCGGCTTACACTCAGGGAAAAACATCTGTAACCCGTCAGGATATTAACGATGTTACGGTGCCGGTGGTTGAAAACAGGGTGTTTGATATGGTTGATGCGTTGCTTTCAAAAAATGCCGCAGGTGCACTGAAAATGTTAAACGACCTTTTAATATTAAAAGAAGACGAAACAAGAATATTAGGTGCAATATCTTCAAATGCTGATAAGCTCCTAACGGTAAAGCTTATGTCCGACGACAGAGCAGACAAAACGGTAATTGCATCAAAAACAAAGATTGCTCCTTTTATAGTGAGTAAGTATATAACGCTCAGTTCAAAATATAAGACAGATGACTTGAAAAATCTTTTGACCAGATGCGTTGAGATGGACAGGATGTTTAAGTTAAGTCGCGGTGATAAAGCTGTGATTTTGCAGACTTTTATCGCAGATTTTGCTCAGAGTTTATAATTTCATAAAAAGTTCACAATTTAGCACTTGACTTTTAAAAAGTTAAGTGCTATCTTTATATTAGCACTCAAGAGTAACGAGTGCTAACAAAGAGGTGAAAGTATGGAATTAAACGAAAGAAAGCGCAAAATTCTAAATACTATTATAAATGAATACATCTCTACCGCAGAACCCATCGGCTCGCGTCATATTGCAAAGCATGCAGATCTCGGTCTTTCCAGTGCCACTATACGAAATGAAATGGCAGATTTAGAGGAAATGGGTTATTTAGAACAACCTCACACATCGGCCGGTAGAATACCGTCAGACAAAGGGTACAGGTTCTATGTAAACGAACTTATGGGCGGATACGAGGCAACACAGCAAGATATTGACTTGCTTGCGTCTGCTATGACTGTAAAAATAAATCAGTTTGACAAAGTAATAAAGCAGGTTTCAATGTTGCTTTCGCAGTTGACAAATTATACTGCCTTTTTAATAACACCCGAAATGAAACACGGCGCAATCAAAACTATAGAGTTAATACCTATTGACAGTTCGTCGGTATTGATTGTTCTTGTTACAAATGAGGGAATTATGAAAAATAAGCGCGTTGTGTTACCACAAGGTGTAGATTCGGAATATATTCCCAAAATTTCGGCAATGTTAAAAGAAAAACTTTCTGGTTTTTCGCTTAATGAAATAGGCGTTAAAGAAATAAACGAAATTAAAAACGCTCTTGGAGAAAACGGGGAGTTATTATTTCCGGTTATAGAGTTTATTTCAGAAATTATCGATGATATTCAAAAAGAAACCGAAGTTTACTTAAGCGGTGTATCGAACATATTCAACTTCCCGGAATATCGGGACATTGACAGAGCAAAAGAATTCATTGAGTTTCTTGATGATAAAAATTCTGTCACAAAAGCCATATCTGATTCTCAGGAAGATGATGATAGAGTTATTCATATCAAAATCGGAAAAGAAAATGATATGGATATAATGCAAAACTCAAGCTTAGTTACTGCCAACTACCATTTGGGGGGGCGCTCTGTAGGTAAGATAGGTATTATCGGTCCTACACGAATGAACTATTCAAAGGTAGTTGCAAATATAAATCAAATTTCAAAATATCTCGAAAAGCTTTTGGAAGAGATGTATTTTGACAACAATGGAGAGTGATACTGGTGGCAAAGAAAACTACCGCAGAAAATAAAGAAAATTTAAATGAGGAAGTAATTGAAGAAACTGTTGAAGAAACAGAAAATACAGCCGAAGAAACACCCGAAATGATTGAAAAGTTACAGTATGACGATTTGTACGATAAGCATTTAAGGCTTATGGCTGAATACGACAATTACAAAAAAAGAACTCAAAAAGAAAAGGAAGAAATAGGAAGCTTTGCTACAGCGGATACAGTAGAAAAGCTTTTGCCTGTAATTGACAATCTCGAAAGAGCGTTAGAGGCTGTCGGTGAAGCGGAGAAAAACACTTTCACCGAGGGAGTTGAAATGGTTTACAGACAAATGATGGAAATTCTCGATAAAATGGGAGTTTCTGAAATAGAAGCCGTAGGAAAAGAATTTGACCCCGAACTTCACAACGCAGTAATGCATATTGACGATGAGTCGTTTGATGCAAATACAGTTGCAGAGCAATTTATGAAAGGCTACAAATACAAGGATAAAGTTATAAGATATTCTATGGTAAAAGTAGCAAACTAAATTTAGTTAATAAACATTTGTTTAAATATTAGGAGGAAAAAATCATGGCAAAAATTATTGGTATTGACTTAGGTACAACAAACTCATGCGTAGCGGTTATGGAAGGTGGCGAAGCCGTTGTTATCCCTAATGCTGAAGGAGGCAGAACAACACCCTCAGTAGTTGGTTTTTCTAAAAACGGTGAAAGACTCGTTGGCCAGGTTGCAAAGCGTCAGGCGGTAACAAACCCTGAAAACACAATCATTTCTATAAAGAGAGAAATGGGTAACTCAACAAAAGTTCAGATTGAAGATAAAAGCTATTCACCTCAGGAAATTTCAGCAATGATTTTGCAGAAATTAAAAGCAGATGCAGAAAGCTACTTAGGTGAACCTGTAACACATGCTGTTATCACAGTTCCTGCTTACTTTAATGACGCTCAGCGTCAGGCAACAAAAGACGCAGGTAAAATCGCAGGTTTAGAAGTTCAGAGAATTATCAATGAGCCCACAGCAGCAGCTTTAGCTTATGGTCTCGATAAAGACAATGACCAGAAGGTTATGGTATACGACCTTGGTGGTGGTACATTTGATGTGTCTATCTTAGAGCTTGGCGATGGTATCTTTGAAGTTTTAGCTACAGCCGGTAACAACAGACTCGGCGGTGATGACTTCGACCAGAGAATTATAGATTTTCTTGCCGCTGAATTCCAGAAGGAAAACGGAATTGACTTAAAGGCAGATAAAATGGCTCTTCAGAGACTGAAGGAAGCTGCTGAAAAAGCTAAGATTGAATTATCAGGCGTAACATCTACAAACATCAATCTTCCCTTTATTACAGCAGACGCAACAGGTCCTAAGCACTTGGATATGAACCTTACACGCGCTAAGTTTGATGAACTTACTGCTGACTTGGTTGCAGCTACAATTGAACCTACAAGAAAAGCTATGGCAGATGCTGGTCTCTCTGCTTCTGATATTGATAAAGTACTTTTAGTTGGTGGTTCTTCAAGAATCCCTGCTGTACAGGAAGCAGTTAAGAACATTACAGGCAAAGAACCCCACAAGGGCATTAATCCTGACGAATGTGTAGCATCAGGTGCTGCTATTCAGGGTGGCGTATTATCAGGTGATGTAAGCGGTATCGTTTTACTTGATGTAACTCCCTTATCACTTGGTCTTGAAACATTAGGCGGCGTATTTACAAAGCTTATTGACAGAAACACAACAATCCCTGCTAAGAAATCTCAGATTTTCTCAACTGCAGCAGACGGTCAGACAAGTGTTGAAGTTCATGTTCTGCAGGGTGAAAGAGAATTTGCAGCAGACAACAAAACACTTGGTCGTTTCCACTTGGACGGCATTCCTTCAGCTCCCAGAGGTGTTCCTCAGATTGAAGTAACATTTGATATTGATGCAAACGGTATTGTTCATGTATCAGCTAAGGATATGGGTACAGGTCACGAGCAGAACATCACAATTACAGCTAATACAAATCTTTCAGACGAAGAAATTGATAAGGCTGTAAAAGAAGCTGAACGCTTTGCTCAGGACGACAAGAGAAGAAAAGAAGCGGTTGACGCAAGAAACAACGCTGATTCATTAGTATATCAGAGTGAAAAATCTATTGCAGAACTTGGTGATAAATTAGATGCAGCAGACAAAACTGCTTTAGAGGGCTTAGTAAATGACTTAAAAGAAAAACTCAAGGGTGAAGATATAGAAGCTATCAAGGCGGCATCTGAAGAGCTTTCAAAGAAGTTTTACGAAGTAAGCTCTAAGATTTATCAGCAGGCACAGGCAGCACAGGGTACTGACCCTGCAGCACAAGCTGGTGCACAAAACGCAGGCCCTGCTGACAATGTAGTGGACTCTGATTTTGAAGAAGTAGAATAATAAATTAGTTGCCGTATAAACCCATAGCTTTTTTGCTATGGGTTTGCGGTGGTTTTATAAAGGGTGACATATATGGCAGACAAGCGAGATTTTTATGAAGTCTTAGGCGTAC
>Ga0233360_1000102_pt1 | contig 12684 bp, 9 predicted proteins | sample ElkDunMinimDraft_20_FD_180671 | JGI IMG/M metagenome (GOLD analysis project Ga0233360, IMG submission 180671) | Fecal eukaryotic communites from dung pellets of Tule Elk in California, USA - Elk Dung A0 | ecosystem: Host-associated > Mammals > Digestive system > Large intestine > Fecal | place...
CCGGGCGGCGATAAGGCCCAGAGTGGTGAGGAACACGGTAAAGGTATTCACAAAGGGGATCTTGCCCACGGTGGCAAGACCGGCGGCGCAGGAAACCATATCGGACTCTGCGATGCCCATGTTAAAGAAACGGTCCGGGTATTTCTGGCCAAAGACCTTGGATTTGGTGGAGCCGGACAGGTCGGCGTCCAGAACAACGATATCCTTGTATTCGGCACCCAGCTCGGCCAGGGTTTCGCCGTAAATGTCACGAATCGCTTTTCCCATTAGTTTATACCTCCAAGCTCTTCCATGGCCTTGTCATAGCTGTCTTTGTCGATGGCTTTGCCATGCCAGCCGGCCTGGCCCTCCATGAAGGAGACGCCTTTGCCCTTGACAGTATCGGCTATGATGACGGTAGGGCCGCCCTTGTGGGCTTCAGCCGCGTCGAAAGCTTTGTTCAGGGCGCGGAGATCGTGGCCGTCCACGCGGATGACATGCCAGCCAAAGGCTTTCCACTTGCCTTCCAGATCCCGGAGCGGCATAATTTCGTCAGTAGTGCCGTCCAGCTGAACCTTGTTATAGTCCACGATGGCGCAGAGATTATCCAGACGGAACTTGGGGGCGGAGCCGGCAGCTTCCCAGACAGCGCCCTCGTTCAGCTCGCCGTCACCCAGAATGGCGTATACCCGGGCGGAGGAGTTGTCCAGCTTCAGACCAAGAGCCATGCCCTGAGCGGCGGCAAGGCCGATGCCGAGAGGGCCGGAAGGCAGATCGATGCCTGGGGTCTTCATGCAGGGGTGGCCCTGCAGGGGGCTGCCAAGCTGGCGAAGAGTATTCATGCATTCGGCGGGAAGGAAGTCCTTTTCTACCAGATTGCGGTAAAGCATGGGGGCGGAGTGGCCCTTGCACAGCACGAGACGGTCACGGTTGGGATCGTCCACAGAGGGGATGTTCATGCGGTGCTGATACAGAAGGGTCAGAATCTCGCAGACAGAGAGGCTGCCGCCGGGATGACCGGACTGGGCGATGTGGATCGCGGTCAGGACTTCGCGGCGGAATTGCAGACAAAGAGCTTCCAGCTCCTTCTGCCGTTCCATGGTCAGTTCCATTGTGTTCTCCTTTTATGACAATAATAAGAGTAGTCTGTACGGAATTTTCATTCAGATACATTATATAATTGCTTTATTGGCAAATCAACGCTATAATATGTAATCAAGATTACAAAAAACTACGAGGTGGCACCATGAACGACATTAAGAGCCTGAACTTTTCCATGCTCTGCGATTTCTATGAGCTTACGATGGGAAACGGCTACATGGCCAGCGGTATGCGTGACCAGATCGTATATTTCGATCTGTTTTTCCGAAACGTACCCGATGGTGGCGGCTTTGCCATTGCGGCCGGTCTGGATCAGGTGATTGAATATGTGAAGAACCTCCATTTCAGTCCCGAGGACATTGAATATCTCCGGAAGCGAAACCTGTTTTCCGAGGAGTTCCTGACCTATCTACAGGACTTTAAGTTCACCGGCGATATCTGGGCCGTTCCGGAGGGGACGCCGGTCTTTCCCAGGGAGCCCATTGTGGTGGTGCGTGCTCCTGCCATCCAGGCCCAGCTAGTGGAGACGTTTATGCTCTGTACACTGAACCACCAGAGCCTTATCGCTACCAAGGCAAACCGTATTGTCCGGGCCGCCAAAGGCCGCACGGTGCTGGAGTTTGGCTCTCGCCGGGCTCAGGGGGGCGATGCTGCTATTCTGGGTGCCCGAGCGGCGTACATCGGCGGTTGCGCCGGTACGGCCTGTGTGCTGTCCGATCAGCTATTCGGTGTGCCCGCCGGCGGTACTATGGCCCATGCCTGGGTCCAGATGTTTGACTCGGAGATCGACGCTTTCCGGGCTTATTGCCGCACTTATCCTCACAATGCTACTCTGCTGGTGGATACCTACAACACACTCCAAAGCGGTATCCCCAACGCTATCCGCGCTTTCAATGAGATTCTGAAGCCTCTGGGCATTACTAAATGCGGCATCCGGCTGGACTCCGGCGACCTCTCCTATCTCACCCGCAAAGCCCGCAAGATGCTGGATGATGCGGGCTGGACAGAATGCACCATCACCTGTTCCAATGCGCTGGATGAGTATATCATCCGGGATCTTGTGAGCCAGGGCGCCTGCATTGACTGCTTTGGTGTGGGCGAGCGGCTCATCACGGCCCGCAGTGAGCCGGTGTTCGGCGGCGTATACAAGCTGACTGCGGTGGAAAAGCCGGATGGGACCATTTTGCCCAAAATTAAGCTCAGCGAGAATACGGATAAGATAACCAATCCGCATTTCAAAAAGATCTACCGCTTCTACGGCCGGGACACCGGCAAGGCTATGGCGGACTATCTCTGCCTCCACGACGAGGTAGTGGATGACACAAAGCCTCTGACCATTTTCGACCCCGATGCCACCTGGAAGGAGAAGGAACTGACGGACTTTGAGGCAAGAGAGCTTCTTGTGCCCATTTTCCAGGGAGGCGAGCTGGTGTATGCGCGGCCTGCGCTGGCCGAAATTCGGGAATACTGTGCCCGACAGATCGAAACCCTTTGGGACGAAGTGCTCCGCTTTGAAAATCCTCACAATTACTATGTGGACCTGTCTCAGAAGCTGTGGGATATCAAAAACGAGCTTCTGCGCGATAAGCGCCATAATCATTGATGAAACAGATTTAAAAAGCCGCCCGGGCTGTTGGTCCGGGCGGCTTTTTCCCCAAGGGAATGCAAGGGAGAATTCTTGAAAAAATTACATTTTGTTACTTGACAAAACGCCCTATATATGGCAACATATTGTGTGCAGTTATGTATACCAACACAAAATGTTGTGCCACATAAAAGAAACAAAGAAGATAGGATTGAAGACCATGATTCAGAGTATTATCAAGCGTGACGGACGTGTTGTCCTGTACGATCAGAATAAGATCGCTGCGGCGATTCTGAAGTCTTTGGAAGTGTCCCGGGAGGGTGATGCGGCGGATGCGGCCCGCATTGCAAACGATGTCCAGAGGGATCTGGAGATCCAGTTCCCCTCCACCTCTCCCAACATTGAGGCCATTCAGGATGCGGTGGAAAAGCAGCTGATGAACCACGGCTTTATTGCTGCAGCCAAGGCGTATATTCTCTATCGTGCCAACCGTACCCGCGCAAGAGAGGCCAATACCTCTCTTATGAAGACCATCAACGAAATCGCCAGTATTGACGCCCGCATCAGCGACATGAAGCGGGACAACGCCAACATTGACGGCAATACGGCCATGGGCAGCATGCTTCAGATTGGTGCGGCTGGTGCCAAGGCGTATAATGAGATTTATCTGCTCCGTCCGGAGCACGCAGAAGCCTATCGTCAGGGTGAGATCCATATTCATGACTTCGATTTCTATTCCCTGACCACTACCTGCTGCCAGATCGACATTCTCAAGCTGTTCCGCGGCGGTTTCTCCACCGGTCACGGCTTCCTCCGTGAGCCCCAGAGCATCCAGAGCTATGCGGCGCTGGCGGCCATTGCCATCCAGTCCAACCAGAATGATCAGCACGGTGGCCAGTCCATCCCCAACTTTGATTACGGCATGGCCGAGGGCGTTGCCAAGACCTATCGCAAGGCCTATATCCGGCTGCTGACCGAGGCGCTGGAAGACCGCATGGATCTGGAAGATGAGAGCGAAGCTGTTAAGGCTATCGTAGAGGGTGCGGAAACGGTTTGCGGTGAAACGGCCCGTCTGGAAAACGGAGAGGCTCTTGATCGCCTGGTGGCCGAGGGTATTTCCGCAAATTATCATCTGAGTTCCGAAAATGCCGGCAGCCTGATTGCCCGGGCCCGGAAGAGAGCCGCCTGGAGGACGGAGCGGGATACCTATCAGGCTATGGAGGGCTTTGTTCACAATCTGAACACCATGCACTCCCGTGCCGGTGCCCAGACACCCTTCTCCTCCATAAACTACGGTACCGATACCACCCCCGAAGGCCGCATGGTCATCAAGAACATCCTGCTGGCGCTGGATGCGGGCCTTGGTCATGGCGAAACCTGCATTTTCCCCATTCACATCTTTAAGGTCAAAGAAGGTGTGAACTACAACGAGACGGATCCCAACTACGATCTGTTCCATCTCAGCTGCCAGGTCAGTGCCAAACGCCTGTTCCCCAACTATACGTTCCTGGACGCGCCCTTTAACCTGCAGTATTACGTCCCCGGCCGTCCCGAGACCGAGGTGGCAACCATGGGTTGCCGTACCCGTGTTATGGGCAACGTTTATGATCCTGATCGCCAGATTGCATATTCCCGTGGCAACCTGTCTTTCACTTCCATCAACCTCCCCCGCGTTGCGCTGGAGAGCAACGGCGACGAAAAGCTTTTCTATGAAAAACTGGAGGCGAGACTGGAACTGGTGGCTCAGCAGCTTCTGGACCGCTTTGAGATCCAGGCCAACAAGCGCATCTATAACTTCCCGTTCCTCATGGGCCAGGGTGTGTGGCTGGATTCCGAGAATCTTTCTCTGCAGGACGATTTGCGTGAAGTGCTGAAGCACGGCACTCTTTCCATCGGTTTTATCGGGTTGGCGGAAACCCTTACCTCTCTCTATGGCATGCACCACGGCCAGAGCGAGGAAATGCAGAAGAAGGGTCTTGAGATCGTGGGCTTCATGCGGGATTACTGTGACCGCAAGAGCCAGGCCATGAAGATGAACTTCACTCTTCTGGCTACCCCGGCAGAGGGCCTTTCCGGCCGTTTTATCCGCATGGACCAGAAGATGTTTGGCCGTATCCCCGGTGTCACCGACCGGGAATACTATACCAACAGCTTCCATATTCCCGTCTGGCATGATATCTCCATTTACGATAAGATCCGCCTGGAGGCGCCCTATCACGCTCTCTGCAACGCCGGTCATATCAGCTATGTGGAGCTGGACGGCGATACGGCCCGGAATGTAGAGGCTTTTGAGGCGATCGTCCGCTGCATGCACGATTTTGGCATCGGCTATGGCAGCATCAACCATCCTGTGGACCGTGACCCCATCTGCGGCTATGTGGGCATCATCGGCGATGTGTGCCCCCGCTGCGGCCGCCGGGAGGGGGAGGAGATTTCTCCCGAACGAGTGGAAGAATTGAGAAGAAAATATCCCGAAATGCCTGCATTTCAGGGACTGGAATAAGACTAACTATTAAAAGTCAAGCCCCAGATACAGGGAATTGAAGATTGGTAGCGGGAGCAAAGACGGTATGACAAACCAGAGCGTCGTGCGGCGCTCAGAGTTGTAAGGAGAGGAAAAAGTTTAAGCCGCTGTTCGGTAGGCTTGTCCGGATTTCTGCAGGGAGTAGATGACCCTCATGAGCTTCTTAGCGGCATGAGAGATGGCAACGTTGTAGTGCTTGCCCTCAGCGCGCTTCTTGGCGAGATAGGCAGCAAAGGTCGGGTCCCAGTGACAGACATACTTGGTAGCGTTGAAGATAGCGAAGCGAAGATAACGCGAGCCTCGCTTCTCCATATGAGCATAGGCTCCTGACGCTTTGAGTTTCCCGGATTCGTACGTGGACGGGGACAGGCCGGCATAAGCGAGAATCTTATCCGGCGAATCGAAGTTGGAAAAGTCACCGATCTCAGCCAGAATCATGGCCCCCATACGATAGCCAATGCCGGGGATCGTAGTAATGGGAGACTGGAGTGCGTTCATGATCTCCTCAATGGACGATTCAATCTCGTCAATCTCCTTGTCCAGCTCGTGTATGAGCTGAATGGTATGACGCAGTTCCAGCGACTTGGCAGGCATCTTCGAGCCAATGGAGCATTTGGCAGCCTCACGGATCTCCACCGCTTTGTCCCTGTCATAACGTCCTTTGGATGCATTGGCCAGCAAGGTTTTGAGATGGGTCAGATGAACAGCGGCGATTTGCTGAGCACCGGGAAGCTCGCTGAGAAGCGCATAGACAGACGCCATGTGCAGCGTAGGAACGAGCGTTTCCAGCTCGGGGAACAGAATGTTGACGAGGCGTGAAACAGACTGCTTGAGCTTGGCTCTCTGGCGGACTTTGTCGAATCTGTATCTTGTAAGTGACTTTAGTTCCTCGTTGTGGTATGCTGTGTCTGTGTAGGACTTGAGGTCCACATCAGACATGAGCATAGCCGCAATGGTCCGTGCATCAATACGGTCGGTCTTGGTCTTTCGCAGGCTGAGGCTTTTCCGGTAGAGGTTGGTGTGCAGAGGGTTGATGACGTAGGTTGCCAGGCCGTTGTCAAGAAGAAACCCGAGGATGTTGTAGCTGTAGTGTCCGGTAGCCTCAAGCCCTACTTTTATGTTGTCTGTAGGGCGGGCACAGGATCGGATTCGCTGATACAAAGTCTCGAAGCCGTCCCGATTGTTGGTGACGGTGAACACATCGGCCAGGACTTCGCCTTCCGAGCTGAGAATGAAGCAGTCGTGCTTGTCCTTTGCCACATCAATTCCAACGCAAATCATGATGATACCTCCAGTGAGAAGAATGGAGATGCTGTCTTCCACAGACACTTTGCCTTGTAACCTTGTTCCACATAAACCGTCTGGCGGTATCTAACTGATTAACAAATCTGCAAAGGGCTGTGGTCGGAGCCTTATTCGAACCGTCTGCGCGGTAGGAGGATGATACCAATCCACAGCATCCCTTGCAGTGTAGCACAGCCCTATGAGAAGGGCTATAAAAACTACGACTCTATAATACAAGGAGGATGGGTGAATGTACAAAGTGGGGTTAGTCCAAAATCAATCGGAGATGTCACACTATGGATATGCTGATGCTAGACCGATTTTAGCAAGTTCATCGTTTGGGTATGAAGTCCAGTTGTATACAGGGCAAAATATTTCATTTCTAATAGAGGATCTCTTGTCGAAAGCCATAGATGCGTTAATAATTGCATCTCATGCATTGAATGACAAGACAATAGAAGCAGAATTGAGTAACAAGCGGTTTAAAAATGCCCTTGAGTCTTTCTTGCAAAACGGTGGAGGATGTCTTGTTTTACATCAATTAAGGTTCGGTGAACGGGCGCGTGATAAGGAACTAACAGATGGACGATTAATGTTCCTACCTCAAGATATCGATGCTGTTCTTGCAATGGCTCGGCCAAGAACAGACAAAGGTATTGAGTCGGCGACGGTAGGGCGAATTGCGTTCCCTGATGGATCAAAAGATAATTTTTTGCTCCACTACCCAAATGAACTCGATAGAGAACAAATTGAGAGAAGATGTTTGCAAGAAGGTGGGCTTCAGGGACTCTACTGGCATTATTGGGATAATGTGGATTCAAGCAAATGGGATGTAATTATGGAAGATGATGAGCCAAGTTATGAGAAACCAAGAAGCCTGATAATTGCTGCAAAAGAAGCCTTGAAATATAGAATGGTTCTTTCCTCACTTACATTAGACTGGCAACGGCAAAACGAGGTGCTAGAAAACATTCTTAAGTATGTTGTAGAAGGGCATCAGTATATGGCACTCTTGACAACAAATCAACGGCCAACAATAGGCCTGTCATATTTAATGGAACGGTTAAGCAGCAAGAAGTTTTCATACAATAGTTATATTATTCCGCAAAGTGCAGAAAAACTAGAAAATGCGGTTGAGAGAGGGATTCATTCGATTATTGTTGCGACAAAGGAGAGTTATTCACTAATTAACAGAGATTTAAAAGAAAAAATCAATGTTGCTGTAAGGAATGGAAAGCTAAAACTGTTAATTGTTGGGCAGGCGGATTTTACTGTATATGGGCGTGAACGTGATACATTAAAGCAACTATTAGAGATTGAACTGCTGGTTCAGTATGAGTTGGCTAATGGATTTGTAGATAATAGTTTTTGGAATACCGTTGAATCTTTACAAGTGCTCCAAAGGTTGCCAGAAAGTACACTACAATTCAATGCTGATACGCTTGAAAAAGTGATAAACGATGTGGACATGCATGATATGGAAGGGTCGTATGATGGCGTTTTCGGAGCTAGTTGTGCATTGCTCTGGCTTAGAGCCGTTGTGTTAGGACCTAACGACGAACAAACAAAAAGGACAGGAGAATGGATTAGAAATAGAATTGATCAATATGAATGGAGAGAAAGAATACTGGCACTTTTAACTATGTTGCAGTCTGGTTTTTCGGCTGCAATTGGTAAGAGGGATGAGGATATTGTTTCCTTAAATGATATATTAAAGAGAATTGATTATGAGAATCAGAGTGAAATTAATGCCATTATGTACCTTCAAGCAGCAAATTATGTGGAACACAAAGATGCAATCAAGTATCTTGCGCTATTCTTGTGTGAGGACAAGAATCAGAAGAATGGCATATGGGTTGATATTTCAACGACATCAACTGCAATACTCGCCTTGCTAGAAGCTAGAACAAAGTTGGTAGGCGATAATAGTGTTGTTGACAGAATTGATAATAGCTTATTTGCAGCTGTAATAGCACTTCAGAAATCGAGAATGAGAATTGCTTCGAAGCAAGTATATCTGTGGGATTCAAAAGCCAGCACAAACTTAAAATGTTTGGAAGCTTTGTTGAATTTTGAGAGGACCATTGAGTTGCCAGTAACGGAATTAATAGATTCGCTACAGACATATACAAGGAATAGTTCTGAGATAGAGAGTTCAGGAAAAAGCTTAAATGTCCTGTTTGAAACGCAAAAATCACTGGGCGAATTGCGAAAAGAGAACGAGCGCATTCGTAGTATGGAGAGAAAAGCTCAAGAGTGTATTCTGAGGTTGAAAGCGTTAAAGAAAATTATACTAACATTATCAATTGCAGGTGCTATTTTAAGTTATACCATCATTCAATTGTTTTTGTATTGTTTGTCTAAAGAAAGTGTACTACTTGGGGAATACTTTTTGCTTCAGTTGCCGCAACATATTGCGTTTCTTGGGGTTGTTGTTGCTATAGTTTTTGGTGTGCTTGCGCTGATGCATAACAAGGAGAAAAGAGAATGACACGCGTTGCTATATCATTATCGGACACAGCTAGAGTAACAGGAAATGTTACCATTGGAGCATATTCTGTCGTGCAAGATAATGTTGTTATTGATGCAGGGCATCATGATGGAAAGGTGAGTATCGGATTTCGAAGCAAAGTTAAGAGATTGTCAACGCTGTTGGCGTATGATGGCATCATAGAAATTGGAGATAGGGTATCCATTGGCGAAGGATGCATCATATACGGACATGGTGGCGTAAGCATTGGTAATGGGACAATAATTGCACCTTATGTGATAATGCCGGCATCAATGCATATTTATACTAACCCAAATCTTGGAATCCGCTTTCAAGGAGAAACGGCTAAAGGAATTAGTATTGGTGAAAATGTATGGATTGGTGCAAGAGCAGTAATACTCGATGGCGTTAGAATTGGAGATGGAGCTATCATTGGAGCTGGTGCGGTGGTAACTAAAAATGTAGAGGAACGAGATGTAGTAGTCGGGATTCCCGCATCAAAAATAAAGTAGGAGGATTAAACGGAAATATGAGTGATAAGGAATTTTATTTGGTTAATTGTGATATTTACACTGGTGATGAGGTTTTGGTGGATTATGGTATCCATGTACAAGGAGATCGAATTGTTTCGTTGGTAAAAGATGAGAATATACCTGGTGATGCGGAATGTATTAATCTGGAAGGAAAAATAGTTGCTCCGGGGTTTATAGATGTTCAAGTAAATGGTGGTGGAGGAGTGTTGTTCAATGATTCGCCATCGCTAGATGCGCTGAAAACCATTGCGGCGGCACATGAGCGTTTTGGGGTCTTGAACTTTTGCCCAACCATTATATCTACAGATACTAGTACCATCAAAAAGTGTTTGGATTCAGTGGGGGTGGCTCAGGAGAGCGGAATTGGTGTTCTCGGAGCACATTTAGAGGGACCATTCATCGAAAAATCCAAAGCCGGGATACATGATGAGAAATATATTCGAGTGGCTAGTGATTCCGAAGTTGCAGAAATTATTCGTTATAGAAAGGCGGTATGCATCTTCACAGTTGCGCCAGAAGCGATTAGTAATAGTCAAATTGAGAATATTGTTCGATCTGGGATAAATGTATTTATTGGTCATACCAATGCTAAGTGCACAGAAGTGTTGGACTTGTTCCGATATGGTGCAAAAGGCGTAACGCATTTATTTAATGCGATGAGCCAATTGAACAGTAGAGAACCGGGGGGTGTCGGGGCATCATTTTACGATACGAGTTCATGGGCGGGCATTATAGTAGATGGATATCATGTTGACTATAAGGCGGTGCAAATAGCCAAGCATATTAAAGGAAAAAAACTCATTTTGGTCACTGATGCAATGCCCCCAGTTGGTCAACCTGATGCTAGATATCGGATTGGAGAGCATGAAATTGCGTGTATTAATGGCCGTTGTGCAACAAAAGATGGCACATTAGCTGGTTCTGCATTAGATATGGCTACAGCGATTCGGAATGCGGTTCAAAAGTGTGGAATCCCATTAGATGAAGCCATTAGAATGGCAACAGCCTATGTTGCAGAAATGCTTGGGATAGATGATGCTCTGGGATATATAAAACCAGGAATGTTTGCAGATTTGGTTGTGATGAACGGACAGGTTCAGGTTGAAGCCATTGTCAGACGGGGGGTTTATTCTAAATTTACATCAGATAATAGGTGATGGCGACCAAAACTGTTGAAAGATAACGACGAATGCGGTAAGTGAATACGCCGGGCGAGGTGGTGCAACCAGAACCGCCCCCAACTCCTCAACGCATGGACCATTCTTACGTCATACTCAGTAAGGTGAAAATATAAAATGAGTCTCACCATGAGACGGATTTATGCGTGCACGCGAGAGGAGTCTAAAAGAGTATTCTGATTGGAATGCTCTTTGGAGCAGATGTATTAAGAGAAGTGATGGATCAATTGCATAGGAAGAGCTGCTGATCAAGTGTCTTCGGTTGCCGCAGTATTAAATGTGTTGGTTTCTGACTGTTACGCGTGTGTAGTTGACTGCCATAAAAGCAATGCCTCAGGACAAATTGTGGTCCTGAGGCATTGCTTTTGTGGGTCGGTAAGGGTTGATAAGTACTTACGTTAAGATGGTGCGGATACACCAAGGTCGGCGGCGGTCTCCATCTTGAAGCGGTTCATAGCCTCGCGGGCGTTGGGGTTCACGAGCTTATTGCTGTTGTTGGAAGTCATTCACTTGCACTCCTTTCCGGATTCATTGGACGGGGAGGAGAGCTGTCCGAAACGACGAAAGAGTCATTTCGCAGTGCCGTCCTCTCGTTGTGTCCGCGTATATGTTCTGCAATTTTCGCCGTGTTATTACAGCCAAATTTTGCTGATGAAAGGCACTGTATAAGTATGCGTTCTGGGTTGAAGGGTCTTGTGATTGAGTTGACAAGCGGTGGGAATGAGGGTAATATTATTTGTGTTGAGAAGCTGCCGGCAAGTGTTAAAGGAGTACAACATTGGATCTTACGCAATTACAGTATTTTAAAACTACGGCCCAGATGGGCAGCGTGTCCCGGGCGGCTGCCACGCTGTTTGTGACTCAGTCTACCCTGAGCAAGTCCATCACTGCGCTGGAACGGACGTTGGGGACAAAGCTGTTTGACCGTGTGGGAAACAGCATCCATCTCAACCAGGCTGGGCAGATGTTTCTGGACTATGCGGAGCGGATCCTGGATCTGAGCAGGGAAGCGCAACAGGCTGTTCAGGATGCGGACGATCTGGAAACGGGAACGGTGGTCTATTCCGTGCCCAGCGGCGGTATTCTGACGGATTTTGAAACGGTCTTTTTGCGGGAGCATCCCAATGTCCATCTGAAGCAGCGTATGTTCAATGCGGAGCAGGCGCTCACGGCGCTTCAGAATCGGGAACTGGATTTCGCCTTTACCTTTCAGAAGATACAGGCGCCGGGCATCGAATGGCGAAAAATCCGGGATGTGCATTTTGTTGTGATTATGTCGGCAGACAATCCCCTGTCTCAGTATGAAGGGCTGCCGCTGATGGCGCTGAAAGATCAGAAATTCTTCCTGAACAACGTCAACTCCGATAACTCGCAGCTTCTGACAAGTATGTTCAAAAAAGCGGGGTATGTGCCCGATGTGATCTATGAGGGGGACGATCTTCTCATGTCTGTCCGCTTCCTGCAGAAATACGGCGTGGTTTCCGTGAGTCTGGACATGAATTTTTGTCAGGATCTGCAAACCATGTTCTATGAGGGGATGGGAGGCGCCCCCATTGTGTGCAAGGTTCCCATCACCGACGAGTTTGCCAGCGTGGAGTTTGGTGTCTGCCGCCTTCAGGGGCATTATCTGTCCCGCACGGCGCTGGCCTTTTATCAGCATATTGTGGAAAGCATCCAGTCTCAGGAAGAGTGCTGAATCATATAAATCCATGAACGGAACCGGTCTGAAGCCGGTTCCGTTTTTTGCTGTCGGAGAGACAGATGTTGAAATTCTTTCATGAAGATATGATTATGACGAATACTGGAGCGAGCGGTTTCTTCTTGACGAGTGTTAAATGTTTGTCGTATCATGAATACATAAGATGAAGCGGTTGAAACGCTTCCAAAAAATTAAGGAGGACTATCATGAAAAACGTAATGAAACTCTTCGCCATGATCCTCGTGTTTACCATGCTGGCTGCCCTGATGGCAGGCTGCAGCGGAAAGACCGTGGACGAACCCGCGCCGGC
>Ga0233360_1000103_pt1 | contig 12563 bp, 8 predicted proteins | sample ElkDunMinimDraft_20_FD_180671 | JGI IMG/M metagenome (GOLD analysis project Ga0233360, IMG submission 180671) | Fecal eukaryotic communites from dung pellets of Tule Elk in California, USA - Elk Dung A0 | ecosystem: Host-associated > Mammals > Digestive system > Large intestine > Fecal | place...
TAACTTCTAAGAAAGATTGCTTCTCTAGCAAATGCTAGAATTGTTGAAATTGCCGCGGCTCTGTAGAGCCGCGGCAATATAATTAAAACAAAAAAAATTACCTTCCCATACAATGTACGGGAAGGTATAATAAATAAAAAGATAAACGCCTAGCCTATGTTTATATACTAGACAAGGCATCATTAATTTGTACAAAAAAAAGACCCTTACGGGTCTTTTTTTTTCACAACGAAAATTAGTTTTCGTTATTACGCATTTCCATAGATTCACGGTCCATAGTGTGCTGCAAGTATTCCTTAAAGTCACGATCAATAGTAACACCATCGAAATCAGAAATATCGTTTTCAAGAACGAACACAGCACTTGGGTTATCCAACCAACCAATAACGTCCACGCCTTCCAATTGCATAGACTTATCACCAGCTGCAGCAACTACATATTCTACTGCAGACTTTGGAACCCAACCCTGACCACAACTGGCTTTAACCAAAACGGCTTCACCGCCATCTTTCAAGATGGTCATTTCATCGTTGAAGCCTGCGGTGCAAACTACATTACCCCCACCCTGTTCTTTGGTCAAATCAACATCACCACGTTTAGATTTAACCTTACTCGGAGCAGCAAAAGAAACTGCTACCATGGTTGCCAAAAGGAGGAACAAAGTTTTTTTCATATTCAAATCCTCAAAAAACAAAAAATTCCATTTTACATTGTGTACCCCAAATATATTCTTTATTTTGCCTCTGTGGCGGATTTTTTTCATTAAATTTTTGTTTATGAAAAGAATTTTTGTTTTTTTAACATTTTTTTTACTTCTTTTAGGAATTTTTACGTTCTTTAGCGTAAAATCCAAGCTTCATTCCGTTTCTCTCAATCAGGAAAATGTTCTTATAGAAGTTCCAAAAGGAGCCTCTATAACAAGCATTGCAAAAATTTTAGAGGAAAAAGGCATTTGGAGCGAGCCAAAAATCTTCAACCTCCACTGCAAGTTGACCCCATGTGCGCTAAAAGCAGGTTGGTATGAAATTCCTCCCAAAACACCTCTTCCTGATTTAACCGCTTTACTTTCTAGCGGAAAAACTGCCGTTCGAAAAGTAACGATTCCTGAAGGAAGAGCCTCTTGGGAAATTCCAAAATACCTTAGAAAAGCTTTTCCAAACATTGATTCTGTAAAATGGGAAAGCCTTGTTCACAGCAAGAGTTTTGCAAACAAATTAGGAATTTCCGCGCCTAGTCTAGAAGGGTACTTATTGCCTGATACCTACCCTTTTCCAATCCACGCGAATGAAGAAGAGATCCTAACTCAAATGGTAAAGGCAAACCTAAAATTAAAAGAAACGATGAAAGCCAAAAATAGTCCCGAGTGGGAAAAATTAGGTGGTTGGCATCAAGTACTTACTTTAGCAAGTGTTGTTGAAGAAGAAACGGGAAAGCCAGAAGAAAGACCTCTTATTGCAGGCGTTTTTCATAACCGCTTAAATATCGGCATGCCACTTGGAGCAGACCCTACCGTTCGATTTATTTTTAGAAATTTAACAGGCCCTATATACAAAAGCCAATTACAATCTGATAACCCATACAATACTCGAAAATTCAAGGGGTTGATGCCTGGACCGATTTCTAATCCTGGAAGGAAGGCTATTGAAGCAACTCTCTACCCAGATAAAACTAACAAACTGTATTTTGTGGCTAAAGACGATGGTTCAGGCTCTCACTTTTTCAGTTCTACCTTAAGCGAGCATAATAATTATAAAAACATTGCCGCTAAAAATCGTGGCGAATAAATTCCCTTATTTTTTCGCCATATTTCAAAAGAAAATATGAGAAAAAAGTGCCTGCACGCAGGTACTTTTTTTTGAGCTCTAACTATAAGAAAAGAAATATGGGCCTATATGACATTTGGGTACCTAATTTTATTGAACCCCTTTGATTTATAAGGCATTGTAGCAAATTTTTCTATTATGGGTAAAATTTGCTTTTTTTTTGTGAGTCAAATAAGGTTATCAAGAAGTACCAAGTTTTCAGATACCTTTTTGTTATATAGACCAAAAATAAATTGTGGGAAACTCCGTTTTTTTTAAAATTGCATTTTAGATGCAAAAAAAACTCAGGCTTTAGCGCCTGAGTTTTTTTGACAACAATTTCGATTACATGAAGTACCAGGTAGCGTAAACCTTAGTTTTAAGACCAATGTCCATTACAGAAACTTCAGCTTCGCCTGCATCCCACCATTCGTAATTGAATCCTAAACCCATTTGACCAGAAAGTTCCAAGGATTTAACGATTGTTGCTTTAGCACCGAGATAAGCTTCTAAGCCGAATGCAGAAGAACCATTGTAACGACCAGCAATTACGTCAGTTGGATTGGTATAGAACAAGATATCGCCTTCAAAGAACATTGGCAAAACTGGTGTTTGCATAGTATAGATGATACCAACACCAATCCCAAAATTCAAGCCACCATCATCTGTAGTTACAGTAGCAGGACCTTGAGAAATTTCAGATTCTACAGAGTAGTAACCAAACTTAAGCATTCCCACAAAACCGAGAGAAGCATCTAAGTTATAAACGATACGGATAGCGTCTAAGCCAAGAAGTTCGGCTCCAATACCAAGCGTTCCATTAGCGTTTGGAACTGATGGTTCTTTAGCCTTTTTTGCTTTTTTAGGAGCTGGAGCAGCTTCCTCTTCTTCAACTTCTTCGTAAACAACTTCTTCAGCGGCCGGAGCTGCTTCTTCTACTTCTTCATAAACGACTTCTTCTTCGTATTCATCGTCTTGAGCGAAGCCAAAGCCAGCAAGCGAAAGTGCTGTAACTACTGCTAGGAAAGATTTTTTCATATAAAACTCCTTAATTATGTTATGATGTTAGGAATATAGTTTATTTCCTCTTGAAGTCAATGATACATTTTTATTTTCTTTATTAAAAAACGCCGAGCAGCCTCATTCAAATTTTTAGAATCATATTCTAAACCCAAAAGAGCCGCATAAACATTATAAGGACTCACCGTTGCTCCTTGATTATTACAACGTAAGCAAATTAAAAGTTCCTCGTTCTGTTGCTTGATTTCTAGAATTTGATCGTTCAAATCAATTTCTTGCCCACGATGATTCGTAATAACAGGCAAAGTTTTCGCTTTCCATTTTTCTACTAAACCTAAAGGCATATTTTCTGGTTTATAAGTAAAAAGCATTGATTTAGGCGGCGATTTAGAAAGTTTTTCTTGCAATGGTTCTATTTCTAGAATTTCCATTCCTCGCGGGAAAATTTTATTCAACTTTTCTAAAATTTTTGGTTTTTGAGCTAAAGAAAGATCTAACTGAGAAAGCAATTCAATGCTTACAATATCACAATAAGTTTCTAACCCTAAAGGCAATGCTCCAAGATTTACGATTCTTGGTTTGGGACTAAACCCTTCACTGAATTTAATAGGAATTCCAGCACAGAAAAATGCCCTTTCAAAAAATCCCATTGTGTTGTGATGTGGAAGAAATCGACTGATTCCCGTTTTTTTGTATGTAATTTTATACAAAAAGGATTCCCCTTGTTTGGGGCGCCTAGCTGCAACTAATTCAATAATTTCCTGAGGAGTTCGGCTCGGAGCCACATATTTTTTAGGAGCTTCTGCAAGGCGTATTTCTGCACCAAAGCCAGGAATACCGCATTTTTGACAATCTCCCCATTTACAATTTGGCACTGGAAGAGAATTTGGATCAAAGGCTTTTTCCCATTCTCGGCGCAAATATGCTTTTGTGGTTCCAGCATGAATAAAATCCCACGGAAAAACAGAGTCTAAAGAACGCGTTGCATAAATCCACGAAGGATCATAATGCGCTTCTACAAAAACTTCTTGCCAAATTTCTGGCTTAATACGATACGCATCACTTTCAAAAATAAGGCCTTTTTTATAAGCCGCATAAATCAAAGAAGACAAACTTCTATCGCCTCGACTATAAAAGGCTTCTAACATGGAAGTTTCCCAAGACGACCACGTGATTCGAACATTTGGATGTTTGAAAAAACGCTCACGAACAAAACGAATATGTTCTAACGCTTTCTCTTTTTCCATAAACGGTGCCCATTGTAAACCCGTAAACGCTTTTGGAATTAAGATTCCTATGCTGACAGCAATTTGAATTCCCTTTTTATACTTTCGACCAATTTGTACCAAATTCTCTATCAAGCCACAAAAAGCTTCCATATCTTCTAGATTTTCTGTTGGAAAGCCTACCATTGTGTATAACTTGATTTTATTAAAATCTGCTGAGAATGCGTGTTCCGCAGCATCATACATATCTTGGTCAGTTATGGTTTTGTTAATCATTTTTCGAATTCGTTCTGAACCCGTTTCTGGAGCAAATGTAGCGCTTCGCCCACCTTTTAAAGCAGCTACTTTTCCTGCTAATGTTTGACCAAATGAATTTACACGAATACTTGGAAGCGATACATCTACCGTATCAAAAAATGGATCATCAATAATGGAATCTGTTAAAGCTTCTACTGGTTTATAATCTGCCGTTGAAAGGCTTAAAAGTCCAAGTTCTCGTTCTCCAGTCGCACGAATACCTGCTTTAGCTATATCCAAAACATCGTCAGCATCTAATTCTCTACACGGTCGGTACCAAATTCCTGCCTGGCAAAAACGGCACCCTTGCGCACAACCACGCATAACTTCTACACTAAATCGATTGTGAATTAACGGCATATTCGCAATTAGATTTTTGGTAGGATAATCAGCTGGATTCATTTTAGGAATAAAAAGGCGACGCACCCCATTTGTCTTTTCGTAAGTACCTTGCGCTAAAGATTCAGGAACTAACAAGCCGAATTCACCAGGGCAAACCGGGCGTAAAGAAGGAACATAAACGCCATCTATTTTTGATAATTTGCTAAGAATTTCTATTCGACTACATTTTGCTTTTCTCGACTCTCCAATGCAGCGCAAAACTTTCACAATAACTTCTTCGCCATCACCTATCATGAAAGCATCAAAAAAATCAGCTACTGGTTCTGGATTTGCCATTGCAGGACCGCCACCTAACACAATAGGATCAGAATCTTCTCTTTCGGCAGAAAACGCAGAAACGCCCGCTAATTCTAAAACATAAGGAACATTTGTAAAATTCAATTCTGTTTGTAAACTAATCCCAATTGCCTCAAATTCTTTTACAGCCGTGTAAGTCGCATGCGTATAAAGCGGAATATCTAAACGACGCATTTCTTTTGCCATATCATCCCATGGAGCAAAAGCAACTTCACACAATAAATCAGGTTCTCGGTTGATTACATGATATAGAATTCGCATTCCATTATTAGACATTCCTATTTCATATATATCTGGAAAGACAAAAGCCATCTTTGCAAGCATGGCCGAATGGTCTTTAATGACACTATTTGCTTCACCACCAATATAGCGAGCAGGATTTTCTACACCAGGAAGAGCTAAACCTAATTTTTCAAAAATATTCATAGTATTAAAGATAACAACCCTAAAAACGTTAAGGAAAAAAAGTAAATTTAAAATATGAATACAAAATGGCTTTTTTGGATAATATTCTTTTGGTGTGGATTCTTCATTTTACTCAGCATCCCTGAAGAATCTTTAAATTTAACCCTTAAATATATTCTTCTTGGCATTTGGGGTACTCTTGTACATACATTCACGATTGTACTTATTTCTTTGTCTTATAAAAACAAAACCAAAGAACTTTTACAAAAAAAAGAAGAAGAAGTATTAAAAGAGCAAGCTCATATTCGTGATTTCACAAGCCAATCTTCTATTCCTGATTCAAATTCAACAGAAGAAACTCAAACCGATTTTCTAGCAGAAGACAATTCATTTGAGTACACAGAAAATTCTGAAGAAGAACGCCAAGATAAACTTGAATGCGAACCAGCTATTCCTGTTGAACCTTGGAATGAATTTATTCGAAATGTTATCAAAAACAGGCCTTTTGTAGAAACCGTTCATGCGTTTAAAAATTTCTTAATTAAGATGCTCCCCAATTCCTCTGGTGTACTTTATATGTACAATGGGAATGACTCAGAAATGGCTCCAATTTTTGAATATGGAGAACAAATTCAAAATAAGAAAATTATTCACCCAATTGAATGTGCGAGCTTTAACCATGGCGATTTAGTGTTTCACGATTACCAACAAGCTGATCTTTCCGGCGGTTGCATTCATTTAGAAACATTTAATAGCGGTTTTTCATTCTGCATGCCAATTGAGGGTTTGGAAGAACACTTTGGCTTATTAACCATTTATACTCCAGAACTTTCCCAAACAGAAATTGAAACTTGGAAATTCTATTTGAAGCTTTCTTGTTGTATTTTCGGTTTATATGCAGCCACTCAAAAATTAAACATGCTTTTTGAAAAACACAATATTCGAGATATTTCAACAGGCTTGTTTAATGCCCGTCACATGGAAGAATCTCTGACTAGAGAAATCGCTGCCGCAAGGAGACACGGTCATTCCATTGGCGTCATTATGATTTACCCAGACAATCTTGAATTTTTCCTAAAAAGCAAAGGTGAAAAAATAGCTTCACAACTTTTATGGGAAATCGGGCAAAGACTTCCTCGATACATAAGAACAGAAGATATTCCTTGCCGTTATGCCGATAATGCGTTCTGTATCATTCTCCCGGGCGCTAATCAGGAAATTGTTATGGAACGAGCTGAAAAAATTCGAAAGGAAATTGCTGGATTAGAAATTGTTTACGGTGACACTATATTAAAAACAACTCTTAGCATTGGTGTTTCTGTTTTCCCACAATATGCTAAAGATCAAAACGAATTGATTGATAACGCTCTTAAAGCGTTAAGAGCCGCTTGTATGCAAGGAGAAAACCGAGTTATTTCAGCGGCATCCATTTAGACCTTGAGGTAATATGTCTAAAAATTTTAAATTTGCAAACGCTTACATCCAATTTGTTTATAGAAACAAATGGAAATTGTTCTTTCTCATTTTGCTCATTTTTATAATGAGTTTAATTCCAATAATTTTCAAATTAAAAATAAACCCTGATTTAGCAACACTTTTGCCTAAAGATACTCCTAGCGTTTTAGCTCTAGAAGAATCTTATGACCGATTCGGTTCTACCGATCGATTTATGATAGCTATTCAATCTTCCGACCCTTATCTTGTTGCGGAAATTCAAGATAGTGTAAAAGCTTATATTGCTAAAAACTGGAAAGACGAAATTATCACCGAACCTCAAGTAGATAATGACAATAGTTTTTTCATCAAGAATGCTCTACTCTACCTTCCTGTTGAACACCTTGAACGAATTCGTGATAATTTAGAAACCATTCAATTTGAAATTGGAAGAGAACATGGACCACTTGTAGTTGATCTTTTAGAAGATTCCAATGTTCAGAAAAAAGAAAAAAAAGAACTTGTTTGGTTTGATGCCAATCTTCCACAAGCTTTAGGTTTACCAGATGAAGCTGCTGATGCTTTTTCCACCTTTTTTGAAACCCCAAGTAAAGAAGAACAAAACAAAAAAATTACTTCAAATGAACCAGAAGATTTAAGAAGAAAAGTTCCTAAAGCTTTAGACACCCGTTTGATGGGGGTTGATAAAGACACTCCAGATTTATTCAACGGCATTGTACAGTGTAAACTCACAAGACCATCTACAGATATTGATTTCGTAGAACATATTTTAGCTAAAGCAGATACATTACTAAAACATTATTCTTCCAAAACCTACTCTTCTCCCGTTTTAATGACTGTAGAAGGATCTTATGAAGGTCTTTCTGAAGTAGATGATTTAATGAACGATAGTACAATTTCATTAATCATTTCTCTCTTCTTGATTTACTTTATTGTCGCTTGGTTCTTCAAAAGTATAATACGTGCTCCAATTTTAATGCTCGCTCAAGTATCTCTTGCCTGCGCACTTTCTATGTGCTTTACCGCTTTTTATTATGGAGCCTTAAACCCCTTTACAGTGCTAGTTGCCAGCATTATTCTTGGTATGGGAATTGACTACTCCATTCATTTTTTGGGAACGTGCCAACGTCACTTCACAGAATCTGGCGATTTAAAGGATGCTTTAATTCATACCATAGCAAATTTACTTCGCCCAATGTTTCTTGCAGCTCTCACAACAATCGCGGGCTTAATTTCTTTACTAACAGCCAAATTTGTAGGGTTCTATGAATTCGGCGTCATTTCAGCTGTAGGTATTTTCTTCAGTTTCCTAACTGCTATTTTTGCAATGCCTGTATTTATTTTGATTGCAAAAGGTTTGCCACCTCGCCCACGTGCATCTTTCTTTCCTGCTTCTTGGGACGACGCAAAAGTGGCTCGTTTCTTCAAAAAAGCAATAGTGGTTGGAGGCATATTTACCATAGTTTCTATTTGTTTCTTCCCATATTTAGAATTTGAGCACAACTTTAAAAACCTAAGGCGCCCACCAAAAGAAAAGAATGAAGTTCGAAAGAAAATCGCTACAGGTGTAGCAATCGCTTCAAATCGAAAAACTTCTACTCCCGCGGCTGTTATGGGCGACACCCCAGAGCAATTAGATTCTCTGTATGATTCTTTAATGGTTATTTTACACAAAGAAAAAGACCCTACTTTAAGAAGCTTCTTAACCTTAAAAACATTCTTGCCTTCTCAAGCAGACCAAGAAGAACGCATGGAAATTATTGAAGAAATTTCTGATTTAGCAGACGCTCGTGTTTTTGACCGTGCAACAGGAAAAGATAGTGCTAATATTGCAACTCTTCGAGGACTCGTTAAAGACGTTTCCATTTTCACTCTTGATTCTCTTCCTGAATGGGCTTTGGACTTGCTCAAGGAAAAAGATGGTTCTATTGGAAAAATTGGATTTATCTATGGGAAATACCATAGTTGGGACGCATTAGAAGCCGCTAAATGGCAAGATAAATTCGGGCATTGGAATTTTGGCGGTAAGAATCTAAAAGTATTTTCCTCCCAATTCATTTTGTCTGATGTGATTCGTGCTGTCAAGGCGGATGCTGTAAAAATGGCTATCGTTGTTTTACTTGTCGTTATTTTGATTCTCGTATTTTCACTCAGAAATATCCGTCAGGTGATTGTAGCTTCTACAGCTCTAATTATTGGACTTATTTGGAGCATGGGATTACTTGGTTTCATTAACTTTACCATTGGCCTTGGACACATCGGCATTTACAACGTGGTGGTCATTCCGGCCATCCTTGGTTTAGCTATTGATTCTTCAATTCACTTAATTAGTTCATGGACTCAGAACCCAGATATGACCCCTAGAAAGCTTCTTGATACGACTGGGCGCTTAGTCATGGCTTCTTCCATTACAACAATAGCTGGTTTTGCAGGAGCTTTAGGAATTTCCCATAAAGGCTTAAGAACTATCGGAGAACTTGCAGTTTCTTCAATTTCTATGTTCTTATTAGCTGCGATAATTTTTACTATCACCCTTTCATTTATGCTACTTAAAAAAGAGAAATAAAAAATTTTGCTAAAGCAACAAAAAATCGCGGAAGTTTTTAACTTCCGCGATTTTTTTATCAAATTAAACTAAACGCCTAAAACCTGACAAAGCACTGCCTTGTGAGCGTGCAAGCGATTTTCTGCTTCTTCATAACTCAAGTTCACCGAAAGGTTATCCATTACACTATCAGTAATTTCTTCTCCGCGATGAGCTGGCAAACAATGCGAAACCTTGCAATGAGACGGAGCTAATGAAAGAAGTTCGTCATTAATTTGGAACGGCAAGAAATGACTTTGTTTAGAAGCTTTTTCCCCTTCTTGCCCCATACTAACCCAAACATCACTATAGAGAATATCGGCATCTCGCACCGCTTCTTTGGGATCATGGAATACTCTATACTGACACCCACGTTTTGTTAGTTCTGGTAAAGCTTCTTCCACAACGGCCTTAGGCTGTTCATAACCTGCAGGACAAGCTAATGTAAAATTCATACCCAATTTAGCACAAAGAGCTAAAAATGAATTAGCTACATTATTTCCATCACCAATGAAAGCGACCGTTTTTCCTTGAAAATCACCAATATTTTCGCGAATAGTTTGTGCAAAAGCAAAAGCTTGGCAAGGATGATAATCATCAGTCAAAGCATTCACTACAGGAATATTTCCATACTCTGCTAATTCTTCAAGTAATTTTTGTTCAAAACAACGCACCACTAAGCCATTCACCCAACGAGAAAGGCAACGAGCAACATCTTTAATACTTTCTCTTTTTCCAAGTCCAATAGAATCTGGAGACAAAATTACTGGGAAAGCGCCAAGCTGAGCTATACCAACCTGAAAAGTCGTAATGGTACGAAGAGATGGTTTTTCAAAAAACATCCCTATGGACTTTCCTTGTAAAGGAGTTGTAGAACAACCCGTTTTCAATTCTTCTTTTAAACGAATAGCAGTTTCTATAGTATCTACGATGCGTTCTTCACTCCAATCAGCAAGACGCAAGAGATGTTGAACTTTATCCATTTTTTCCTCTTTTCTAACCATTACAAAAAAAACAAAAGGACGTCCGATGGTTCAGACGGCCATTTTTTGAATAGGCTCCTAATATATAATTTTTTCAAGAAAATGCAAATAAAAAAGAGAACTAGATTAGAGTTTTCGCTATTTTTTTTATAAATTGGCAAAGATTTTTAAATTTTAGGCATGAAACTTCCTGGTTACGCATTTTTAGAATCATTATTGATGTTCGGCGTTCGCCCCGGGCTTGACTCCACTCAAACTCTTTGTGACGCCCTAAACTCGCCACAAAAATCATTTGAAACTATTCATGTTGTCGGAACCAATGGAAAAGGTTCTACTTCCTACTATTTATCCTTGATTTTATCGGCACACGGAAAAAAAACAGCACTTTACACTAGTCCGCATTTAGTGAGTTTAAGAGAAAGGTTACGAATTGGAAATATTCCTGTATCCGAAATGGAACTAAACGAAGCGCTTCTTGAAGTACAACAAGCCGCCATTCAAACAAAAATTACACCAACTTATTTTGAAGCACTAACTGTTGCGGCTTTTTTAATTTGCAGAAATAAAAAAATTGATGTGCTTGTCGCCGAAGCTGGACTCGGAGGCAAATTCGATGCCACCGCCATTGCTCAAGGGAAAATGACTGTTTTGACTAGTATCGGGCTTGAACACACCGCTGTTTTAGGATATACTCTTGAAGCTATATTAGGCGAAAAACTTGGAATCATGAAAAAGAAATCTAAACTTGTTCATTTCCCTATTCCAGAACATTTATGGCAGGAATTTGAAAAACAAAAGAAAATAATCGAATTCCAAGAAGTTCCTAATTATAGTTTCCCATGTCCTTCGTTAAAAAATAAAGGCATTCATTACAAAGAAAACGCAAAATTAGCTTTAAGCGCAGCACAAAATTTTCTTGAAGAATCTTTTAAAAAAGAAATTGCAGAAAATGCTCTAAAAAACGTTTTTTGGCCAGGACGCATGCAATTATTATACGACAAACAAGGAAATTTAAAGTTTATTCTTGATGGAGCCCATAATTCACATGCAATTACTCGATTAGCGGAAACATTAAATACAGAATTTCCAAACCAAAAATTTCCTACACTTTTAGGCGTTTTACAAGACAAAGATTTAAAAGAAATGTTAAACATTTTGCAAAATCATGTTTTAAAATATTATCCTGTCAGAACGCCTTATGAACGTTTTAGAAATACAGAAACGATGACTCAAGAAATCTTAAATTTGGGATTTATGGCTGAAAATGCAGGAATGATTTCAAAAGAATTATTGTATCAAATTGCAAATGAAAATAAAACACCTATTCTAATCACAGGCTCTCTTTATTTAATTGGAGCTTGTATAGAATTTTTAAAAGAAGATTTTGATGACTTAGCCTTTTTTAGAGGGATGAAATTAGAAAATAACGAAAAACACTGAAATATTCTTTCGCTAATAACTTCTGCTTTGCAACTTTTTCAGCATTTCGTTCATCTAAAAATTGCTTAACACTTCCAACTTCGCCATTATGTCTTATTTTTTATATTCTTAAATATGAAATTACCGCAGCAAAAAGCCTCTTTAATCATTTTGTTAATTGCCGTTTCTGCTTTTGCCGCAGATTGGACTCTTGAAGATTGCTTGAAACGAGCTGAGGAGGCCAGTCTTTCGCTAAAAGTTTCAAAACTCGGTGAAGAACAAGCAGCCATTGCTATTAAAACAGCAAAAACTGATAGATATCCTTCTTTATCGGCAAACATAAACAATACTCTTTATGACAATCCTTTTGTCGAAGGTCCAAAAGATCACTATAGACTTTCTTTAGGAATCAGTGGTTCTATTGTTTTATGGAATGGTGGAGCCACTTCACTTTCTGTAGAAACAGCGCAAATTGATAAACAAGAAGCTGAAATGAGAACTGCACTAGCTTCCTTAAATTTACGTGTTTCTGTGCTAGACGCTTATTATGCTTATTTAACAGCAAACGAAAAAATTGAAATCGCTAAAAAAGCTCTAGAAATTTCTGAAGCAGAAAAAGAAAATCAGTTTAAACTATTTGAAGCTGGAAATATAACTAAAAGAGATTTAGTAC
>Ga0233360_1000104_pt1 | contig 12415 bp, 16 predicted proteins | sample ElkDunMinimDraft_20_FD_180671 | JGI IMG/M metagenome (GOLD analysis project Ga0233360, IMG submission 180671) | Fecal eukaryotic communites from dung pellets of Tule Elk in California, USA - Elk Dung A0 | ecosystem: Host-associated > Mammals > Digestive system > Large intestine > Fecal | place...
ATATCCGCTTATATTTAGTTTTAGTTATGGCAGCCGCGTCGCGTGACCGTTTGCGGTACCCGAAATCAAAGATTTCGACCGCTGCACCTTTTCGCACTCGCTGCATCTGCCACCGGCAGCGCTCGTGCTCTAAGCTGCCAATTCCGCCATATCCGCTTATATTTAGTTTTAGTTATGGCAGCCGCGTCGCGTGACCGTTTGCGGTACCCGAAATCAAAGATTTCGACCGCTGCACCTTTTCGCATTCGCTGCATCTGCCACCGGCAGCGCTCGTGCTCTAAGCTGCCAATTCCGCCATATTCGCTTATCTTGCACATATTTGCGTTTCTGTCTTGCCTTTGACATAATAACACAATTTTAGCGCATTGTCAATATCTGGCCTGGGCGAGATTGTTATTATTTTTTGTTTTCTCTTTTTGCAGTAAGTACACATAAAATTCCACCGTGGCGCACCTTGTATTTGCCGTGGCGTTGCTCATATCAAGCTCTTTTATATTGCTGAATTTGCACATAACATCCTGAATCTCCTGAAAGTCCTTGTTGTTTTTTATAGTTGTTTTTACAGGACTTCTGCCCAAAAGATAATCCACGCTCACATCAAAAAAATCAGCTATCAACTTTATGGTTTCGCTGTCGGGTTGGCGGTTGCCTGACTCGTAGTTTGATATACAGCTTCTTGATGTGTTCAGTTCTTTTGCCATTTTTTGCTGTGTAATTCCGCGCAATTTTCTCAGTACCTTCAGTATTGTGCTGAATTCTTCCCTTTGATATGTGCTCATATTCTCACTCCGCAAATTAATTTCATAATAAAGTATATCAGCTAAGGTGCGCAAAATCAAGAATTTTGGCGCTTGTTGCCAATATGTGACAAAAGGTTTCTGTTTTTTTATTTTTAAGCACACGATTTCTTGACAGCAATTGTTCAAAATGATAAAATAAGCATATACTATGGGCAAGGAGGCAATATGTGATGAAAAAAATCCTTATTACTGTGTTGATTGCTCTTGCTCTTATCGCGCTTGCGCTGGTTGATTTTGGTCAGATTATTGATAGATTTTCTCCCAAGGAGGAAAAAACCTGCACACTGACAGAAAACGGAAAAACAGTGCGTATTGGTATGGACGCTCGTGAGCTTACCCAAGCTTTTGGTACAGCGAAGGACACATTTGTTTCAGAATATGGTTTTGACTGGAATATTTACCATAATAATTTCCAAAACTATATCCAGATAGGAACACAAGATGGAGTGGTCACAGGAATATATACAAATTCTGCGGAGTTTTCATTTGAGGGATTTGGCGTAGGTTCTGCCAAGGATGAAATTGAGGCTCGGTACGGTGAACCTTTGGACGGAATTGTAAAGGGCAATACCCGATACCTTTCCAACGGCACAGAGGACGGTGCCAACTTTTCGATATATAGGCTTGGCGGAGCGTATGTTACCTTTTTTTACGACACTTATTCGAATAATTCACTTACATCTGTAAATATAATAGACTGTGATGTAGAACAGGCTTTTGATATGCTATATGCACCGCCAACGCAGGACCTTGCGGAAAGCTTTGAAAAACAGAGCTTTTATGTTACCAACGCCCTGCGTGTGCGTGATGGGTTAGTCCCCTTTGAGTATCACGAAAAATTGGGAGAGCTTGCCTTTGCACACTCGGCAGATATGGTCAAAAACGGATATTTCAGCCACAACAGCCAAAACGGCGATACTGTTTTAGAGCGTGCAAAAAAACAAAACATCAATTTTTCAGCTATAGGCGAAAATCTTGCCATGGGCGCTCAGAACTCATTGTATATGCACGAGCTTTTAATGAATTCCGAGGGGCACAGGGCGAACATTTTGAGCGATTTTACTCACATAGGTACAGGCGTGGCATTTGGAGACGACGGCACTCCGTATCTCACACAAAACTTTTTGAAATAGTGGAGGAATTATGAATAAAAACATAATACTTGTGGGCTTTATGGGCACAGGAAAGACCACCGTAGGAAGACGGGTTTCCGGAAAACTCAATATGGATTTTTACGATACGGATGAATATATCAAGCAGTGTGAGGGTATGAGTGTTGCAGATGTTTTGACCAAAAAAGGTCCTAAGTACTTTGAGGGTGCGCAACGCTTTGCGGTTAAAAATTTATGCGAAAACAAAAATGCTCTTATTGCAACAGGCGGAAGTACGCTGTCCGATGAAAAATGTCGTGAAATTCTTTTTGAAAACGGCATAACCGTGTGGCTTAGGGCAAAGCCTGAAACTATACACGAAAACCTGACAAACTCTCACAACAAAAGAGTAGAGCTTGCAGGTAAATCGTTAGATGAAATTGTAAAGATTATAGAAGAATACTCAAAAGAATACGAAAAAAGCAACATCATAGTTGATGTTGATGAAAATACAAACCGCGATATTGATGCGGTGGTCGATAAGGTAGTAAACGAAATTAAGAACTATACAAAGGAGAACTGACATGAGTGACTGTATTTTTTGTAAAATTATAAAAGGCGAAATTCCCTCAACAAAGGTTTATGAGGATGAGCTTTTGTATGCTTTTCGTGATATTAACCCCGTTGCTCCTGTGCACATTTTAATCATACCCAAGGAGCACATTTGCTGTGCAAACGAATTGCAGGAAAGCCACAAGGAGCTGGTGGGACACATTATTTTAACTGCAGCAAAAATTGCAAAGGCTGAAGGCGTGGCAGACGACGGCTACCGCCTTGTTAACAACTGCGGAGCGCAGGCAGGTCAAACAGTATTCCACTTGCATTTTCATTTGCTTGCAGGCGATAAATTCGACAGAATGGTGTGATAAAAATGTTTAAAATAGGATGTCACTTATCAGCCTCGAAGGGTTTTTTGGCAATGGGTAAGACAGCTGTTTCAATTGGCGCTAACACTTTTCAGTTTTTTACCAGAAACCCCAGAGGGGGAGCGGCTAAAGATTTAGACCCTGCTGATATTGCTGCGTTTTTAGATTTTGCAAAGGAAAACGGAATAGATGTAATTTTAGCCCATGCACCGTACACACTTAATGTTTGTTCGGCTGATGCAGGAATTCGTGAGTTTGCAAAAAATACTTTTATAGATGATATAAAGCGTATGGAGGCGGTGCCGGGGAATTTGTATAATTTCCATCCGGGTAGCCATGTGGGACAGGGAGCAGATGCCGGAATTCAAATGATTGCAGATACATTAAACGACATTCTTTATCCCGAAATGACCACAACAGTTTTATTGGAAACTATGGCAGGCAAAGGTTCAGAAGTAGGTCGCAATTTTAGTGAAATTAAGGCTATTATTGACAAGGTTACACTTTCGGACAAGCTTGGCGTGTGTTTAGACACTTGCCATGTGTACGATGCAGGCTACGATGTGGCAAACGATTTAGACGGAGTTTTGGCGGAGTTTGACAGAATAATCGGTCTTGAAAAATTAAAGGCAATCCACATAAACGACAGCAAAAATCCCTTTGAAAGCCACAAGGACCGTCACGAAGTTATTGGAGGCGGTTCAATTGGCGAGCAAGCCTTTGGGCGCATTATAAATCACCCTGTGCTTCGGGGTTTGCCTTTTTATCTTGAAACACCCAACGAGCTTGACGGATACGCTAAGGAAATTGAGCTTTTAAAATCTTTACGCAAGTAGGTTATTTTATGAGCAAATCACTTCTTGAAAAGTTGAAAGAACACAGTGTTAAGCCTTATCATATGCCTGGCCACAAAAGGCGCTCTATAGCGGAGGGGCTTCCCTATGATATAGACATCACAGAGATTGAGGGTTTTGACAATCTTCATTGTATGCAGGGAATTTTAAAGGAAACGGCGCAAAATGCCAAAGCACTTTATAAAAGCCGCGAAAGTTTCCCTCTGGTAAACGGTTCAACCTGTGGCGTTCTTGCAGGAATATATTCTATGACGCGAGAAAACAAAAATATATTAATCGCGCGAAATTGTCACAAATCAGTATACCACGCAGTGGAAGTTTTAGGTCTTTATCCAACATATATAATGCCTGAGACTCTTGAACTTGGTATTATGGGAAGAATTACCCCCCAAGACGTGGAGGAGGCTATAAAAAATACAGATATTGGTTCTGTGGTAATTACATCGCCCACCTACGAGGGTGTAATATCAGATGTAGCAGGCATATATCAAGTGTGCAAGGAGCGCGGAGTACTTCTTTTTGTTGATTGTGCTCACGGAGCGCATTTTATTGACGAAGCTGTACCTTGCGATATATGCGTAATGAGCTTACATAAAACCTTGCCATCGCTTACCCAAACGGCGCTTTTGCATATTTATTCTGACAGAATTGATGCAGATGTTGTGCGCCATGGATTATCAATTTTTGAAACATCAAGCCCCAGCTATGTGCTTTTGGCTTCGATAGATGAGTGCTTGCGATATGTGGCTGAAAATAAAAACGATTTTAAAGAATTGTCAGGAAATCTTGCGTATTTTTATGAGAATGCTAATGCCCTTGACAACATACGGGTTTTCCATTTTGACGATGCCGGCAAAATAATAATTTCAGCAGCAGACGGACAAGACCTTGCACGTCAACTCCGACAGCATAATATCGAGGTGGAAATGGTGTCTGAGCACTATGTGCTGGCAATGGCGACTATTGCGGACAAGCTAAACGATTTGCAGATTTTGCTTCGCGCGCTTTACAGAATAGATAAAACCCTGCCACCCTACAAAATTTGTGAAATACCAAAACTTACACTTCCTAGAAAAAAAGAGTACTTTGGAGAAGGTGAGTTTTTGGATATAGGTCAGTGTGAGGGGAAAGTATCTAAAGAATATATATGGGCATATCCCCCAGGTGTGCCGGTAATAGCGCCCGGTGAGGTATTTGACCGGCAAATAATAGACTATTTGAAATCAAAAAAAGACCTGAAAAGCACAAAAGGAAAATTTCCGCAAATCTGTGTAAAAAAGGAGAACTGACAATGAAAAGATTTCTGTCGCTCTTACTTGTACTTGTAATTGCGTTTTCGTTTGTGGGATGTGGCAAAGAAACTCCTGCAAGCACTAACGCACCTACGGGCAAGTCCACCAAAAAACCTCCCGAACAACCTGTTGACAGCGAGTTGCTGGAAGGCGGATTGACCGTTAATCCTCAGTATTTGGATTTGTTCGGCAAAACCAAGGGAGAGGTTGACGCTTTATTTGGCGAGGGTGAATTTTGGCAAGAATGGGCACTTATGGTTTATGACAACGGCATACAGGTTTCATACGGCACATATAATCTGGACAACGATTTAGACGATTCGGATGAGGTATATTGTGTATATCTTCCTTTGAAATTTTTGTTTGATGACTGTCCCGAAACGGTTACGGAAGACCACATAAGAAATACTTTTAAAAATGTGGAAGGAGATTACAGCCTTTCGGATGAAACCGATATTTTAATTGCTACATACAAGGAAAAGAGCTTTGTATTCTATCCTGAATACGGAATGACTCCCGATGCTTGTGTATATATTTCAGAATAATTATAAAATCAAAGGAGAATGTGTAATGGAAAACAACGAACCTATTTACATTGATTTGGAGCTTGAGGACGGCGAAACGATTTCGTGTCAGGTGCTTGCAGAGTATTCTGTTGACGATGCTGACTATATCGCGCTTGTTCCCACAAATGAAGACAAAGAAATAGCCGAAGATGCCGAAATTTACATATACGGTTGCAATTATGATGACGACAAAATCGAGCTTTTGGATTTAGACGATGAAGAGTTCGAAATTGCAGGCGCGGCGTTAGATGATATTTTAGAGGAAAATAACTAAACGAAAGAATGTAAGCATATGAAGAAGGCATTATTAATAATGAATCCCGTATCAGGACGAATGATACTCACTAAATACTTTGCTGATATTACCCGTATACTTCACGAGGCTGATTATTCTCTGGATGTGCGCTGTACAACGCAAGTGGGTGACGCATGTGAAATAGTAAAGAAAAGCGCTGCAGAAAACGATATTATTATATGCTGTGGTGGTGATGGCACGCTGAATGATATTGTAAACGGTGTTATGGCTTACGGCAAACCTATTGACATAGGCTATATCCCCTGCGGCACCACAAATGACTTTGCTGCCAGCATCGGTCTTACCGACAACATTATAAAAGCAACCCGTGATGTTGTAAACGGTGTGCCCACAACTATAGATGTGGGGCAGTTTGACAGCAAGTATTTTGCTTATGTTGCGTCCTTTGGCGCATTTACAAAAAGCTCTTACTCAACACCTCAGGATATGAAAAACTCTTTGGGGCATTTTGCCTATATTCTAAGAGGTATAACAGAGCTTGCCCATATCAATCCTGTTTCCGTTACTGTAACTACAGAAAGTGGCGAAGTTCATTCAGGGGAATACCTTGTTGGGTTTGTTTCGAATTCTACTTCTGTGGCGGGAATTATCAAAATTGATCAAAAGCATGTAGACATGGCAGACGGTTTGTTTGAGGTAATGTTAGTAAAATTCCCCAAGAACATTTTGGAGTTTAATACTATTATCTCCTCGGTCACAGCAGGAAAGTACAATAACAAGTTTGTTGATTTCTTTAGGGCAAGAGAGATTACAGTACAAAGCCAATCGCCTATACAATGGTCGCTGGACGGAGAGCGCTATGACGCCAAAGAAACAGGAATTATCAAAAACTGTCATAAGGCAATTAATATTATATTACCAAACGATTAAAAATGGGCTGTAGCAAAATCATTTGATTTTGCTACAGCCCATTGTTCGTTTATCCTGCAAGATAGAAGTAATAAGGATTTAAATCATAGCGTCCTTCTGCTTCGTATCCAATGTAAATCCAACCGGATTTTCCTTTTTGGGTTTCTATGTATATGTTGTCTTTTCCATCATCATAAAGGACTTTAAAATATTCGCCCTCATTTATAAACTCATAGTCAACATATGCTTTTATAAAGCCTTTGTTCCACATGGACTTTTCTTTGCCGTTTATTTCGTCGGTATAACAGCCTTCGTTCATAAAATCGGGAAGGATTTCGTACTTTTCGGGTTTGATTTCTTCAAATCTTCCCTTAGCACCCCTCTTGTATGTCTTGTGAACGCTCCACATACCTGCACTTGAGGTTTGTTCCTCTATGGTTATGGTATCGTCATCATTGACATTCAGATAATAGTTGATAGCATAGCCTGTCCAGCAACAGTCGTATATCTCTCTGTCACCGTCGTATGTTTCTTTGTAAAACTCATAAAGAGTCAGATTTTCGTCATATTTAAATATGCGCACCCTGGGGTCTCCGCTTTCTTCGCAGGTAAAGATGGCTATGTCCATTGCGTTGTCATTGGTGTCGATGTCGCAGGCATATACTGCCTCAATAGAGCCAAAATAAAGCTCAACTGTTTTTTCGTAGTTGCCTATACGGACATTAAGCTCGTATTCCCAGTCGTCAAGCTCGTCGACTTCGATTTCGATTTCTTCTTTTTCGCCGTCAAAATCCAAGTCATAAGAATAAAAATAGTAGTCACCTTGGTTTTTTATTCCGTCGGATATATCCTCTGTGCGAGAGGTGGTTTTTTTATTATTACCCAAAGGAGAAATTCCGCTGCCGCAGGCAACTAAAGATAGAGCCAGAACAACTGTGAGCAATAAAGCCATAAGCTTTTTCATGATTTATCCCCCTTATTTATACACCCACAACTTTTATAGGTGCTTGTATAATTTTTGAAACCTCATAAGCTATACTTTCTGCTATCTGATATGTAATGCCCTCAAATTCCCACATTCTTTCACCAGGGCCCAGCATTGCTACAAATTCTTTCTGCCAATAATTCATAGTGATAATGGCTGTGTATATTTTCATTCCCCGAAAAGTCTTTTTGCACAAAATAAGATAATCACGAACAGCATTGATTTTTTCTGTTGTCAGCACATCGTAGTCTGATGCAAAAAAACCGCAAGTGCCGAATTTCAGCCCTTTCTTTTGTGCATCACAGGGAACACCGTAGTGATTACGCATATAAGAAACAGCTTCACGGAAGGGAAGGTTTGCAACCTGACCTTCAAATTCATTTAATGATGCCATTATTTTGTTGTATTCGTTTACTCTTTCGGGTGTCATTTCCACCTGCTGAGTTATACCTATTATTTTTTCCATATATTTTCACCTCTGATTTTAATTTATCATATTTCAAATAAAAAAACAAGCCCGTTGTGGGCTTGTTTTAGTGTTAGTTTTCTTTTTCTTTTTCAAATTCCAGTACTTCGCCTGTGTCGGCTTTGATATCCACATCATATTCTGTGCCGTTGTATTTAAAGTCCAGTTCATAAATCCACACGCCGTTGTCGCGGTCAAGCTCAACTCTGTCAAACATAACTCCCTCAGCAGAAATTCCTGCGCGCTCTAAGGCTTTTTTCTTGGCTTCTTCTTCGCCAATAAACTGGGATTTGTCCACAGTTTCTTCCGTTGCCTGCTGGATATCTTCCACTATGTTGTTGTTATTATTGCCCTGATCAGGCGTTTCCTGTGACATAGGGTCATTATTTGCACCACACCCTGCGAACAACCCCACCGCTAACACGATTCCTGCAATAATTGCTACTGTCTTTTTCATGAATTTGCCTCCTTTAAAAATTAAAAGCCATACAAAACTTATGTCCTGCACAAGTTTAGTTTAACCAAAAATTCTCAGTTAATACCTGTCGTGTAATATTTTTGTAAGTTTGGTTTATAAAAAGAGGTCGTAACAAAATGGAACAAGCTTCTTTTTGGGTGGACGGAAAATAGCGCAGATTGGACAAACTGAACCCGTAGGGGTTACCCGAAGTCGTACAAAAGTACGACGAGAGGTGAAGTTTGTTTAAAACACAAGGCAGTAAAAACAGAAGAAATTCGTCGAACGACAAATTTCTTCCTTAAAATTTATGTTTTCCAATTCAGCAGCTTAATTTAAGGGACTTAAATGCACTTTCTTTGCCTTGTGTGGTGTGCGCATTTTGCTACACCCCCTGAAATTTTATTCTGCTTCGAATACATCTTTGCCCAATGAGCATACAGGGCAAACCCAACTGTCTGGAACATCTTCCCAAGCTGTGCCGGGAGCTACGCCGTTTTCGGGATCGCCAACTTCAGGGTCATAAACATATCCGCAGGGACATACCATTTTTTCCATTTTTCATTCTCTCCTTAAAATTTATAATGTTAATGATGGAGCAGTGTAAACGCGGGTTGCGTATTCAGCATCCAAAGAGTAAAGTCCTTTTGAATCGTTGCCGAAAAGCTCCATTTTTTTAACCATATCATCAGCTGATTTTTCTTCCTCAAGCTGCTCTTTAACAAACCAGTCTAAAAACTGCATTGTTCTGAAGTCTTTTACATCGTATGCCGCAGCATAGATGTCATTGATGAGGCTTGTTACATATTGCTCGTGTTCAAAACCGAACTTTAAAGGATCCATCAAGCTGGCCAAAACCTTATCAGGTTTGGCAACAGCATCGAGTGTAGCCCTTACGCCGTTTTGCTGTAAGTACTTCAGCATCAGCATTGCGTGATCTCTTTCTTCCTGAGCCTGAATCATATACCAGTTAGCAAAGCCGTCTAAGCCTTGCTCTTCATAGTATATGGAAAAATCAAGATATAAATACGCCGAATATAATTCTTTATTAATCTGTTCATTTATTAATTTTGCAACTTTTGTATCCAACATAGTTTTTACCTCCGCCCTTTAAATTGATAATAATTATTATTTTCAATTTAATTATATCCGAAAGTATATACTTTGTCAAGGGGTTTTTTAATTTTTTTTAACGGGCTGCGGATAGTTTTCCGTAGCCCGTTTTGTTAAGCTTGCGCTCCACTCATTATTTCAGATATTAAATCCAAAACTTTCTGGTGACAGCCGCCGCAACCTGTTGAGCAATGGGTTACTTCCTGTACACTTTTGAATGCGCTCAGCACATCGTCGAAGCTTTTAAGATTGTGAAGAGCATCTGCAATGTCGTTGTAGCTTACCTGCATACAGTTACAAACCATATAATTTTCTACCATTTTTATCACCTCGCCTATATTATATCACAAGATAAAAATATTGTAAATGAGGTAATCTGAAAATTAATTTTAATCTATTTTGCATCGTAAAAAGGGAAAAAAACAAAGAGTATAGAGGAGAAGATATGTTTCCTCTATACTCAAAACTTTATTATTAGGTTTGTGGCTTATTTAGAATACATTTTTAAAAGGTACTCAAATTTATTCCTCAACATAGTGTCTGTTATATAGCTTTGCTTTTATTAGTCTGAGTTCTGATTCTATAAGCAGTTTTTCTAATTCGGGAATCAATTTTGACTGATATTCAATCTTAGAATCCAAAATAACAATTTTTTTGAGAAAACCTGCACCTGTATCTACCTCGTTACGGTGTTTTTCTAAAAGCGTTCTTGCTTTTTCCAGATCTTTATTCAAACCTTCTATATCTTCTTCAATACATTCTATAGTATCTTCCGGACTGTTAAAATCAAACTCAACATTTTCGACTTCTTCAGCAGTATAAACTCTTCCGGTAACAACGCCAACATATCTGGGATCGACTGTTTCGTTTTTGGGTGTTTCCTGCACAGATTGGGTAACTAAGGGTTCTTGGCTTGCAGGAGCTTGCTTCTGTTCGGGATTCATAAAAATAAAAGATTTTTGACAATATGCACAAGTAGCACTGCCTTTTGTGGTTTCTGCTACCGTGTTTTCGCCGCAGTTGGGACATTTCATTTCTGTTAAAGCCATTAAAAAACACTCCTTTTTAATATACAATTATTTTTTAAAGCATAAAGTTCCGTATTATTTTTATATGGATTTAGTCGCTGGTACCTATAATTATATATATATATATATATAAAGTCAAGGATTTTCCGAAAGGTTTGTATAAAAAAACAACCCCTGTTTCAAAAACAGGGGTTATGAAAATCATCTTATTTGAAGTATCTCTTGAGTAAGCCCTCTAAACCTCTTCCGTGACGAGCTTCGGTTCACTTCTTATCAATTTGATTATATCAAATTTCCCTTGAAATGTCAAGGTTTTGGAGATTTTTATGATGTCAAAAATTTGGTTGAGTCGCCAGCTGAGTCGCCAGTCTGATAAACTCAAATTGAATTTATCAGTTTTATGTTGTTATTTCGACAAAAACTCAATTTTCTCTCTGCAAGTATAGAGAGTATCGTGTACCAACAGGTCACGATACATTTCGTGACCTGTTAGTTAAATCACATTCCACACAACGACAATGAAATTTACAACTGATTTATAGCCTTCTTCATAAAGTCGTCTGCAATCTCATTGCGACCAAAGTAATACTTTGAAGTGGTAGAAATCTTCTTGTGTCCCAATCTTTCCTGCAATTTAGGCATTGGGACATTAAGTGCTGCAAGGTATGATGCATGAGTGTGTCGAAGGTTGTGGTATTTGAAATGGATACCAAGTTCGTCTTTTATTTTAACAGACCAAGACTTCATACTATCTGTGGTAAGCAGTTGACCATTCTTCTGCCTATTGATAAAATCTCCGCCCACCAAATCTGTTCCAGGACCTTTACCCATACGAATTTTCACCGTTTCTGTTGCCCTATATGAAGTTCCATAATACTTTGCATTTTCTTTTTGCTCGTTGTATTTTTCTTTCAAGTGCTCGTAGAGAACATCAGGTATGTCAATTTCGCGATTGGCTGCAAGTGTCTTACATGGTGCAATAACTCTGTGGGGCGACTGCATTAAAAGTTGATTGTGTATTTTTATGGTGTGCTCTTTCCACGAAATATCACACCAACGTGTTGAAAAACATTCCGATATTCTTAGCCCAAGATAATAGCCCATCAAAAACGCCGTATACAAACCTGTAGACTTTAATCTTTCAGCCATTCGATTGATTTCTTCTTGAGTGTATGTTTCGATAGTTTCTTCGTCAATGTCTTCCTGTGTTTTTGGGGGCATTGTCAGTCTTATGCCTTTGTCTTCGCACATAAGACAGTATGTGTCTCTACTTATCCAAAACTGTTTTCTGGCATATCCATAAATAAGGTAGAAAAGTTTCAAAAAGCCTTCAACATAGCTATAAGCATAACCTTCATATTCATCTTTTTGTAGTTCTTTCTTTCGCGGATTGTTATGGTTAGAGCCATATTCATATAAATCTGATAAGAATTGACTCAACTCACCAACACTAATGCTTATAAGTGGTCTGTGTCCAAATTTATCTTTAATGTGATTGTTCCATAGAGAATCTTGTTTTCTTAGAGTTGCTTCTCTCTTGTCTGTTGAACCGAAGTCTCTGTAATGAGTATAAATCTCTTCCATAGTTACAGAAGTATCTTCATCGGTTCTCTTTGACACAGCCTCTTGACTTTCGGCTAATGCCTTAATTCTTGCTTCTTTCGCCTCTGTT
>Ga0233360_1000105_pt1 | contig 12345 bp, 9 predicted proteins | sample ElkDunMinimDraft_20_FD_180671 | JGI IMG/M metagenome (GOLD analysis project Ga0233360, IMG submission 180671) | Fecal eukaryotic communites from dung pellets of Tule Elk in California, USA - Elk Dung A0 | ecosystem: Host-associated > Mammals > Digestive system > Large intestine > Fecal | place...
CGGTTTCGTTCATTACTCTAGCTTATGAAAAACGCTATTCTGATTTATTCTTGCTTTTACAACAAGCAGGTTCAAAAATTGAATTAGACTCTGCTCTACTCTTGTTAGATGTTCTCAGTTTTCTTCTCGTAGATATAACACGCGCTCAAGCAAATTTACCGTTACGCTTACCAGAAACTTTTTCAAAAATTCCGGTTTCATTATTAGAACATACAAGTCCTAAAAGCGTGCAAATTGCTTTGAACAAAGTTCAAGAAACTTCTAAAATTCTTGCAGGAAGATCAACATCTATCATGATGACATTACAAACATTAGCCATCAAGCTATTCGATGGAGAACTCTAATGTTTGATTTGTTAGCTTCTTCGCTTTCTAGTACATTCAATGTTCCTCACCTTATTGCCCGTATTGCAATTTCTCGTGGTGTTAAAACAGTAAGTGAATTCCACGCTCTTCTTTATGGCAATTCAAATTCTGTGCTTGATCCATTTTCAATGCTTGGTATGAATGAAGCAGTTGAATGGATTTTAAATGTTCGAGAAAAAAAAGAAACTCTTTTCGTTTTTGGAGATTATGATTTAGATGGTTTAAGTAGTGTAGCACTTCTAGTGCGCGGACTTTCAGACATTGGCATTTCTGTTCAATGGAGACTTCCGAATCGATTTGGTGCAGGCTATGGATTATCTACAGCGGCTATTGATGAAATGATTTCTGCAGGTGCTCAAAAGCTTATTACCGTTGATACAGGAATTACCGCAAATGCAGAAATAGACTACGCCAACGAAAAAGGGCTTCGAACAATGGTCATTGACCATCACCAACCTTCTGGCGAAGGATTGCCTAATTGCGATGTTTTATTAGACCCTCATCAGGAACAGGATTTTTATCAAAATAAGGATCTCTGTGGTGTTGGAGTTGCCTATAAATTTTTGTGTGCTCTTTATGCACGGCTAAACATTCCTCTATCAGAACATTTTTTAGAATTAGTGGCTCTAGGAACACTCGCTGATTTAGTTCCGATGACACCAGAAAATCGTTACTTTACTCGCTGTGGTTTGTTTAGTATGTGGAAAAGTCCTTTTCCTGGAATTGCAGCCATTTGCCATTCTCAACTGCAATACCCGCAAACGATGAGTGCGCAAAGCATTATTTTCCGAGTCGCTCCATTATTAAACGCTCCTGGACGAATGGAAAAACCAGACCCAGCTTTAGAACTTTTACTTTGCGATAAAAGAGAATCTGCTATTGGCATGGTAAAAACACTTGCAGGCTGGAATATAAAAAGAAAAAATAAAGAAAATGAAATTTCAAAAATGGCCGTTCAGCGCGTGCGCGATTTACACGGAGATAATCTCCCTTCCGTTTTAATTGTGGATGGTAAAGATTGGCACTTAGGCGTTATCGGAATTGTTGCCGCTAAATTAACCCAAGAATTTGATCGCCCGGCCGCCGTGCTTTCTATACAAGCAGATGGTCTTGCTAGCGCCTCGGCTAGAGCAATTCCAGGTTTTAATTGGCACAAAGCTCTTTTTGAATGTCGAGATTTATTTACTCGTTGGGGCGGACATGCAAACGCCGCCGGTTTTTCCATATTACAAGAAAACATTTCAACACTAAGAGAACGCTTAAACTCAAATCCTAGTGAATATCAAGAACCTAAAGTTCTTATTGAAAAAACACTTCCTATTCAGGTTGCTTTTACTGAAATTGATGATAACTTAATGCGATGGCTTTCACAAATGGAACCACTTGTTGGAAAGTTTTCAATGCCTCTTTTTCGCGCAGAAAAAGTAACCATTTGTTCCATGCGAGAATCTCCTGGTGGGCATTTAAATTTGGAACTTTCTCAAGCAGGCTCTTTACGTTTTCCAGGAATCGCTTTTGGAATGGGGAAAAAGAAAAATGCAATAGCTTCTCTTGGAAAAGAGGTAACGGTAGATTTTGAAATTGCATGGAATGTCTTTTATGGAAAACCTACTTTACAACTTCAAGTAAAAAATATTTTTTAATTCATGGCCCCAAAAATTCGAAACGATTTTCCTTTAATTTTATTTTGCCTTTGCTTTTTGGGCTTACTCGGATTTGTTCTAAAAAACTCTCCTATTCAAGAAACTAAAGAAACAAAACAAGAATTTACTCAAATTCAATCTGCTATTGGTTTTACACGTCCATTTCAGTTAAAAGATTTTTGGTGGATTGGTGAAAATCGCTGGCGAGACCCTAAAAAATTTAAATCCTTTGTTCAAGCAAGAGCTATTGGGTTACATTATATATTTAAGGATTATTGCAAAAAAAACAAGCTGAAACCTCGTCATGAAATTTTGGGAATTTATATGGAAATTTCTGAACAAGGAAAATTTGAGAATGTAATGCCTGCAATTACTAGCCCAAACAACAAGGTTTTAGCTCAACAGATAGCAAATTATATTGAAAAATATTGGCGCTACACAAGAGCGCATGGCAGAGACAAAGTTATTGTACTGATTCGGTTTGACGTAGAACAGCAACCAATTCTTGAGCTCGATGTTCAATCAAAATAAAAGCTTCAAAAATTCTTGCTTCGTGCCATTTTTGAGCGTATAATTTTTTCCATTCTTCAGTCACTTGTTGAGAAGAAATAGGCTTTTTTTCATTTTGGAACCAAACTTCATTGGAAATTTCACGGAACATATTTCCCATATCAGCAGCAGGATTCAATGTCCCAGTGGAAAGAATATAAGCTCTTAAATTGTCTAGCAGAGTTTCGTCACTTGGTTGCGGTTCGTCTTCTTTTGCTAATGCTTGAATTTCATCACGATGACGAAGAGCGAAACCAAATAATTGTTTTTCTGTTGATTGTAATTCCCCCTTAGCAAGTTTTTCTTCAACTGCTTCTCTCGGATAGTAAATGGATTTAGGGTAGAATTCAATCATAAATCAAACTTAAAAACAATGCCCAGGGCGGGACTTGAACCCGCACGAAGTTGCCTTCAGGGGATTTTAAGTCCCCAGTGTCTACCATTCCACCACCTGGGCACAGATGGTTTAGCCGTAATATAGAAAAAAATCTAAATAAAAGGGTAAAAATTACGATGTAATTTCAAAATTTTCTTTTTTTTTAGATTTCTTTGAAATAACTAGCTATTCTCCCCCACAATTCGAAGAGCCATTTCCTTACCTTGACGAATTCTATCCGCCATTCCAATTCCACCAATTCCATTTCCGCCAAGTATTAAACCTGGATGCATAGATTCTGCTTTGGCAAAAGCGGCCATTCTTGCAGGTGTTGTTTTGTCGTATTGCGGAATAGCCATTTCATGCCTTGTGATTTCAAATAATTCTGGAGAAAAATCCGTTACGCACAAAGTTTCCTGAATTTCTTTTTTTACCATTTCAAAGACTTCAGCATCTGATAATTTTAAATATTCTGGATGCCTAATACCACCCATAAAAACAGAAAGCATTGCCCCACCCTTTGGCGCTCTTCCACTGAATAAAGAAGACAAGAAAAGTATTCCAAGAATTTTTCTTTTTTCTTTAGAAGGCATTAAAGCACCAAAACCATCTAGTGGACGCCCTTTCCAATTTTTAAAGCCGACCGCCACTTCCATCACAGATGTGTAAGTAATTTGAAAAGCATCTTGTAAACCTTCTTCTGCTAAGAATGAAAACGATTCTTCTAAACGCCTTGCACTACCACAAAAAACCACATGAGAAAATTTATTTTCTAATTCATTAGCAGAAACTATATAACCATTTTCATCTAAACAAACTTTACATTTTTCAAGCCCAAGAGAAATATTTTCCATTCCTATCTCTTGCGTCAACTTTTCAATCAAGCAAGAAAAACCGCCTTTAGCAGAAAAAACTTTTTTTGTTGCTTTTTTATCTCGAGGCGTTTTAGGCTCTTTCATTTTTTTGATACTACCACGAATAAAACTGCCATAATTTTCTTCTAACGCATATAACTTTGGCAAAGCATATTTTGGAATAATAGTATCTGGAGAACCGGCATAAACTCCGGAAACAAATGGATCTACAGCGTATTCTAAAATAGATGTTCCTAAACGACGTTTTACAAAAGAAGTAAGTGTTTCTTCTGGATCTTTTCCTTTAGGGCGAATTGGTTCGAACAAAATTCCAAATTTATCTTTCCAAGAAAACAAAGGAGTTGTTAATCCAGAAATTGGAGAAGAAGGCAATGCGTGTAGTTTTTTCCCTTTCCAGATGTATCGATTGCCAGCTAAACTTGGAGCGGTTTCAAGTAAGGATAAATCCAAATCTTCAAACAATTCCATTGCTTCTGGTTTTCCAAGTGTTCCAGTACTTGGCCCTGTTTCCCATACAAAAGTTTCATTTTTTTTTGACTGCATGACGCCACCAGGCAAACTAGCTGTATCAAAAATCCGAAAGGGAATATTATTTCTTTTTAAATAATACCCAGTCGTTAAACCAGTAATTCCTGCACCGATAATAGCAACACATTTTTCACCCATCATTTCGATTCCTTCTATTTTTCTTTAAAATAAAAACTCCCTGCTAAAGAAATAGCAAGCAAAACGATCATCGCTGTCAGCAAGTAATCTGCAAAAGGCATTGGAGCAATTCCTAGCTCGATAAGAACAACATCTATAACGGCAATTAGAGCAAAACAAGTCCCCGCCTTTTGAAAAAAATTTCTTTTATCCAAGAGCTGAACCTCCAAAAATCACCCAAAAAATTAAGCCCAACATCACTAAAATACTAACTCCTACATTCGCAAGAAAAAAATCACGATTTAAAGAATCTAAATCATCTGATTTTCTAAATAAGTGAATATAAAGAATCGCAAGAGACATTAGCGAAAATACAACCCACCAAGCTATTCCCATTTGCCAATACAGCCCAAAGAAAAGAGCAAGAGCAAGCATAGCAATATGACTACCCAAAGCAATTTGAAGAGCTTTTTTTCTACCAAAACGAGCAGGAACTGAATGCAACCCCAATTCTTTATCAATGGCTTCATCTTGAGTGGCATAAATAATATCAAAACCGCCCATCCAAAGCATCAAAATGAACATTAAGAAAATTGGAAATATTGCAAATTCACCACGCACAGCAATCCACGCTCCTAATGGACTCATGCCTATTGCAAACCCAAGATACCAATGACACAAAAAAGAAAATCGTTTCCAATACGAATAAAATAGTAATGCTAAAAATACAGGAACAGCACATGCTCCGGCTAATGGATTTAACAAAAATGCAAAAATAGTGAAACAAATTCCATTTAAAACAAGAAAGAGAATTACACTTTGACGATTTAATTTTTTTGCGGGCAAATGCCTATTCGCTGTTCTTGGATTTGCTTTATCATATTTTTCATCGGCAAGACGATTAAATGTCATCGCACCATTTCGAGCAAAAACCATGCAACCAACAATCAACACCACTAAACGAATTATTTCAGAAACTGAGTAATTTGCAAAACCGTCTGCAGCCACCCACATTGCCCCAAGAGCAAAAGGCATAGCGAACAATGAATGACTAAAACGAACCAAATGCCCAAATTCAAGAATCTTTTTTAACATGAGAATCGCCCCAAACTGGCACAATGTCATTAGGCACACCTAAATGGGTTAATACTTTAGAAACTACTGAATCTACCAAATCTTCTATTGTTTTAGGAAACGCATAAAAGTGCGGAGTGGCCGGGATAATACAAGCTCCTATTTTAGATAACTTTAACATATTTTCTAAGTGAATCGCGTGAAGCGGCATTTCTCTTGGAACCAAAACTAAAAAGCGTTTTTCTTTTAAACAAACATCAGCTGCACGAACAAGTAAATTATCAGCTATACCAGAAGCTAGCTTTCCTAGTGTTCCCATAGAACATGGTAAAATTGCCATTCCTTGAAAATTTCCATTTCCACTGGCGACCGAGGAAAAAAAATCATTGATTGATAAAGTTTCATCAGCAAAATTCGACAAATCAGAAAAACCTTCATAAGCAGCTACTTGCTTTGCTGTTTCTGTCATTACTAAAGAAGTAGAATGATTTAAACGCTTAAGGTGATACAATAACCTTGAAGCGTAAATAGTTCCTGAAGCACCCGTTACACCTACTAAAAATTTGCTCATATACACTCTTTTTTTTGCAGAATAATGCGATAAGCTATTCCGAAATCACATGCTTTGCAGGAAAGTACTTCGAAGCCACTGTTCTCAGCCAATTTTAAAAAATCTTCTACACTTAAAAAACGGCGAATAGAATCAAGCAAATATTCATAAGCAGAACGCTTTTTACTGAAAAAAGCTCCTAAAAATGGAATAAATAATGGCGCTAATTTTTTGTAGAAAAAAACATTAAAACGATTCCGTGGAGAAAAGAATTCTAAAATCACTAAATACCCGCCAGAAACCAAAACTCGGCTAGATTCTTCCAAACCCGTTTTCGCATCTGGTAAGTTTCTCATGCCAAAACCATTTAGAATCACATCAAACATAGGGGCGGCAAAAGGCATTTTCATAGCATCTAATTGAAGCGGAATCGCTCCTACATTTTTCTTTTGAGAACATTTCAACATTCCATAAGAAAAATCACCTAGAATAGCTAATTGAATGTTCTTAAAAAATTTTCGATAAGTTTTAGCAAAATCACCAGTTCCGCCGCATAAATCCAACAAATTTGAACCAGAATTATATTTTTTTAATTCTCGACAACAAGCACGGCGCCAAGCAATATCACGAAAGCAACTCAGTGTATGATTTAAAAAATCATACCGTTCTGAAATTTCGTCAAACATTTTGCGAACTGGACTCAGCATGCCTCAAATGTAATAAATATCTTTATTAAAAAACGTTTCTTTTTATATCTCAATTCTTGTTTTGAGAATACATTCTCTTCACAATTATCTAACCTAAGTTTTCCAAAACTTAGGTTAGAGTGAAAAAAGTTCTTCTAAAGCAACCCAAGCATTTCTTTAATCACAGCTTCGTCAGAAGGAAGCAAAGCTCTTTCCTCTGGAGGAACAAATTGCAACAGACGTTCTGAATCTGGCAAATCTCCGCGATAGCGAGGCTGAATTTCTTTTGGAGTACGAGAATAAAAAAATGGACCCGTTTTTATAAAATTCTTTTGCTGCAAAGACAAGCGAATTCCATCTTGGAGAATTTGCAATATTTTTGGACCCGGTCTTGAAATTTTATGCAAGGAAAGCATTCGACTTATTAATTGCTGCTCATGAATAGGGCTTTCTGATTCTACATAAAAACGCAACTGATGAAGCAAAGCTTTTTCCGAAAGTTCTGGTATTGGCATGTCGTGCGGAGTGCCAATGATTTTCGGATGAGTAACTTGATACGGAACGACTAACGAAGTGGCAGTGGTTTCGGCTTCCTCCTCTAATTCTTCGGGAAGGGCCTTTGGTGGCGCTATACTTTGTTCTATTCGAACGGTGGTCAAGAAATGGCTTTTTTCATCTTCATTAAAAATAAACCAAGTCGGAGTCCACAACCGAACAACTTTCCAACCAAGCATCTCTGCTGATTTCAAGCGAATATATTCTCTATCTTCAATGGTATGTTGCAAAGAACCATTTAAAGAATCGTCTTCTGCTGCCAATAAATAACGCTTTTCATTATTTTCATCAACAATTCCCATTCCTACAGAAATAGAAGTTGTTCCTAAATTAATTCGGCATGTCAAATGCTCATCTAAAGCATACTTTTCTAACTCTTGAAGAATTGGAGAAAGCGGCGGCACTTGCAAGGTTTCTGTTCTTATTTCGCTTGTACGGAAATCAATTAAATCTTGAAAAAGTTTGCCAGATTCACTATCCGAAACAGAAATTTTCTTGGAAACATAAAAATGCAATTCTCTGTCAGCAAGCGTAGAGCAAACATTTATTTTAGAAGCGCCTTCGCTCATTCCTTGGAAAGCCCCATCAACTAATAAGAATATCGTATCGCGTTTTTTTCCTATCGCATTTTCTGGAGTAGAAATAAAAAATGTATTTCGACAACCCCGATCTTTAAAGAATGAAGCTAAATTAGGCAATCCTTTCAGAGTATTTTGTAGCATTCTTTTTAGAGTTGAAACTTCTTCTTTAGAAAACGCAATCACACCCAACGTTCTGGCTGGATGAGTTTCTGCATGCTTAACTATCGCTTGAACTAACAACTGTTGTGGTTCATCGCTCAAATGCTTACAGAAAGGTTTTTCTCTTGAAGAATCAGGCAGCGGGAAAGTACGAATACCATTTTCATAAAAATTTGCCGATGCAAATTGCAACATTTGTGGATGCCTACAACCAAACGCAAATGAAATTTTTCGTTGAGGTGCGCCTAGTCGCAAAACATGTAAAAGAACATTACCTGAATCTAACACGCCCATTGGTAAATGTTCGTCTCCAACCAAAATCACTTTTTTCGCACTCTGTGCGTAAAGCAAGAAATCTGCAACAGATATAGTTTCCGCATCAAGAACTATCAACAAATCACAACGCGGAGAAGCAGTCAATTTTTTTTCTAAAAGGAGCGTTAAAAGTTCTGGCTTTTGCTTTAAGGTATCACGAACGCGAACAATATTTGCTTGCGCCCACAAATCATACGATTTTCTAAATTCTTTCGATTCCTTAATTCTAGTTTTAGCCGTTTTAGAAAAAAGATCAGGAACTTGTTTTGCCAAGCGCTGCAAAGCCCCTGCGATCCATGACTGCAATATTTTTTTCGAAATTTCTTGATCTTGTAGTAAACTCTGATTTGAAATAAATTCATTCAAATCTTTTTCATTCAACAAATTCGTAGCTTTTAGATACTCTTCATAATCAACCAAATCGGAGAAATATTCTAAAATTCCATTCAAACTTTCAAATTGAGATTTCAAATCTTTAGGGAACAATTCAATATTGAAATAGAATGAAAGATCTCGCAATAAAGTTTCGTATGTATCAAGTTTTTCAACAAATTCATCTAATTCCTTTACGGAATCCTTAAATAGGTAAGCATGTTTTAAAATATTTAGTTTAAAACTTGAAGGGTTCTTTTCTTTCAAAGCATAGAATGCCTTAATTTTCTTTTCTAAACGCCCCCAATCAGTTTTTTCATAATTCCAATCTTTACCAAAAAGTCTCTGCGCTAAAGCAGCACTATTTTTATACGTATTGCGACTTTCTTGTATTTCTAATAATTTATCTGCATACTTTTGAAGAGCATCGTCATTTGATGCAATTTTGGGATCTCGTAATGTACTCTTTAAAAGTTTTTTTGACGAAAGATAATTCTCCGACATGTGCTTCATTCGAGTTTTTCTAAGTTGCGAAAAAGTCTCACGAGCTAGCCATATATTAGTGTCTATTGCATTTGGAGTAAATTCATTTGAGCCTTGATTTCTAAAATCACTCCAAATTTTTCCTGCAGATGGGAACGCTTCAATTGTTTCTCGGAAAGTATCCCAATCTTGTAATTTTACATTCCAATCAGGATAATCAATAGAAGTGTGTAAAAGAATTTCCTTAATTTCTAAAATACTTTTTTTAACATTTTCTTCAAGAATTGATTCTTCTAAGATTTCTGTTTGCAAAAGTTCATTCCATGTAGATTCTAATGTTTTTACATGCTGAACTATTGCCTTAATTTTATTTTCAAAATTGACATTTCCAAAAACTCTTTCATTCAACGGAGCAAAAAATTGTTCTTTTTGTGTTGCATTTTCTCTTTTTTTAAAGGAATACACAACATCTAACGCCGAAGCAATTTCTTTACATTCTTCTAAAGAAAGTTTGTCTAATTTTTCAGATATAGCTCCATTCAATTTGCATGAACTTTTTTTTCTATTCTTGGAAAGTTCCTGCATAATATCAACCAAAGGTGTATTTCCGTTTTCAGGACTTACTTGAGAATAATACAACTCAAAAGGCTTTCTTTTTTCTCGTAAATCAAGTTCTAACTTTTCATAATCAGGTGTTTCATCTGAAAAAATTGGAGGCAAAAGCGTTTCTTTTAAAACTTGCAAAGTAACTGGACGAGATGCGATGACTGCAGTTTTTTTCTCACGACGAATTGCTTCTGCAATCAAATTAGACACTGTTTTTCCGCCATCTGTTCCAGGCAATGATTCTAAAACAAAATAACGATATTCGTCAGACAAAGCTTTTAATAACGCATCGGTATCTTCAGAATCATACGGGTAAGGAAAAACATAATCAGCAGGGTGAAAATCTTTTCTAAAACGAGCAGCATCAAAAGAAGCATCCGCAGAAGAAGATAACCCTTCGCCTAAAAATTCATTGGCGATTTTTCCCAATTTTTCGGATTCAATATTCCTATACAATCGTCCAATTCGAACGGCGGAAATAAATTTTTCTGAAGGCAATAAACTTAAAGAAACACCCTTTTCAGTGAACTTCCACCCTTCTTGAGTAGAAATGAATATTTTTAATCGTCTAAAATATTCCTGCAAAGAAAATTTCTTTTCTACTTGTGCCGCTTCAGGTTCTGGAAAACCTTCCATTTCGGCCAAAACAGGATTCTCAACAGGTAAACCCGCTGTGGTAAATTCCTTGGTTTGACTATTAAAATTTACCGGCAGCAATAAAGCAGCTCCAGTTCGCTTTCCTGGTCCACGAAGCAAACCGAGTCCAATAAAAAAAGACAAAGGTAAATCTGATTCCAAGGATTCTACGTATTTTTTTAGCAAATTCTTTTGTTGATCTGCCGAGAGCGACTCAATAAAAAATGAAAGAGGAAATGACTTTTTTGAAATCCAAACAGAATAAAATTCAATAGCATCTGTACTTAATACAGGCATTTGATCAAGTGTTCCCGAGGACAACTTTGATAGACTAGCAAGAGAAGCCTCTGAAATGCGAGAAGAGCGGATTTTATTCAAAAAAGAAAAAACTTGTTCTTGGACCATACCTTGAATATATGCAAAAATTCAAAAAATCGCATCAATTCGGGAGGCTATTTTTGGAAAAACGACCAAAATAAGCATTTTGTATGTAATGAATGGCCTCTTCTAGCGAAACTCGCCTATTTTCTTGAATAACTCGAGCCTCAAAACAAACACTTCCAAGCAAATCCATTTCATCCATTCCCTGTTCTAATTCAGCGCGTAAACTTTGAGATTGTTGACGTTTAGACAACTTTTTCCCTTCTTTTTCAAATAACAATGGATGATGTAAATATAAGGGTTCTTTTTTTCTACCAAGTGCCTGTGATAATGCTATTTGCCTTGCTGTTGAAGAGCGCAAATCTTCTCCACGAACAATAAGGCCAATATTTTCCTCCAAATCATCTACACACACCGCAAATTGATATGTCCATTGCCCAAGTCTATCTTGAATAGCAAAATCTCCACATTGAAGTTTTGGATTTTCTTGAAACGAACCGAGAAGCAAATCGTTCCATAAAATATTTTTGTTGGGAACTTTAAAACGCAAAGCAAACGGTCCCTCTGAAAACTCTTTTCTATGTTCGCAACAACCACTGTAGATAATTTCTCCGTCCTCATTCACAGGGTTTTCAGCAAATATTTTTTTTCGGGAACAAGTACATGGGTAAAGAAGTAAAGCTTCCTTTAACTTTTTCGCATATTTTTCATAAAGAGCATACCGATTACTTTGCAACGAAATACTTTCAAAATGAAAACCGAATCTCGCTAAATCAACAGGAATACTTTCTATGTATTCCTGACGAGCGCGACTTTGGTCGTGATCTTCAATTCGCAAACGGACTCTGCAACCAAAGTAATCTGCCGCCGCAAAAACAAACAGGGCGGAAAGTAAATGCCCTCGATGCAAATAACCCGTTGGACTTGGAGCAAACCGAGTAAAAGACATAACTTAAAGATAAGAAAAAGTTCTCTAGAAAAAGAAATAAATTATTTTTGTTTTATGATGAATAGTTACATTGGCGCATTACTTGCAATTATCGCCTTTGGTTCCTATATGGTTCCTCTTCGGCGCTACCCTTCCTTTTCCTCTTACGCTTCTCTAACAGGGCTTTCTTGGGGAGTTTTCGTCGTTTCGCTAATTATCGCTATTGCCACCAATACACTTTCTATTCATTTTGTTGGAGTCGTCTGCGGTGTTTTATGGGTTAGCGGAGGCTCTCTTTGCTTTAGTGCCGTACAAAAAGAAGCCAACTTATCTGGAACTAGCGTTCGTATGATGGGAACCTGTATTCTTATTTCCTTTTTACTTGGTAGTATTGTATTACAAGAGCAAATAATTATTTGGCTTGCTATTCTTGCTATTATCGCTCTCATTATCGGATTATTTTTACTTTCTCCGCAAAACGGCTTTTTCTTCAGCAAATGGCGTTCCTTATTAGCTGGCGCTATTTTTGGAGCACACTTACTTCCCTTTCAATTATCAAATTTGAA
>Ga0233360_1000107_pt1 | contig 12203 bp, 11 predicted proteins | sample ElkDunMinimDraft_20_FD_180671 | JGI IMG/M metagenome (GOLD analysis project Ga0233360, IMG submission 180671) | Fecal eukaryotic communites from dung pellets of Tule Elk in California, USA - Elk Dung A0 | ecosystem: Host-associated > Mammals > Digestive system > Large intestine > Fecal | place...
ATGAGCGTTGAATTTATCGACAATAGAGTGCAAGTCCGGGAAACCATGGCAAATGCCATTTCTGTATTCTTAGAGGAAGCAAGCGGATTGTTGGAAGCCAAGACGAAAAGCAATACCAATCCACCGCACTACGGAAGATATGATGTGAAGAATAGTTGGACACACACCGTCAATGAAACCGCACAGGAAGCAAAAGTGGGAAGCCCTTTGGAAGCTGCCTTTTGGTCAGAGTTCGGAACAGGTGAACACGCATTGCACCATGACGGTCGTAGAGGATGGTGGGTGTATGTAGAAGGTAATGATAACAGGGCGAGAAATCAAAGATACTACACCGAGGAAGAAGCAAGGGCAACCGCAGCAAGAATGCGTGCAAGGGGATTGCCTGCACACGCAACCAACGGTAGTGAACCTGTAAGACCTTTACACAACGCATACACATCAAACAAAAATAGGATTGAAAACAGGCTTGCGGAAATATTGCGAGGGCATTTGGAATGAGAATAGAAACATTAAACTTCATAAACACCCAACTTTCAAAACTTGTCAACTATGAGTTCGAGCAATGGAAGTCAGAAGTGATATATCCGTATTGGGTAGGTAATTTCACAGAAGTATCCGGTGACGGTGATATGGCTGAAACATCATTCATGTTGGAAGGCTTCACAAGAGGAACATATTTGGAGTTGTTGGAAGAAAAAGAAATAATTGAAAAGAAATATAAGCACGGAGTTAAGACCATCCTTCCCAGTGGGGCAGGGGTGGTCATTTTGTTTGAAAATGCTTTGTGCAACATCCCAACAGGGGATGCGGAACTGAAAAAAATTCAGATTTACTTAAATATTAAAGAATGGAGCGTGATTTAAAATGGGCATGACAGGTATAACAAAAGGCACACCTTCCAAGATTCCCTTCGGACCGGGTGTCTACTTTCAGGGCTTGGAGTTTGATGCATTGGTTGCACCCACTGTGGAACAGATTAAACAGGCAATTATCGGTGCAACACAGGATGGCGGTACATTAACCATTACACCTGAATTTTTCGCACCGGAATTAGACGGTGCAACGGTTAAGGTTGCAGAGTTGCAGACAAAAATTGGAGAAACTGCACAGATGGAAACATCCTTTGCAGAAATGCTTGCCGAAAACATCAAAAAGTCAGTTATCGGTGAATTATCCGAAACTACGGATAAAAATTATGATGTTATCACATCAGCAGAACACATTGGAGAAGGACATTTTTATGATGGCTTCGGCTTCTACGGTGAACTTCTTGACGGTAGACCGGTAATCATCATGTTCAAAAAGGCATTGTGTACATCCGGCTTTACCATGGAACCCAAGAATAAGACCAATTCTATCTTCAAGGGTACATTTGAGTGTTGTGCAGACATTGAAACAAGCGTGACCAAACTTCCTTATGCAATCTTTATCCGCAAGGAAGCAGGTTGGACAAGAGTTGAATCAGACGAAGTTGCAGCATAAGAAAGGCGGTAATTAACCATGAGTAAGAGAAAAGAAGATATTGCAGTTGTTGAAGAAACTATGGAAGCGGTAGAAGAAGTCATTGAAAGACCGTATGAGTTGAAGAAGCTTGATAACGGTGACTTATGGCCCGTTGTCCGCATTCTTGCGAAGATTCTGCCTGATAACTTGAAGGATGCATTCATTCAGGTGGTAACCGGGGAAAAGACATTGGATGATATCGGTGGCATGGTAGTCTGTGACATGTTAGTCATGATCACACGGAACATCCACTTGGCACAGAAGGAAGTTGATGAATTTTGTGCAAAGAAAATCGGAAAGAGCGTTGAAGAATTGAATGAAATGGAATTCGGCACAACGCTTCTGATTGTCTATGATTTATTCGGTGAAGGCAAGAATGCAAGTTTTTTCAAGGTTGTTTCCAAATTGCTTTAATGGGTGAATTTAGGTTCATGGACTTGTTATATTCAAGATATGCAAGTCCTATGGACCTTGTAAACCTGTACCTTGACCAGGGGCGGTTTGGGGAGTTTGTAACAAACATAATTGAATTAGAAAATGAACGGAATAAAGCAGAAGAAGAAAAGCAGAATGAACAGAAATTGTGGTCTGCATATATCCATAGTATGACTGATAAGAACTTCATTGATTGGAAGAATGGGCTTGTGGAACAACCTGCAAAGCAGAAAAAGGTGCATACAAGGGATGAAGATATGACAGAAGATGATATTCAAAACATCATGGACAAGCTTTTTCCGTAAATAGAAAGGGTTGCTTATGGAATTGTTCAAGCTATTTGGAAAAATAGCCATTGACAATACAGAAGCAAACAACGCATTGGATGATACCACCGACAAGGCAAAGGGTTCCGCACAGGAAACAGAATCAGCCTTCACCAAGATTGGCGGTGTTGCAAAGACCGTTGCCACCGGAATAGGTGCATTAGGTGTGGCAATCGGTGGGGCATTCATTGGTGCGGTAGAAGGAACGAGAGAATACAGGGCAGAAATGGGCTTACTTGAATCTGCCTTTTTAACAGCCGGACACAGTTCGGCAGAAGCAAAAACAACATATTCAGAATTGAATGCCGTATTGGGTGACAGTGGGCAAGCGGTGGAAGCTTCGCAGCACCTTGCATTGATAGCTGACAACGAAAAGGAACTGACAGGGCTAACCGACATTCTGACAGGGGTATATGCTAAATTTGGAAATTCACTTCCTTTGGAAGGATTGGCAGAAGGCATCAATCACACGGCATCACTTGGTGAAGTACAGGGAAACCTTGCGGATGCCCTTGAATGGACAGATTACACGGTTGAATCTTTCAATGAGGAACTTGCGAAGCTTAAAACCGAAGAAGAACGGCAAGACTTTATTGTCAAGACCTTGGAAAAAACCTATTCCAAGGCATCCAAACAGTACAAGGAAACCAATAAGGACATTATCGAATCACGGAAGGCCCAGGAACGCTTGACAGATGCCGTGGCAGAGGTAGGCAGAGTGGGGGAACCCATAATGACCGCATTCAGAAATATTGCTGCATCATTAGCGGAAAACCTTGCACCTGCACTGGAAACAGGGATTGAGAAATTCAAGGACATGGTCACATGGATCAAGCAGAATCAGGAAACCGTGCATTCATGGGTTGGTGTGATTATCGGTGCTACAACCGCAATCGGAACCTTTATTTTGATTATATCCTGGGGAAAGATTATGACCGCAGCGGCAAATGCCATTAAGGTTGTCAGAACGGCAATGCTTGCCTTTAATGCAGTGCTTATGGCAAACCCTATCGGTTTAGTGGTTGCAGCCATTGCAGGGCTTGTGGCAGCCTTTATATACCTGTGGAATAATGTTGAAGGTTTCCGTAACTTTTGGAAATCGGCATGGAACACTATCAAATCACTTGCATCATCCGCAGGAAAAGCAATCAAAAAAGCCCTTGTGGATGCTTGGAACGGCATTAAAAAGGCATGGTCTGCGGTGACCGGATTCTTTAAAAATATATGGTCCGGCATCAAATCAGCCTTTTCAGCTACAAAATCATGGTTTTCCATTATCTTTAAGTCTGCATGGAACGGTGTGAAATCGGCTTGGAACGGCACGAAGTCTTATTTTTCAGGTTTGTGGTCAGGTATCAAGGGTGTGTTCGGTTCCGTGGGTTCATGGTTCCGTAGTACATTTCAAAAGGCTTGGTCAAATATAAAATCCGTCTTTTCCGGTTGGGGAAGTTTCTTTTCAGGCTTATGGGGCAAGGTAAAATCAAAGTTCGGTTCAATCGGTACTTCAATAGGAACGGCAATGGGAAATGCAGTTAAAAACGGAATGAATGGTGCGTTGTCGAAGGTAGAAAGTGCGATAAATAAAGGAATCGGATTGATTAACAGTGCAATTAGGCTTGCTAATAAGCTTCCGGGAATCAATGTAGGAACGCTTGGGAAGATAAGCCTTCCAAGGTTGTGGCAGGGCGGTGTGCTTGAAAAAGGGCAGACAGGTTACCTTGAAGGAACCGGTGCGGAAGCGGTAGTTCCGCTGCACAATAATAAGAAATGGTTGTCAAGACTTGCAGAAGATTTGGATGAAATTCAGCAGAGCAGACAACCGCAATACAACAATGACCGACTGGAAGCTATGATGCAAAGAATCATAGAACTACTGGAAAAGCAACAGGGTATGCAGATATGCCTTGATTCCGGTGTATTGGTCGGTGAATTAGCAACACCTATAAACAAAAGATTAGGTGAAATTTATAGTAAAAATAACAGAGGAAACACAAGGGGCTGATGATTCAGCCCTTTTTATTATACCTAAGAAGGGGGTGAACCCTATATGGAAATATTCAGATTACTTGGCACGATTGCGGTAAATAACACGGATGCGAATAATGCCATTGATAACACAACAAACCGGGCTAATAATTCGCAAATTAAAATCGGAAATGCATTCAAGAAGATTGGAAATGCTGCGGTTGCAGCAGGCAAAATGGCATTGGCAGGTATGGGTGTTGTTGCAACTATGTTTGCCACATTGGGAACCGTGGCGGTCAAGTATAACGCAGAAATGGAACAGTACCAAACTTCCTTTGAAGTTATGCTTGGATCAGAAGAAGAAGCAATAAAAATGGTGGAACAGTTAAAGGAAAAAGCAGCTAAAACACCGTTTGAAATGTCTGACCTTGCATCAACCACACAGTTATTATTGAACTACGGATTGACCGCAGAGGAAGCCACCGACAAGATGCTGATGCTTGGTGATATCGCACAGGGTGATGCACAGAAAATGGAACGAATAGCCACGGCATACGGTCAAATGAGTTCCGCAGGAAAGGTATCACTTGAAGATATTAAGCAGATGATTGAAGCAGGATTCAATCCATTGCAGGAAATATCAGAAAGCACCGGAGAATCAATGGATTCTCTATATGACCGTATTTCACACGGAACTATTTCCGTGGATGAAATCACGGCATCAATGGAAAGGGCAACGGCAGAAGGCGGAAAATACTTCGGTTCCATGGAAAAGCAAAGTCAGACTTTTTCGGGCCAGCTTTCAACATTGAAGGACACCATTAACAATTCACTTGGTGGGGCATTCCAGAGTGTTAGTGACATTTTGGCAAGTAGCGTATTGCCGAAGCTTACAAGCCTTGCAGAAACCTATATTCCTAAATTGGGTGTAGTAGTGGAACAGTTGATTCCACCAATCATGCAGATTGCGGAAACCGCCTTTCCGCTGCTTGTTAGTACGGTAGATATGGTGCTTCCGTTATTTGTGCAGCTTACAGAACAACTTCTTCCTGTGCTTGGAAGTACGCTGACCGCCATTCTTCCGTTACTTTTGCAAATAGTTCAGCAGATTTTGCCTGTACTTTTGCCGATAATTTCAAATATATTCACGGTATTGCTTCCTTTGGTGGAACAGATTTTGCCACTCATATCAAATATATTGATGATGTTATTGCCCCCGATTGCAACCATAATCAGTGCGTTGCTTCCTTTGGTGGGTGAAATTCTTACACCTTTATTGGAACTTTTGACACCGATTCTTGGATTGATTACACCTATCCTGGATATAGTGCTTGCATTACTTGATCCAATCATTCAGATTGTGCAATCATTACTTCCTGTATTGATTAGTTGGTTGGAACCACTCATTCAGCTTGTTCTTAGTATATTGCAGCCTATTCTTGACTTGGTCAAGACTGCACTTGAACCCTTACTTGGTGTATTGGTGACGCTTATAGAATCAGCTTTATCTATTATACAACCTATTTTAGAAGCATTTGTGGGCCTGATTGGTGCGGTATTGACACCGCTTATTCAGGCATTGATGCCCATTCTTGAAGCCGTATTAGTGGCATTGTCACCTTTACTTGAAGCAGTCGCATTATTGCTTATGGAGTTGCTCACACCGCTTATTCCCATCATAGAAGCAGTGGCAACCATGTTGGGTGGAGTGTTAGGAAATGCAATCAATGCACTTATGCCGTTGATTAACGGAATCATTGCCATATTTAGCGGTTTGATTACTTACTTTGTCGGCATATTTACAGGTGACTGGGAAAAGGTATGGAGCGGTATTGTTGAAATATTCAAAGGAATTGTAAATTTGATACCGACAATCTTTGAATCTGTGATAAATGTGGTAATCGGATTGATTAACGGAATCATTGACGGAATCAATGACTTATCTGCCACAATCGGAATTAAAGCAATTCCCACTATCCCGGAAGTAGACTTTCCACCGCTTCTTGAAGAAGGCGGTGTGCTTGAAAAAGGACAGGTTGGTTTTCTTGAAGGTAATGGTGCAGAAGCCGTTGTTCCTTTGGAGAATAATAAAAAGTGGATTGCAAGCCTTGCAAGAGATATGGAAGGTGCAGGAATAGGTTCCAATGCAGAAACAACCAAATTATTGAAGGAAATCTTGCAGGAATTAAAGAAAATGAATGCGGATATGTATGAAAACATGGTTGAAGCGTTGTGCAACGGTGTATCTTTTAACCTTGACCGTAGGGAATTTGCACGCTTGGTAAAGGCGGTGAACTGATGCTTGAAAGAATAACATATAAAAACCATGTGAATGAAGTCATTGAGTTTGGCACGGAAGGAGTCTATGCCAATGAAAGTGATTTGCATGATTTCACTTGGGGGGTAAAAAGCAAAAACAATAAAATATCATCATTCAGCAGGGGGGTAATAACCAAAAGCCTTCCTGTTGTGATTGCATGTACATCCAAGGAAGAAGGCATTGCAAAGCGGAATAAGCTTTTTGAAGTCATGGAAAAGGATGTACTTGCCAATAAGCACGGCAGAATCACCATTGGTGACTATTACTTGAAGTGCTATGTTACCGGAAGCAAGAAATCCGATTACTTACGCAGTAAGCGGTTGATGATTGTTACATTGACAATCACAACGGATTTGCCCTACTGGATCAAGGAAACCGTCACCACATTTGGTTACGGTGCAGGAAGCGCTGGAAAGAACTTAGATTTCAATAACGATTTCCCTTATGACTATGCATCAGAACTTGCAGCAAAGCCCTTGAATAATACAAGCTTTGTTCCCTGCAATTTCCGCATGAACATATATGGGCCTTGTGTGATGCCTAAGGTAACGATTGCCGGGCATGAATACGGTGTATCTGTCACGGTGGCAGCCAATGAATATTTGCAGATTGATTCTATCAATAAAACCATAGTGCTGACACATACAGACGGAACCACAACAAATTGCTTCAATTTAAGGCAAAGGGATTTTTATATCTTTGAAAAAATGCCTGTGGGTGTGTCCAATGTGACAACCAACACGGAATTCAAGTTTGATATCACCCTTCTTGAAGAAAGGAGTGAACCCAAGTGGACTTGATTTATATGAATGCAAATAAGGAAGATATTGGTGTGGCACAGGATGCCACACTAGACCTTGCCTTCGGCAGCGGTGAGAACGATTTTGAGTGCAAGATTGCATCCGTGAATCATTGTTGCAAAGAAGGGTATTTCCTATACTATGAAGGCACGGAATATGGCGGCATAGTGGATGATATTTATATCAACACAGATAAGGAAGAAATCACATACCACGGCAAGACATGGCACGGTATGATGAATGCCAAGGTGATAGAACCGTTGAAAGATACGGATGAAAACGGTGACGGTGTGACCGTTCATAAGGGCGGTAAAAACCTTCTTGATTGTAGCGGATTGAAAGAAGCGACAATCAACGGTGTTACATTCACACCTGTATATAATAACGGACAGTTAGAATATATAGTTGCAAATGGTACGGCAACGGAAAATGCCAATTATGTATTAGCAAATAAAGAAACCTGTATAAATCGGTACTTAGGCTTAAAAGGGCAAAGAATAGCATTTAATGGTTGCCCTGCTGGTGGTAGTAGAAATAATTATACATTCATCATTCAAGGATTTGAAGAAGACGGTATAGGTATATATGATATGGGAAGTGGTGCTGAATGTACTGTTGTAGATTTTTCAGATTTTAAAACTGTACAAATTTTTATATCAGTTAGAGCTGGTTATACCGCAAATAACCTTCAATTCTATCCTATGATAAGGCTTGCAAGTGATTCAAGTAGTGAGTATCAGCCGTACAGAAGCCTTCTGAATGAATATCTGATGCTTTCAGGGGATGCCAATGCGGTTATGGCTTGGCTTATTGAAAGAATGGGCTTATCTGCCCTTTTTATGGCTTCTACGGATGCAAGCGGAATAAATATCAACCGATACAAAATGAACCGCTATATAGGCGGATATGACGGCATCCGAAAGATGCTAAGGGCAAGCCGTGCAAAGCTGAATATATCCTTTGCGGATGGCTTCGTGGAGTTATCGGCAAAGCCTGTGACTGACTATTCCAAGGATGAACAGTTCGATACAGACCAAATCAATTTTGACATAAAGAAACGGTATCATCCGTTGAATCATGTCATATGCCTTGGCAAAGGTGACCTTGCAGAGCGTGAAGTGATTCATGTGTATGCGGATGCGGAAGGCAATATAAGTGATTCGCAGGTGTTCTTCGGCATTGAGGAAGTAGCGGAAACCTATGAAAATGCAAACACAGAAAGTAGTGAAGAACTTCGGCAGGGTGGCATTGATAGAATCAAGGAATCATGGGAAGGCAGTGAAGTCAATTTTGACTTTGATGCGAATGAAATTTCTTATGATATCGGTGATATTGTCGGTGCAAAGGAACGCATGACCGGAATTGAAGTCAATGCAGAGATAACAAAGAAAATTGTAAAGATACAGGATAACACAACAACTATTTCTTATAAGGTGGGTGAATAGATATGGGAAAAGTACATTTGATAACAGGATATGCAGGTGAAGAACACATTCATTCAGCAGACCAGGGAAGCTTCAATGCTTCCTTTTTTGGTGGCGGTGAATATGTCATGGAAGCAGGAAATCAGCTTGAAGCATCTATCATGGATAATAACACGGTCAGAATCCTTGACGGTGACTTATTGATGCAGGGTAGACACATCCGCATTGATGTTGACACATACGAAGATATAACAATCACAACAGGAACCGCAGGTGTGAACCGCAATGACCTGATTGTGATGCAGTACAGTAAGGACACAAGTACCGACATTGAAACGGCTGAACTTGTGGTGATTAAGGGAACGGAAACGGAAGGAACTGCAAGTGATCCTGAATACACAAGCGGTGATATCTTGGCAGGTGCATCCTTCAATCAGATGCCCTTGTATCGTGTCAAGGTGGAAGGTGTTGTATTGACTGCGGTGGAACCGTTATTCACAACCATTCCTACATATAAAAAGCTTGCAGAACAGTACGCAAAGCAGTTTGAAGAAGCTTGCAGCACTTACCTTGGTGCTTTGAATATCCTTGACACCAAGGAAGAAATTGAAGCCAATACAAAGGAAAATCAGCTTGCAGGTGCATTGGCATTGAAGGAAGTCATTGCATCAATTTCTGATATTGTCAATAATCAGGTAACAACACGATATATTGAAGAAACCGATATGTGGCAAATGAAAACTGTATCAGATGGTGTTTGGCACGATTGGGCAGGCGGTGGATTGTCATCAAAAATTATTTCTCTTCTGACGGCAAACGCAGTATGGGATAAAAGTCACACAGATACATCATATGCAACCTCAAATACTGTAACTGTTGCAGATGGTTCTGTTGAATTTTCATTAACCGTATCTGCCGGAAACGGTGTGGAGTACAGTTATACATTGCCGGATGAAATATATGCAGTAAATGCTACGGAACTTGATTTTGGCGGAACTACTTCCGGCAGCCCTGCTTCTACTAAGCATTATTTGCAACTCTCAACTAATAAAACAGACTGGTCCACAGTTGCAACCATTACCGGAAATAGTGGTTTTGAACATAGTGTTGATATTTCGGGATATGAAAGATTCTATGTAAGGTTTGTCATAAAAATGAATAACACGGGTAAATCATTAGTCAACATTAGCACACTTCAATACAGTTAAGGGGGTTACACCATGATAAGAGTACAGTTCAATGGTTCCCATTCCATGAAGCAGGCTGATTTCCGCATGATTGATTCCAATACGGTGGAATTGACAGGTGAAAAGATAAAGCCTGAAACAACAGGCTTCAAGGCTTACAGATTGAATGGGGAATTCCTTGGTGATTATTCCGATTATACGGAGATAAAAGCAGAAGTAAAGAACGGCTACCATTTCAGCAAGCCGTAATATACAGAAGATAACCGCAAAATGTGCAGGAAGGCGGTTATCATGAAAGGTGTGAAATTTGGGAACTATCATTCATGGAATGATTTTTCACTTGTACTTTCACAAAAGATAATAGGAACACCTTCACCCAAAACGGAAACAATAGATATCCCGGGCGGTGATGGTGTTCTTGACTTAACAGACTTCTTCGGTGAAGTCAAGTATAACAATAGGAACCTGTCTTTTGAGTTTTCAACGATTGCTCCGCAATCAGAGTTTATGAACCTATTTACAAGGGTTCAGAATGCCCTACACGGTCAGAAGATGCAGATTATCTTGGATGATGATGCGGAATGGTATTATGCAGGCAGAATCACGGTGTCAGAATGGAAAGCGGAAAAGAGTGTCGGAAAGCTTACCATTGATTGCGACTGTGAACCGTTCAAATCAAGGCTTGGTGATACGGTTATATATCAGGAAGTAAACGGAACGGAAGAAACAGTTATTCTTCCGAACGGCATCAAATCTGTGGTTCCTGTTATAGACATCACCGGAAACATCAATTTGACTTTTGGTACAAACTATTGGGCATTGACAGAAGGAAGATATGAACTGCCTGCGGTTAGGCTTGTAAATGGTGATAATACTGTTTTAGTAAGCGGTACAGGAACGGCAACCTTCGCATATCGTGAAAGGGGGTTGTGACTATGTATCAGGTATCATGCGACAACTTTCTGTTATACAATGACCAAGTGGAAGGGTATGAGATATTCAATCCCAAGGTGGAATTGGAACTGAATGAAATAGGCGGTTTTGATTTTACGATTTATAACAACCATCCGAATTTTGACAAACTGAAAAGGTTAAAATCAATCATCCGAGTATATCAGGATGATTTTTTATTGTTCCGGGGCAGAATTTTAAACGATACGCAGGGCTTCTACAATGAAAAGAATGTGGAATGCGAAGGGGAACTTGCCTTCTTGGTAGATAGCATACAAAGGCCCTATGACTTCACCGGAACACCTGCGGAATTATTTACGCAGTTTATCAACAATCACAATGCACAGGTAGATGCAGACCACCAATTCAAGGTTGGGAATATTACCGTGACAGATCCGAACGATTATATATCCCGGAGTGATTCGGAATATCTGAACACCTTGGAAAGCATCCGGGGCAAATTACTTGACACATTAGGCGGTTATATATGGATTCGGCATGAAGCGGATGGTGTGTATATTGATTATTTGGCAGAACTGAATTTCTTATCACCGCAGACCGTGACATTCGGTAAGAACCTTTTGGATTTGAAACGGCAGACAAAAGGGGAAGATATCGCAACGGCAATCATTCCCTTGGGTGCAAAGACGGAAGAAAGCAGACTGACCATAGAATCTGTGAATAACGGTGTTGATTATGTGTATAACCAAGAAGCGGTGGACACATACGGTTGGATTTTCAAAACGCAGGTATGGGATGATGTGACCTTGCCGGAAAACCTTCTGACCAAGGGCAATGAAGCACTGTATGAACAGATGCAGATGCTTTATACCGTGGAACTGGATGCAGCGGACCTTGCAACGGTGGATAAAACGGTTGAATCCTTCCATATAGGAACGCAGGTAAGGGTGACCACGGAACCGCATTCTATCAATCAGTTATTTTTGGTGCGGAAATTGTCAATTTCTTTGCTTCAACCTGCTTCAAACAAGCTGACACTGGGGGCTTCTCTTTATACCTTCACAGAAAGGGCTATTTCCGGGCAAATAGCCACGGAAAACAGGTTGGTGGGTATTTCTTCGGACTTAGAAGAAAAGCTTGTAAATGGGCTTACAGAAACGGAAACAAAGCTATCTGCACAGATACTTGCTACATCCGAGAGCATCACAGAAACCCTTATGTCAGAAGTTTATTTGAAGGATGATGTGGATGAATTGATTTCTTCCACGGTTTCAAACTTCACAAGAACCGCAGAAGGGTATGAGTTCCGTGTCACGGAAATGTCTAAAAGT
>Ga0233360_1000108_pt1 | contig 12167 bp, 11 predicted proteins | sample ElkDunMinimDraft_20_FD_180671 | JGI IMG/M metagenome (GOLD analysis project Ga0233360, IMG submission 180671) | Fecal eukaryotic communites from dung pellets of Tule Elk in California, USA - Elk Dung A0 | ecosystem: Host-associated > Mammals > Digestive system > Large intestine > Fecal | place...
AAATTATTAGAAAAGATATAACTAAAATGCACGTTGATGCTATTGTAAATACAACTAATGAGGAAATGGTTGGTTATAGTGGCGTTGACGAGGCTATACATTTAGCTGCTGGTGCTGAACTGGATGCTGAATGCGAAAAGATTGCACCTTTGGGACTGGGAATGGTCAAGGTGACAAAAGGTTACAACCTTGATTGTAAATACATAATCCACACCTCTGGTCCGATATGGGAAGGTGGTCTTCGCGGAGAGAGAGCAATACTCAAATCCTGCTACCTTGAATCATTGGAAATGGCAATAGACCTGAAATGTGAATCGATAGCATTTCCTCTTATTTCCTCTGGTACTTATGGGTATCCTAAGGACCAAGTATTAAAATATGCCGTACATATTATTTCGGAGTTTCTCTTGAATCACGAATTGACGGTATATCTTTGCGTGTTTGACAAAACTTCTTATGAGTTCAGCAAGGAACTGTTTTCTGACATTAGCAGTTTTATAGAAGAACCTGAACCTCTTTTAAAAGCAAAGTGCATAATGTCAGATGCTATAATGGGCTCTGTTTGCGAAGAAGCAAAAGAGATGAGTGCTCCTAAAATGCACTCAGCTGCTGGCTTGTCATTAGAAGAGTACTTAAAGAAAATGGACAAAGGGTTTGCTGATAAACTGTTTGATTTGATTGACGAGCGAGGAATGACGGATGTAGAATGTTATAAAAAAGCCAATGTTGATAAACGAACATTCTCTAAAATCAAGAGTAATCCTGATTATAGACCTTCTAAACAAACAGCAATAGCATTCGCGATAGCGTTGAAATTAGATATTGACGAAACGCAAGATTTACTTGCAACAGTCGGATTGACGCTTTCTCAAAGCAGGACATTTGATAAAATAATTCGTTATTTTATTCATAACAAAAACTATAATATTTTTGAAATTAATGAAGCGTTGTTTGAATTTGACCAAGTATTATTAGGTTGTTAAACATACAATAAGCAATATAGTGGGAGTGATTTTATGAATGGTTCTATGATTAAATTAGAAACAAAATTAGTGGGCTCAATAGAAGGAGATTTTTATATACCTTCTTATCAGCGCGGCTATCGTTGGGGACCTGATGAGGTAACAAGACTTTTGGACGATGTATATACAAACGGAACCAAAAACTATTGTTTACAGCCAGTCGTTGTAAGGAGAGATGGCGATAGATTTGAATTGATTGATGGTCAGCAAAGATTGACCACATTATATCTGATTTATAGATATATGCATAATTCAAGCGGTGGCTTTTTTGATGAACCCAAATTTACATTGAAATATGAGACAAGAGATAAATCAGAAGACTTTTTAACTTCTATTGATGTTAGTCGGAAAGAAGAAAATATTGACTTCTGGTTTATTGGTGATGCTTATCAGCATATAGAAGAATGGTTTACCAATAAAGACAAGAAATCTACATTAACAAATATAAACAAGTTTTTCGATGAAAATGTAAAAATAATATGGTATGAAGTTGGAGAGGACGAAGACGCCATTGCTTTGTTCGCGAGATTAAACATTGGAAAAATACCATTGACAAGTGCAGAACTGGTTAAGGCTATGTTCTTGAGCAGAGATAACTCGTCTGTTATGGATAAAGAAAAGCAGGAAGAAATCGCTTTGCAATGGGATACTATCGAAAAAGAATTGCATAATGATAGTTTATGGTACTTCCTTACAAATAGAATCAATTTGAATTATCAAACAAGAATTGATTTAATCTTAGACCTGATTGCTCAAAAACCTGTCAACTCCAAGGACAAGTACTATACCTTCTTCCATTTTGACAATCTGAAAAAAGCAGGTTCATTAGAAGAAATTTGGAAGAACATTCAACACACCTTTCTTATCTTAAAAGATTGGTATGAGAATCACGAACTGTATCACAAGATTGGCTATTTAATAGCATCTGGTGCAAATGCTCTTTCTGACATTTTTGAACTGTCAAAAGGAAAAACAAAAAAAGAGTTTAAGCAATGTCTTGACGATTATATTAGAAAAAGTATAAAGATTAATACTAACTATGCAGACCTGTCTTATGAAAAGGCTACTGATTATGCACGTATAAGCCGCCTGTTGTTACTTTTCAATGTAGAATCTGTCTGTCAGATAGATGGCCAAACTCAGAGATTCCCATTTAATCAATTTAAGTACCAAAATTCAGGAAAGGTAATGTGGAGCTTAGAGCATATTCATGCACAACAATCAGAAGGTATGAGAACACAGGAACAATGGAAAGAATGGCTATCTTTACATTTACCTTCGGTTGAAACTATCGACAAGGATAATACTGCTTTAATTGAAGAAATTAAGGTTGCGTTAAATAAGCAAAAACTCGAAAGAGCAGAATTTGAAAGCATCCAAGAAAAAGTAATTGCTGTGCTTTCAATTCAGGGCAACATTGAATACTTGCATTCTATCGCGAATCTCGCACTTTTGAACACAGCGGATAATGCAGCACTTAACAATTCTACCTTTGATGTTAAAAGAAATGCTATTGTTGATATGGATAAAGCAGGTCAATATATTCCTTTTTGCACAAAGATGGTGTTTTTAAAGTACTATACTCCGTCGGCACAGAATCAATTACATTTTTGGGGTCAAGCAGACCGAGTTGCATACATACAGAATATAAACAGAGTGCTTGACAAATATCTGGAAGAAAAAATAATTGTGGAAACGGAGGTTAAATAATGAGTACTGAATTACATACTTTCATGGATATTTTTTCGGCAGATTTTCTTGTTGAAGAAGAAACCGTTAATTTAAAACAAATAGTAATACCGATTATTCAGCGCGATTATGCACAAGGAAGAAAAGATACCGATGTTAAAAGAGTAAGAAAAAGATTTTTGGCTTCGCTCAAAAATGCTATTGTTGGTAATCCTATAACGCTGGACTTTGTTTATGGTGATATAGATTCTAATGGAATAATGACACCATTGGACGGACAGCAACGATTAACAACCTTGTTCCTTTTGCATTGGTATGCTGCAAAAAAAGAAAACGTTGATATAAGTGAATATAAATTCCTTGAAAAATTCAGTTATGAAACAAGATACAGCGCAAGGGATTTCTGTACATTATTAGTAAAAGAGTATACACCTTCTTTTGAGGGGTTGATATCAGAAGAAATAATTGACCAAGCGTGGTTCCCGTTAGACTGGGCGAAGGATTCAACTATAAGTTCTATGTTGGTAATGTTAGACGCTATTCACGAAACTTTCAACGATGTGTCAGATATATGGAACAAGCTAAAAGCAGGTAATATCTCATTTTATTTCTTACCTATCAAAGATATGGGCTTAACGGATGAATTGTATATTAAAATGAACTCTCGTGGAAAGCCGCTTACGCAATTTGAACATTTCAAGGCAGAACTTGAGCATGGACTACGAGAAATAGATGAAACTGTTGCAAAAAGAGTAATGCGAAAAATAGACATTGACTGGACAGATATGTTGTGGCAGTATCGCGGAGAAGATAATGTTACAGACGATGAGTTTTTGAGATATTTTCGCTTTATTTGCGACATTATCTGTTATCAGAATGGTGGTACAACACAAGGCAAAAGTAGTGATGAGTTTGATTTGCAACAAGAGTATTTTTCAAAGGAAAACGAAAATGCCATTGCTAACATAGAAAAAATGGAATCATACTTTGATTGCTGGTGCTCGTTAGGAGGCATATCACCAGAAGATTATATTTCTAAATTTGTATCATACGAACATGAACAAGGAAAAATCAAGATTGAAAATCGTTACAAATTAGATATCTTTGGCGATTGTTTAAGAAACTATGCAGATGTTAATGGTAATGGTAACAGAAGTTTTCCGTTAAACAGAATAATTCTATTATTTGCGGTTGTTACATATTTACAGAACAGACAGTCTATTGAAGAAGCTGACTTTGCTCGCAGAATACGTATTATAAACAACTTAGTTCAAAATTCGGAAGACGAAATAAGTGATAGTGAACACAGAACAAGTGGTAACAGAATGCCTGCTATTCTTCGTCAGGTAGAAAAGATTGTTTTGACAGGTATCATTGATAAAACCATTGATAAGTCATTAAATACAAGTCAGATTGAGGAAGAACTCTTAAAACAAGAGTGGTTAAAGGAACATCCTGAATTAGAGGAATCTTTATTTGTACTTGAAGACCATGAACTTTTACAAGGTCAAATTTCAATTGTTGGAACTGAACATCCTGAATATTTTAGTAGGTTTGCTTCGTTATTTAACTGCAATTGGGATTTGATAGATTGTGCTTTAATGTCCATAGGTCAATACGGTCAAAAAGAAAAGAATGGTTGGAGATACCAACTTGGTTCTTCTTCAAATCGAAATGTAAAGTCGTGGAGAACTTTATTCCACAAGAGTGGTAATTCTGGTTTTGACGAAACAAAAAGGATTTTTTGTGAATTGCTTAGTATGGCTGAAGAATTTGATGACGACTTGTTGTTAGAAATCAAATCAAAATATATTGACTGGAGCGAAGAAAACTCTGTCTATGATTTGAGATACTACTATGTCAAATATGATTTGTTCAGACCAGGAAGTTATGGAAAATACACTTGGAACGATTATGACAACAAGCCTTATGAATTGGCAATCATGCTGACAGAGACAAAATGGTCGGAAAATACATATCAGCCATTTTTAAAGGCGGTAGATGCTGATAAGTTGTCAAGGGATGATTTAGGGCAATACATAGTTCTCAGCAATATCTATATTGATTGCGAAAACAATGCCTATGTTATCTATGATAATGAAACTGATGAAGAAATTGACCGTTTATCAGTATTGCAAAACGAAGATGGCGTTGATATTGAGGACAGAATAATCAAACTCAAAAATCATTATTCGGAAATCAAATCCAAGCACAACTCATAAAAGGTCTCCCGTAGAGCGACCAAATTTAATAAAAAATCATTTATAATGTGATTGTAAGGTTGAGAAACCAAACAATCACATTATTTTTTTGGGAGGTAATGAAATGTATTCCTATAAACTGAACAACTCTTACACTATCTATGTTAATTATGAGTATTTGAATGAATGCAGGAAAGCGAGCAGGGTTAATAATTCTTCAATAACAAGAACTTCTGCACCAAAGCAAAAAGTTGTAGAACAGAAAAAAGTGCATACATTCGCAGAAAATACAACTATATATCATAAAGTGTTTGGGTATGGCAAAGTTTCCAAAAACAAAGAAGCAGGATATATTTCTATAATCTTCGGGGATGTGGTTAAAAAGTTTCTTTATCCTCAGGCTTTTGATATGGGGTTCCTTGCAAGAAATTAATTTTATGGAGGTATTTGATATGAGTGAGAAAATCAAAAACAACATTACAGAAATGGTATTTATTTTAGACAAGAGTGGTTCTATGTCGGGAATGGAAGCTGACACAATCGGAGGATTCAATTCCATGATTGAAAAGCAGAAAAAACTTGACGGTAAAGCATATGTATCAACTGTTCTTTTTTCTAATTATTCAAAGGTTCTATACGATAGAGTTGACATTGAAAAAATCGAACCAATGAATGACAATCAATATGTAGTTGGTGGTGCTACTGCTCTACTTGATGCAATTGGTGGTGCAATTCACCATATCGGCAGTGTCCACAAGTATGCAAGACCAGAAGATGTACCAGAACATACAATTTTTATTATCACTACTGACGGCATGGAAAATGCGAGTCATATATATGGAAGTGAAAAGGTTAAGCAAATGATAAGACGTCAGGAAGAAAAATATGGCTGGGAATTTGTCTTTGTTGCAGCAAATATTGATGCAGTAGAAACAGCAGAACATTTAGGCATTCGCAGAGAACGTGCTGCTAACTATAATCAAACCAACGAAGGAACTGCAAGTGTATATGAGGCTGTTGAGTGTTTGACAGCAAGTATCAGATGCAAGAAGACCATGAGTGATGAATGGAAAGAAAAACTAAAATAACCCTCTTCCTGCCATTGTCCTGTTTAATGGACATAACCTGTGATAGACTTAGTACAAGATGAAAAATAGATATAAATTTGGAATATGTGAGGATGTGGAATGATTATGTTAGAGAAAACAAAAGCAGTTATGTTAGGACATGCAGTTGCAGATGCTATTGGCGTTCCCGTTGAGTTCTGTCGTAGAGAGGAACTTGCTGCAAATCCTATTACAGAAATGAAGGGGTTTGGAACTTACCCTTTTCCAAAGGGATGCTGGTCGGATGATACAAGTATGTCATTGTGTGTTCTTGAAAGTCTTACAAAAAACAAGATTGACTATGAAGATATAATGAATAACTTTGGGAAATGGTATTTCAAAGATGAATTTACACCTACTGGTGAGATGTTCGACGTAGGAAATGCTTGTAGTACAGCAATTGAAAAATACTTTAAGGACAAGTTACCATTGAATGAATGCGGATTAAAAGAAGAATACTCAAATGGGAATGGTTCGCTGATGCGTATTCATCCTATGGCACTCTACCTTTATACAAGAGAAGATTTAACTCTTGAAGAAAAAATTGAAGTCATACATAATACATCTGCATTAACTCACGCTCACGAAAGGTCAAAAATAGGATGCGGTATCTATTCCTTTGTATTATGGGAATTGCTTAAAGAACCTGATAAGATTAATGTTTTCGAAGGCTTGAAAAAGGCTATGCAGTTTTATCGCGATTATCCTGAATTTGAGAAATACAGTCGCATCTTTGAAAAGCCTTTTGTTATTTCAAAACAGGAAGAAATATATTCTTCTGGATATGTAGTTTATACATTGGAAGCTGCTCTTTGGTGTTTGCTTACTACAACAAGTTATGAAGAATGTGTCCTCAAGGCTGTTAATTTGGGTGATGATACGGATACTGTTGGTGCAGTAGCTGGTGGGCTTGCAGGTGCTTTATATGGATATAATTCAATTCCAACAAAATGGCTCGAAGTGTTAAAAAGAAAAGATTATATTGAGGATATGTGTGAAAGAGCCGCTAATTCTTGGTGAATTAAAAGTTGAATATATCAAAGAGCGAGGTAGAACCTTTTGGGTAACTACCTCGCTCTTTTTATAAATCAAAACCTTTTAGTGATTGGTCTTTCATATCGTCTGTTATTCCTATGTATCGTAATGTTATGCTTGGCGCCGAGTGGTTGAAAATATCCTGAAGGATGGCGACGTCTTTGTTCGTTTGGTAATGGTGGTATCCGAAGGTCTTGCGCATAGTATGCGTACCAACTTCTTCAAGACCAATCTGTTTGGCTGTATCATTTAATACTCTATATGCCTGAATGCGCGTGATTGGTTGATTATCTCCTTTTCTGCTACGGATTAAAAAATCTTCATCTTCCAAGTTGTTTGTTTTTATAAATTCAGCAATTTCTTTTTGCAAACTGCTTGGAATCAAGAATCTTTTTGTTTTCCCTGTCTTTTTCTCCACTATGGTGACATGTGTCTTGGCTCGAATATCTCCTGTTTTGAGACTGATAACATCGGAAACACGGAGGCCTACATTAATACCTATGCGGAACATAATATAGTATTTTTCATCTTTTTCTTTAAGTAGAGTTTTCATGATTGCTATTTTTTTCTTTTCTCTGATTGGTTGTACTGTTTTCATAGTTTTTTACACCTCGCTTTTTGCAGTGTATACTATATCGGGCTAATGTAACAAAGTCAAGCTATTTCTTTGATTGTGTTACATTAATTTTTGAAACAAATAGAGAGAATGGCTGAAAACCCTTGTAAATACTGCGTTTGTGGCTTTTTTCGAATGTAACACAATACCCATACTGTTACATTCACAAGGTTTTATCACATGTTGAAATTTGCGAAACACACATATTTTTTCTATTGAACATGAATTGATGCATAAATGCAGATAATAATTAGGGGGATATTAATTATAGATTAATTATTATAATTACTATTAAATACAACAACATAATATAAATAACAAGAAAAAGGAGATAGAGAATGTTATAAGCATTCAATATCTCCATGTTTTATGTGTTTATAATTTCTTTTTTCTTAATTTCAAATTCTTCTTGTGTCAAAACACCAGCATCCAATAACTCTTTTAGTTTTTGCAATGCTTCTAACTGCTCTGTTATAGACATTTTGGATTCTTTGCACTTAGAAGAAGTGGATGTTTCTGAACCAATGCCTGCTTTTTGCTTTGCTTTTTCCACTTGTTGTTCGTAGGCTTCTTTTTTTTGGTTCTCCAATTCGCTTTTTCGGCGTTTTTCTGCTTGTTCCTTGATACGTCGCTTTTCAGCGTGTGTCATTTTAGGTTTCAAACCAAATTCTTCTCTAAAATCATTACTAATCTCGGTAAAACAATCCTGAATATCATGAACTCCAATATCATCAAGGAATTCATCCACTATGCCACCGAACATTCTTTTTCGTCTGGCTTTTTTTATACCCTTTTTAACGCCCTTAATGCTTATATCACCAGATTTTAAAACACTCTTTGCAACATCTCCTACGAAACTAATTCCTGATTGAACCTCATCGGAGTTTACAATAGTTCTTATTTTTGCTGAATATTCAATTTCTTTTTCAGCAGCAATACTTCCATCTATTATAGATTGATAATAGTTATAATCATAGCATTCAGCATCTTCTGATTTTTGGTCTGCAATCGCCATAACCAAAGTTTTTAAGACTTTCTTATCACCTGACTGTGGAGCGAAGTCTTCTGTTCTGTCACTAAAATATAGTTCTAATTGCTTTTCACCATTAGAAGCTGACCCTATAATAGCCTGATTGATTTCGCATAATGGGTATCGAATAATACCCTTGAAATTATTAAATAATCCGTAACGTTCGAGTATTACCGCTTGATTGGTTACAAGCAAAGCATGTGTATACGCACCCCAAAAACCGTGTCTAACACAATCTGTTTTGAAAACTACTTTCTCACTTGGATTTAATGCATATTTTTGTTTCGCCATATTACACTCTCCAATAACTGTTAAATTTATCTGTAAAGGATTTGCAACTTTCGCGAATCAAAATATGCAGAATAAGAACCTATTTTATTGCAAATCCTTTTTTTATTTGTTGCATTGCTTTTTCTGGATTCTCACGCAATTCAATCAAAAGCATAAATGAAGCCTCTCCTATAAGATATGGTGACAATTTTGATATTTGTTCGGCTGTATATTCATTTATGTCAATACAGTCTGTCGTTTTGTATTTTTTGTTTACAATCCAGTATGCAAATTCTTCGGAAATATCAGGATGCCTTTCAAACTTAGCAAGTTTCTGTTCTAAAAGTGTTGGCACAAGATTAACCTTGCTATAATATTCTTTAATCAAATCATTCATAATGCCATCCTCCTTATAATTTGAACATATCTGCAAAAACTCTTGCTTCTACTTCAACGAATTGATTATAGTAATCAAGGAAATTAACGCAATACCCATCGACAAATTCAAGGCTGATATAGTTTTCAAGATTACACTTGTACAATGCATCAATGTAAGTTTCTCCGCAACTTGCTCTTTCGTTTTGAAAGGTATGTCTTATTTCGTGGGCAAGGGTGTTGATAGTTTCGCTCGGATTGTTGAAGTGATAAGTGTTTATGTTAATGGTGTTGTCTGCTTTAGAATAGAAGCCAAAATCACCATTTTCATCATTAGTATAAAAATTGCAATCAGGAATGTTTTCTAAACCTAAAATTTCAGATAATACATTAACAAATTTTTCGCACAACTCCATTCTTCCTGTATCCTTGAGAACTTCCCAATTCGATTTCACTTCGTGCAACAAATTACTTATGTCTTTGTTGTTTATATCAAAATCTATTTTGCAATCTTGTTCATCGCAATCAAACACTTCATCAAGAAAATTTGCTTCTTTTGAAAAAATATCGTTCCAAAAAGATTTTGACTCGTCAATTGGCGTTGAATCTAAACTGGTAATCTCATTTGAAGATAGGAGGTTTTGCTCTGTGCTTTTTTCTAAGGCGTCAAATCGAATCATCCTATACTCCTTTCGCGATTACTTCAAATACTTTTTCTTCCAATCTTTTTTGTATTGGTACGCAGAAGTTGAAAGGTCCGTATAGTCAAACTCTGTTTTCATTTTTCCGTCAGAACATACTATCATGGTCATATTAGTCCATTGCTCTTCTTTTTGTTCCTTTGATACGAAACGGTCTATTTTTTTGAATGACTCATAAAGTTGGTCATCTGTTATGCCATCCATGTCGTAGCATTTAATATAATCTTTCCCCACTTTTAGATAAAATGACATAGAATAGGTGGTAATACCATACTCACAATAGAATACAACTTTTTCCCAATCTGCATAAAAATATGGTGATATTTCATCCAAAATTTTCTGAAATATTTTATCATTCATCATAATCCATTTTCACTCCCGTTCTTAAATACAATTACATCCTTTTCGCCATCAATACTGTATGTAACCTTAAATTCAGAAGGCCTGTATGATTCGCCTTCATAGACAGGTTCTACTTTTAATCTAACATCAGCACCATCTTTCACAGCATCTGCTAACATACTTTCCATTTTAACATAGTCGCCTCTGTTTAAGTTGCTTTCCATAGGAACAAGGTTTTCTAATTCACCACTTCCATTAAACCTATCTGCTATAAGATGTCCACTATCATCACTTGAAGCCATTTCTCCTCGTGCCACAACATCACGTCTGTCAGGCATTTCTCTTCTGCCTTGATGGTCTTTCACTTGAAGCTTTCCTTCTGCCGATACAACTCTTCCCATATCGTCAGTATTGTATGTATAACCATTTTTCTCAAACTCTATGTTAGGCTCTAAAGAATTTCCTTCTCTATATTTTTCCCCGTTGTCGTCGTAGTAGGTCTTAGTGGTTTCTTCAGAGAATTGTTCCTTCCAAAAAGATTTGGATTCTGGGTAAGTAGTGCCGTTTTCAGGCTTGATTTCTTTGTATCCATTTAGTTCGGAGTTTTTTGTTTCTAAACTCTCTTTTGGTGTCAATTCATTCATCAAAAAACTCCTCCTTCATTTTTATAGATTTCTGTAAATCTGTTGAGAATATCTCTGTATGTAGAATCTCTATCGGATTGTTCCAATAATATCAAAGCAATAACCAAATCAATTTGCTTTCTTGAATAATCTTTGATGGATGGGTCAAGATTATTAACTACCATATGTACCCATTCTGTTATGTCGGTATTTTCTTTTGCTTTGAATAACGCTTGGCTGGCATCTAAAAAATCATACACTAATTTTTGAAGTGATTCGAGAGCCTTGTCCTTTTCTGAATTAATATACTCTATAAAATCACACTTAACAGCAGTATTTAATTCTGAGTTCATTATTAAATCTTTTAGTTGTCTTATTGCCTCGCGATTATCTTTGCTGAAAATTTCTTTGTTCATAATACATTCAAGCAAAGATTGTGACGCAAGTGTATCTGATACTTCCTCATAAACAGTTTTATCTTCTAACTTATATTCATAAGGTTCTTCGGGTGTGCTATACTTATGTACTTTACACAGGATAGGTTGTACCCATTCGTTTTGATAAACAGCAGCAACACCGCAAGGAAGTTTAGCAAGTTCAGATATCTGGTCATCATTCAGATTTGCTGCTTTGCCAACTAATTCTCTATCTGATAAATCTGGCAATCGCATAATGATTTTGGTGTTTGTGTTTCTAATTGTTGACATATCTAATAGACCTGGTGCCTGGTCTACAATTATAAACCCTTCTCCATATGTTCTCATTTCAGCAATAGCATTGGCAATCATCTCTACGCTTTTGCCAACCAAGTTTGCAGTTTCTGTTGATTGTTCCGAAGATGTGCGTTTTAATATATTATGTGCTTCTTCAAGAACTGTTATATGATTCAAGGAAGAATTGAACTTGTTCACTGTTGTCATTCTATGCTCTTGAAGTTTTAATACAAGCATACCCATTATTAAAGACTTTGTTTCGCTTGAACCAACACGACTCAAATCAACAATGACATTTGAATCAAACAGTTTTGTAGCAGGAATTTCATTCTGAACAAATATCATTCCGTTGATGCCATTAGTCAAAGATTCAAGCCTTGTGAGCAAAGCGCCTTTGTATGCACCTTTGTTTTCATTGTCATATTCACTTGAATCAATTATTGA
>Ga0233360_1000109_pt1 | contig 12005 bp, 18 predicted proteins | sample ElkDunMinimDraft_20_FD_180671 | JGI IMG/M metagenome (GOLD analysis project Ga0233360, IMG submission 180671) | Fecal eukaryotic communites from dung pellets of Tule Elk in California, USA - Elk Dung A0 | ecosystem: Host-associated > Mammals > Digestive system > Large intestine > Fecal | place...
TTTGGCAGGATATATCCATCTGCTTGATGAGAGTGGGTTGCTATGTGGACTGCAAAAGTACAGTATAGATACTGCACGCAGAAAAGCCAGTATACCTAAGTTGCAAGTATACAACAATGCCTTGAAAGTGGTATATAGCTCCCTCGCTTTTGATGAAGCTATAACCAATCGTCAAGCTTGGGGACATATCTTCGAGTCTGCCGTCGGGGCTTATATCGTAAGCCAATCCTTCGTGCACCGCTTCGAGGTGTTCTACTGGCGGGAACGCAACGATGAGGTAGACTTTATACTGCGCAAAAAAGGCTCTGTCGTTGCCATAGAGATAAAGAGCAATGCCGAGAAGCGGACTAAAGGGTTGGAGGTTTTCAAGAATCTATTCTCTCCACAAGCTGCCTTCATCGTTGGCGATGGTGGAATAAGTGCAGAGGATTTCCTTACGATGGACCTGAGGAAGCTATTCTGACGGGATTTGGTTACTCTGGTTGGCATAAGTATGGAGCCTATTGGCCTATTACGAGAACTAATCGCTAAAACTCCATACAGCCAAGCATTTCGTGCTTGGCTGTATGAAATGGTGGGGTTAGTGTATGAAATGGATTGTGGGCGAATGATTCATCGCTAACGATATGGTTTACATGCAGGCTACTCCCGTAAGAACCATTTCCAAGCAGGAACAATATCTATTTGGCGGTTTTCTATATCAAGTGTTCCTTCTTCACTACGTGTGATGATTGTCAATTTTTCACATCCAGTGAAGACAGAAGCTTCAATGATACCTTTGATTTCCCGTTCGCGAGTATCGCTATCGGTCATGTCCCATGTGACTTGAATAAGTTCAATAACACTATCACCTCGTTGCACCACAAAGTCACATTCACACTCGCCCTGGAAATAAGATATCTTATCAGTCGGTTGTTTGGCTCTATTCAGCTGTAAGAACACGCTATTCTCAAGATGTTTTCCATTATCACTACTTTGAGGGAGCAGTACCGCTGCCCGCATTCCATTATCTATGCAATAATATTTGTCGAGAGACTTCTGTTCTTTTTTCAGCGAGCGTTCGTATTTTGATATACGTACAAACATAAATATGTCGCATATATAGCTGGCCCACAGATAGAGGTCATCTTTTCCAACCTTTAGTCCTTGCGACTTAATATCCTTATATATGGCATTTATAGAGGTCGGTTTGGTCAGATTGGCCATTATGCGTTTAACAAAATAACGCACCACTTCAGTGTTGGCTATCTTATAATGCTCTGCCAAATCTTTTAGCAACATGGTATCGAAGTATCCGTGCAGTAGTTTCAGCCGTTCAGTCTGTGAACTTGTAAGCACTATTTCAGGAAATGCACTTTCCGCATTATAAGTCTCGAAAGCCATCCTCAGCCTTGCTCTATCTTGCTCTAAAAAACTCAATGTGGGAATGTCCTTAAAACGACAATATTCCCGAAACGATAAGGGGTATGTCTCATACTCGAGAGGATAACCACGAAGAGCAGTGTTCAGTTCCGTTGATAGCATCGTTGCATTACTTCCACATACATAGATGTTCTTGCAATAGCTCTTAAACACTCTTAATACAAAGAATTCCCATCCTTTGATCAGTTGTATCTCGTCAAAGAACATGTGCACTTCTTTTATAGGGATGTTGGGATACATCTCCATATAGGCCATTATCACCTCATCCAAATCTTCTGAGCTTCGGTTTCTGAGACGTTCATCATCAAATCCGATCCATAAAATACGCTCTCGTGGTATGCCTTGACTCACAAGTTCATTGATGGCAATCTCCATCATCGTAGATTTGCCACACCGACGCACTCCTGGTATCGTGATGATCTTCTTTCGATTTATCGGAAGTCTCACATCCCTATCTATCACATCGAAAGGGATTTCTTGTTGCCTTATCGCAATAAGCGATTTTATTACGTCACGTATCATAGTCATCTATGCTTTCCTGAATTTTAGGACAAATATACACATTTCTTTCCTAAAAAAAAGGAAACGCGCCAAAAAGTTTTGGGAAACAGCAGAAAAATGATTCTTCGGGCAACTTATTCGAAATTTATCGGCAATGGAGGATGTTCATGGGGACATGAGAAAAAAAGTAGACAACCTTCCCGTGGGAAAATCACATCGCTCTCCCGGACATCTTCAATAGTCTCTGTACTTGCTGTCACGGCCTCCACAATCATTGAGCGGAATGGAAGCGCGAGCAATAGGACTAGTAGTGCCATTGCAATAAATACTTTCTTCATAATTTGTTTCGTTTTTCTTGTCGAGTAAACCGATAAAATGCAAGTTTCGAGTTTGTCCGCAACTCTGCATGTTTGATATACCTTGTCTTTACCGCATGATTGATGTAGTATTTTCCATTCCTTATCTCTACAATCATTGCCGCCTTTAGTACCCATTTATTCTAACCCATATTTTAATTCAGACGACAAGATAATGCGTGTTTTTGTTCAGACGATTGCACAAAATTGCATATTTCTCTTGAAACTCAATGAAAATCCGTTTGCTTTTGTCCGTGTTTATATGATTTTTCCTTATTTTTCGAGGCATCCGATAAAGTAAGTTACTTTAGGTTATAAGTTAATCGCGACAATGTTTAGGCAAATGAGAGGATGTAATACCGGGTTGACATATGTGTTTTACCGAGTAAATGACCTTTATGATTCAATAGCATCACGGCCTTCAAATGCTATACCTTTGCTATTTCGTCACGCGATGATAGCGGATGATAGTGCAGAAACTGAAGTATTTTTCTTGAGATATCCATCGTTACAAATATTAATGGCATAAAGATTGTGGATTACTTTTAATTATCGGCTCATAAAACACCCATAAATGAGCCAAAGACTTAAATTTTGAGCCGATAATTATTATTTGTCACACCTATTGCTCCTAATGGCATTGATATACATAGGGACATTCTGTTTATTTGCAATTAATTGACTATTCCTACATAACTATCCGAGAACTCTTATTCTTTCATTCAACATCTATACGATGCACTTCATCCACTCTGTTTATAGCCGATATTGAGTTTATAGTTCGCTGGCCGAATGCTTACACTGATATCTCATAAATACTTTAGACAGATATTGGTACCTGTATTTTATTGAATGCTTACTTTTGGTTGTACATTTCTATATGTATTCATCGTACAACTCCTCGAACTGCTCTTTTGACGGCATACGCCAGCTTCCACTTCCAATGGTCTGTTTATCCTGTCTTCATAGATGCCGTAGTGTCCTAGCTCCATGCTGTCATATGGAGAGTCCATTTCGTTCAGTACTTGGTTGATCTTGGCAATACACTCTTGCATAGTTCCTGACTATAAAGATTAGTGATGTTCGCAGCCAAAGTCTTTAACACATTACAATTATTCTTCCCTTTTTTCTTTTTATCCCATATTTAATAGGTGTAATTTGACATAATTCTATCATCCAATAGTTAATATATGACCATATCACAAACGAAAGAATCGTATTAACTCACGAATTTACATCTAAGAAAGTTCGCTTCCTGTTTCGACATGAATAATCCCCGTTTTTTTTCGTCCCCAAAAGTCAAGCCGTTCATATGTTGCGATATCTTTTCGCTTTTTAAATTCGAGGAAGCCTAGATACTTAAATCTTGTAAGAAAAATTTCTCCGGGTTTCACTAATGCCTGCATATTATTTTTGTCATGCGCCAAGAATGTTTGATTATAGAAACAAGACAAATAACTATACTTAAAACCGAAGGCTGTAGCCAAAGTTGAACGATATAGACCACCGAAGTAACCATTCTTTTGCATGATAATAATACCATTATAGCAAAGCACCCACCCCGAATCATATTCTGGCGGAATTACAAATTCCTTTTTTGTATTAACCCACCCCCATTTGCCGTTTCTTCGGACACCGAGCAAAGTTGGCTCGTTTAGCAATGTCAACGAGCCATCACCATTCACCCAATACTCTTTTAATGGTTCACTTATATCTTCATATAGGATTTCAAATTCGTGCACCCAAGCAGGGTTTTCAAAAAAGTTGTTAAATGTCTCCATTCTTGTCAAATAGTTAGTTGCAAGTTCTTTTTGTAAATATTCCTCAATCAGAAGTCAAGCCAAACCTCTCCATCACCTCCACAGTTTGAACATTCATGACGATTTCCATAAACATCGTACATAATTCCTGAGCCATGGCAAGTTCTACAAGTCTTTTTCTTGGGCATCTTTTTAATTTTAGGGGATTTAATTCTTATACCATCGTCTATCTTATCATCCACCGCTCTCCAAATGTCATCTGCATACTGGGATGCATTTCTACAGCTTGTCAGTACACAGAGTGAACAGCACCCCAATACGATTAGCAACAAAACTTTTACACACTTTTTCATATCCTATCTTTTATTAAAATTAAATAAACTCATAATCCTATACTAAACGGAAACCTGTTTATTCATCCTTTTTTTGTCATGCGTCAAGAATGTTTGGTTAAATACGCTCTAGTCTATCCACCAAAGATACGAGACAAAGCATCTACTGATTTACTCCACAGCAATTCTTCTACTTCATCTCTTAAACACTCCATGCCTGCAACATCACTACCTTTTGCCATTCTATCGAAACGTTCCTTGAATCTTCTGAAGAACTCATTTAGGGCATATTCGTTACGTTTTATTGCCTTTGCCTCCCCATCATAACGTCTACCAAGAATTGTATTGGCAACTAATGGGATAATAGGCATTGCCGTCATCTCCACCTTTATGCCCAGCATATACTTCTCGGAATAATACGATGGAGTTCCTACAACATCAAGCAAATAGAGTGCCTCTCTAAAGTCGATTGGCCTATATGATGTCAAGATGCGTTCTTCTACCCTATCGCAAATTTCGCCACAAAACTGTTCAAAAGGCTTTCTTTGCATCATTTTAGCTTTTCAACAGCAGTTTTAGTTCTGCCGACTTATCATTAAAAGATATATCCGTAGGTTCTACTAACGCCAACACCTTGTCCAGCTCCTCGAAGGCATTAAGATGAATCTTTATCTGTCTCGTGTCCGTAAGGATTTCAATCTTATGTCTCGGAATCTTTTGTTCCACGAGACCGATGACGCTCCCGAGTAGGCCATTGACGATGTCCGAGCATCTATAGCTCAATACGACAGTCCCATTAGAAATAGAATCAACATGCAGGTCAACGCTTACAGCAGGCACAAACATATTCATCTTATACGTTATCCGCAACGTTTTGCTGTCTACCGCCTCCATAATCGGTTCTACATGAAACTGACTTTTCACGTAGTTCATTATTTCATTGTAAGTTAATTGTACGTTCATATTATAATTGTTTATAATCAAATACTAAAAAGGACACATTTCTGTAATCTCCACCCAATCTATTTCAGCAGCAAATTCTCCTACCGCTTCTTGTATCGGTTCTGTTATTGGAGACAAGGCTTCTCCTAGAAGATAACTTTTTCCAGCACCGATCAACCCTTCACATACTAATACAGGATTAGCTGTAAACAGACCTATTCCCGCTTTCCCAAGATTTAACAATACTCCTATTCCCATATGATTTCATTTGTTTATAAATACAATCAGTCTTTTCACATTCGAAAATTCAACAAGTCAGTAGCAGCAGCATCTATCAAGTTTTCAATATCCTCAACAGTTTGTAGTTTCAAATGGTAATTATCGCCAACACACTCCACTGCCGCTATAAATTTCCTGTTCTCATATAATAGTTTAATACAATCCTCTTTATTCCACCACGACCACATAGTAAACCCTGCATTATCATACCGAGAAAAATCCCATATTTTACTATTCTCAAGATAACTTGTATATGGTAGTTTTACTAGGAGAGCAAGACTCTTAAATGCAGCCCATCCTTTTTCTAATACACCTACAAGCATTTTTAGTATAGTCGACCGCATACCATAGATATCACATAGCGAACACCCGCGTTCGTGATATATTAAAGTGTCAGCACGAGCCAAAACCTTTATCATAAATTCACTAAGCATATTATCTAATTATTTTTCCTGTCTAATTCTTCAGCCTTCTGCCTGCATTTTTCAGACCATTCATGTAGTTTATTTCTTACAGTTCTATCTTTTGCTAATTCTTTAAGCGCGTGTCCAGCAACAACTGTCCCTATCAATATTTCAATAACCATACTACATACAATATTTTAATATAACGATACGCTAGACACATTAATGTAAAGTCAAGCATATCACCACAACCACATAGTCTCTATAAAAAATCTCCAATAAATTCTATCACACTGCCAACTTTATCTATCATCTCAGAAGCAATTTCTACTACCCCATCAGCCACATCAGAAAACTCCAATATTCCATCACCATCTCCAAACGATTGGTCTATAAGCCTAGGCAATCTCGCAATTTCTCCAGGATGTACTTCACCTTTAATGGCTCTCTTTGCCACATTAAACAAATAACTAGTTACTAATGACATATTTCTTTATTTTTATAATTAAACAATCTTACTATTTATAAAACCATTCATTAAAATCCAATCTTTCACGACAACAACTCATCATCATCTTCAAGAACATGTTCACCCACACTTAATGTTACAGCCTGAATTGCTGTTGTAACACCATTTATAACAGTTTTTTTCAAACCCTTCACAATCATTTCTCCATCACCTGTAGCAACACCAATTAAAGTCTTTCCTACACCTCTCACTAATCCAAAAAGTCCCATAGTAATTATCTTTATAAGTTATACAATATTTTTTACTTTTTCTGTTGCAAAGGTCGATATTATCTCTCATACCACGAAGCAGAAGAAATTCTGTTAATAAAAACGAAGAAACTTAGAAAAGAAAAAAGAAATTTTTCCGAAAGACAAAGGGCAGGGAGTTATCACCTCCTGCCCTTAGTCTTCGCATCAAACCACTGTGAAATAGGTATTTCCTCTTTACCGCAATCTCTCACGTAAAATAAATCTAAAGGTGCTTTTATACGCCATCCATCTCTTATGCTCTCTGGCAGATATAGTTCTACATTCGGCAATCGAATTATCTCAGATAGCATTCTTTTAATCTTTGACACGTAAGAAGATACATTATAATAGAGATCCGTTTTTGCATTTCCACTTATGCTTCTAAATTCATCCTGTTGAGCATCTAACGATTTCTTATCTGCACCTTCATTTCTTTGCATCAAACATCCATAACGAGAGTTCGATTTAATAATAATCAAAGCATATAAAAAGAGTTGAATAGGAGGTAATCTACATTCTTCACCTATACCGTCAAACACGATACATTTAGTTTTTCTGCTAAAATCTAAAACGACCTTATTCACCTTTGGGGTCAACGACCTATATACCATATAGTCCATCATTGTCTTATGGAATCCGCGACATTGTATACGACTATTTGCATACAAGACTACAGGATGACGCATTCGATTAGCCAATACGATATAATCATCTAAGAAGGAGTTCGCTGTCGACGAAACATTTTTATCAATACTTATCAATAAGAAATCAATATATTCCTCCCACTGTATTTGTTTGTCATCACCGAAACTCGGTTTTAAGGATGTTTTTATCTTTATCATTAAAGACGGTGTTATCTCAGGGATCTCCCCATGCTCACTTAAATAATATTTCACAAAGTCTGCAGTAGTTGTTGTCGTTAGCTGTTCTGAAATTCGTTTAGCATCACTTTTATTCTGCAAGAATAAGGGATTTGCGAACATCATGATTTTTGACAAAAGACCTTGATCAAACTTTTCTTTCAAAAAACTCACGACTTCTGGTATGTACACAAAATCAAAACCATATAATTTAGCTGTTGAGGATATACTTTTAAGTCGTTCCTTTCTGTTCAACTCGGCATTACAGATCTCATTCCAATCGCTTTCCACATACAAGATCTCGTTTTTAGAAAAGTTTAGATTCCTTTTTTTACAGGAGATCATTTTCACTTCATCTTCATCGCCACTTAACATGTACTGTATTGCAAGCAACAAATGGGCTTCATCTGTCGAGCAATCTCCATCTATTCTCGCCAAATGGTTTATATCTTCCCAGAAGGTTTTAGTGGAATACTTTCCACTAAAACCTTCTGCCATCAGTCCATTCTCTTTATCTCTCCATTTACGCAAGATGCTTACAGCTTCTCCAAAACTGATCTTATTCGAACGAACTATTAAATCAGTATTCTCTTGTCCATTCGAAACTATGCCATATTTCTTTTTAAACTCTTCTAACGCATTTATCTCCACATCGTCAATAAATCCATCCGCATTAACTATATCATACATAATGCGCAATATGGCTATTCTGAACTCATCGTACATATTGTGTTATCCGATAAAAAGGTTCAAAAGTCAATCCAGACCTTTCCGTCACCACCACAATTTGAGCATTCATAACGATAGCCATAGATGTCGTAAACAGACCCTGAGCCATGACATGTTCCACAGGTTTTCTGTTTTGGCATCTTCTTAGGTGGTTTAATTCTTATACCATCATCTACTTTGTCATCCACAGCTTTCCAAATATCATCTGCATATTTTGAAGCTTGTCTACAGCCCGTAATCAAACACAAAGAGCAGCAGACTAAAGCCATTACTGACAAGAAACACTTAAACTCTTTCATTTTATATCATTTATAATGTTGTAAATAAACAGGTAGTTATTCTTATAATTCGTCGTATGCAACACTCTTATCCCAATCCATAATCTCCTTCATTCGTTCTACGCTCCAAGGGTGTGTCATATTACATGTAATATATGCATAAATAAACTTCGTGTATAGAGAATCCATTTTTACCTTTTCATAATCGTCTAATTGGCTTAAGATTTCTTCAATACTGAAATTACAATCATTAGGAGCAAGAGCGGGATTGGTTTTACCCATTAGTTTCAGTTCTGCCGACAATACTGCATCTAAATTATTGCATGCGATATAGCCAGCTCTATCTGCTGTCAGTTCAGATTTCCTTTGCCATTCTTTAAGAGCAACAACAATCCCCATTAATGTCGTTCCTCCTATAAGTCCACAATTAAACATCCATTGAGCAACATTATTGCTCATCCAATGATATAGCATATGATTACTCTTTATATGCCCCATCTCATGTCCGATAATAGACAATAATTCATCATCTGTAAAATCTTCCACAATAGATGAATTAAGCACAATTATGGGATTATCAACTCCACATGCAAAGGCATTGTAATCCCATTCCATGGTAATATACATGGGGATATCTCGCTCCATGCAGAGTCGTTCTTCTGCCAGTTTTTTTAAACGATAAACACGTGGAGCAAGTTTTTCATTCACTTCTATATCATTACCTCTTCGGTCAACCATATAGTCAGTCTTTTGCATGAAATTTATCACCCATGCCCCGATTTTATCCAACATTGGGACTTTCTTTAATGCCCCCAATGCCATTTTATCCAGCGGGTGTTCGTATGTTGAAGGATCAAGCTTTCTCATAGTTCTTACTCATGATTCATTATGATTTCATCATATTTCCCCATATCGTGCCAAAGGAACAGTTCTGAGGCGCGATCAATCATCCACGACTTATCAGCAAATGCTGTCATGGCAACTCTTCCGGCCTTCTCCAATCCTTTAGTCTCTCTGAATTTCACAGCTTGATCTATATAGTCATATATATCTATATTCTTTTCGTCTCCATAAGGCACACCTGACATTAGCATCATAACTTGCATTGCAGCCTCAAAATTCTGGCAAGCTAACAGTCCACCTCTATCACGGGAAAGTTCCGACTTACGATGCCACTGGTTTAAAGGAAGAGCTAATGCAGAAGCAACAACATCAACGCCAGGAATAACCTTCAGCATATCAATGATGTCGCACAAGAACTCCAATTTATTATGTTTGAGAATAATTCCACTCAGACATCTCCCCAAAATAAATTTAAGCTGTTCGTCATCTAAATTCTCTATACAATTAGTATGAAGCAGAATCATCGGTTCACTATATCCTATGATACGGTTCAAGAACTTATACCCTCGTGTAAGATAAAGTTCCGGTAATTGGCTGACACCTAAAGCTTCCGCAGCTTCTTTGTATAGTCTATAAACTCTCGGGGCATTATTCTCAGTCAAGCGAATAGTACTACCTTTTAGTTGAATGTTATAAACAATCTCTACACTATTCTCAACGATAAATTTTGTCAAGTTTTCAAAACCTGGGACTTTATTCACTATATTCATCGCATCCTTATCTAGAGGATGGATGAATTCATCTACCGCAAGATTTGATAATATTAAGCTCATATCTGTATAATTTTAAGTTAATCAGAATAATATACCGCCAATCAATAGGCCCATAAGAAAAACAAGAATATATTTTGTAGACGAGGGCAATTGATCAAATCGGTCCTTCATTTTACTATGGTTTCTACCATTTTCAGTTGTTGATTCTTCCTCCTTACTTACAACTATATTGCTCCCTTCAATACACGTAGATACATTCTGTTCGGAATTTCCAGGATTGCACACAGATTCTTTTTGTACGCATTGGTTGGAAGACTTCCCTAGTACCAAGTTCTCAAAATCACAATAAATACTGGTCTGCGGTGCATTCGTCAAACTTGCAAAGTCCTCACTAGAAACTATTACAGACCAAGCTTCCTTGTTATCGTTTGGCAATTTAAATGCTCCATATAAGGTTTGCTTCATCCTTTCATAATAGTCCTTGCCCGAACCCGAAGAGAGCACCAATAATGCATGGGACGAATTCGCATTTAGACGAAGGTTGTATTCGTTATGATTAACTCTCAAGGGTGATGAAGCCAATGAGTCCAATAACCGCTCATATCGTTTTTGATTAATATTATAACATAAGCCATTGTTCGACTCCTCTATTGACTCGCCCAGGAACCTACGACAGTTATCCCATTCAGTCAAGAAACCAACACTAATTTTAGCCAGTACCTCATACTCGTTTATTCCCGACTCTATAACAAGATTAATATTCACATCACGGCCTTGAGCATCAAACTTTCGTTCTGTATCTTTATACTTGAATCCCTTTACTATTAAGAAACAACGTTCACCATCTATAGAGGTACGCAACATCATTTGGCATGCCCCATTCGATAGTTCCGCATCAATAAACGAAGGCAATTTAATCTGTCTGATTTCACCGTCCACCAATTCCACAGCCTTATAGCCGCCTGCATTAGTCAATGAGTTCCAAAAGTAGTAGTTCATATATTCTTTTTTAGATTTTCACAAAACCGCAGTCTTCTTCACAATTAAGTGCATCACTTAATGTTGAGAACACTTCTTTTTTAAAATTCACATAGTCGCGTTTTTCCTTTTCTATAGACTCTTTTAGTTTTTGCTTTTCGACTATCAATTTTTTTCTCACTTCTCGTAACGTTAAATTCACATAAGGTCCTATATTCATAGTATTATCATAGTATTTTATCTAAAAAATTATATCTCGCCTGCTCCCATTTTGAGACTATTTCTTCGGCATTAGGCCAAGAGATTCTATTTATTTGGAAGTTAATCGCATAAATCATCGGTTGCTCGCACCAACGTGGTGAATAGTTTTTATTTCCCACATATTTATAATAGGCAACCTGCACACCTCCCTTTGTCGCAAAATGGCTAAACTCCAAATCGCCTAGAGTTTGAACAGGAACCACGTATGCAGGAACATCGCATACACTTTTCCAATAACGAATCAGATTAGCATAGACCTCCTTAATCCTCGATACTATTTTACTCATCGACTTGTTATGCACATATTTCTCACACTTCATAGGAACAAACAATAATTGTTTGGAGCAATTCTGCCCAGCTAGTGCAGCCTCTCTTATTGACGAAGAGGACCGCTATCTGCAATACATTCAGTCGGGTATCGTGGATGCTACTATCAACAAGGATATCCTTATGGATACTCCCATTGGCAAACCGGCCTTGCTGCGGCAAACCTTCGAACTGGGGTCGGCCTATTCTGGACAACTGCTA
>Ga0233360_1000110_pt1 | contig 11895 bp, 6 predicted proteins | sample ElkDunMinimDraft_20_FD_180671 | JGI IMG/M metagenome (GOLD analysis project Ga0233360, IMG submission 180671) | Fecal eukaryotic communites from dung pellets of Tule Elk in California, USA - Elk Dung A0 | ecosystem: Host-associated > Mammals > Digestive system > Large intestine > Fecal | place...
ATCGGGCAAGCTACCATCAGCTTTTCGCGGACCAAGAATTCCAGGAAGCTTTGAAAGATCTTGCCCGGTAATCGTCATGCTTGGGTCATCAACACTCATAAAATCGTTTTCGGTTAAAGTTAGATTCAGGTTCCAAGTATTATTTTCACCTGCTGGGCAGGAAACATCTCTATCAATACCTTGAGATGGAATATATTCCCAACATGTTCCGATTTGAGAAAGGCTGTTCGGGAAAGCAATATTGTTTTTTAATACGTGAGCATTGTCTCCTGTTAATGGGGCAACTTCTGCAAGGCGATTTCCTTCGGAATCAAAAAGTGTTGACGCCATGTTAAAGGCTCTGTCTTCGTTTTTATAAGAGGTGTTGTTAATCCAAGTGCTGCCAACTCCAGTGTAGTTCGCATAAAAACCAGAAGATTTATTTTTCCAGGCAACAGAATTCTTGATGAGATGTTTACCACCGCCCAGTGTACTTTCTCCCATTTTTATACCATAACCATTACCTCTAGGAGGGTTTCCCTTTCCGTAATTACTGTAACCATTACCAAAGGCGTAGCAATTTTCGACAACAACAGGAAATTCCTGGTTAATAAAATCAAAACCGTCATCACTGTTCCACCAAGAACGGCAGCCAATAAATTTAGTGGTGTCTCCTTCGCCTGGTTTTTGATAATGGGCGCCAAAACCATCGGCATTTTCACCATCACCTTGCCAACCAGTCGGGTCATAGTTATCGTGAGCATCACAATTCAAGAAAATGTGACCACCGCCATCTGCTGCGCCATCGTTTGCAAAAAAACCTGGGCCAGCATTGTGATGGCTGTCGATATATTCTAAAAAGATATGCTTACTGGCATAAAGAAATATGCCTGAATTTGAATTGTGTTTCATCGGGGTGTTACGAACTTCAAAGCCTTTTAAGTGTAAGTATTTCGCTGAAATCACAATTGGCGAGGTGTACATAGCACCTTCTGGCGTGCCGTCACTTTTATCATAACCGGCTGCAACAGGAAGGTTTGCGCCATCAAAAATAGGACGTTCTCCAGGGTATGCAAAATAATGAATGCGGTTATTATCATTTTCGCCACTTGTTGTTAAGAGAATGCCAGCAGTCATTTTGTATCGAGGAAAATAGATAGTATCGCGCAAATCGTAAACGCCACCACGAATCCATACGGTATCGCCCGCTGTTACCACATCGTTTGCTTTATTGAGAGATGCAAAAGGTTTTTCTTTTGTCCCTGCGTTTGAATCGCTTCCATCGGTTGCGACGTAATAAACAGAACTAAATGATTGCACTGCTAATAAAGCAATTCCAAGCATAATTCTGCGCTTATTCAAAAATTTCAGCGTATTCATAATAGCATTCCCTAGGAAATGGTCATTTACATGACTTTTGTCGATTAATAATAAATATACACTTTTCAAAAAAAAAGATTGAGAAAATTTTTCCCAAATAGTTAATTTGTCCTTAAATTATGATTTTATCTAAAAAAAAATTAAAGCATTTTACCAAATCACGAACTTATTCACTACTTAAAGCCCAAAATATTTAAATCATTTACATAAATATTAAGAACGGGTATTTTTAGCGTATTCACTAGCAATAAAATTTAATTCTCGATTTTTGCGTTTTTAAAAAGGTTACCTTCTAAGAAATTTGATTCCTAATTGAGCTGTAAAAAAATGATAATCATAACTACCTTCACCATACCTGATTGGAGCATCTTTTGTTCCTAAAAAGGAAAAACCAAAACTCCATTTATCATTTACGCGCCAAAGTTTTCCAAATTCAATTCCAAAACTAATGCCTTGGTCTTCTGATACTACAATATCTGAAAAAATTATTTGCTCTGACATGCACCCTAATGAGAATCCAAAAAAAGAACCGTGCATTATTGATTCAGGGTTTCGCCATGGATGAAAAGACATTCCAAATCCGAACATAGAGCGGGTTACGCTTGCTGGATGAGAAAAGTTTTCTATCTCAAGATCTCCATAAGATTTCATTAATTGCAATTCAAAATATAAGGCAAATATCTGACCAGCCCCACCTAATTTCATATTAATTGAAGGGCCAAAACCTTCAAAAAACAAACGCTCTTCGAAATCATGTTTTTTTTCTAAAAAACTAACATACGACGCTCCTGGAGTTACATCAAAATACATTGTACTTTTTTCATTTCCAAAAACACAAGCTAACCCTAAAAATGTGAGCCAAAAGACCTTTTTCATTTGTTTAAAAAAATTGGATGTCATGTACTTTTACCTCAACACTTGAAAAACGAATTCTCAGGACGGATTTTTAATATAGATATTTTTTCATTTAATTTATCAACATTTTTTTACAATCTTTCGTGTGATAGACATCGTAGTAATAACTCACTTTCCCTTTTAACTTTCCTACAAGTCTATTTTCTAGGATTTAAGTTGTTTTACTCTACGTATTTAATCTCAGTACAAAATGACTGTTATATGCTAATCTCTGTATGGACATGAAAATCTTCCAACTTCATGCGTAATGCATCTTCTAGGGAAAATAAACTATCAGCAAAGAACTTGTGCATGGCGTAACAAATGTACTCGTCCTTGAATTCAGGTAAATTAAGTATTTCTATGTTCCAGTTCAATTTCTCGTGGTAGGCGTTCATTGCCTTGTAATCAGCAGGTTCTTTATCAGGTGCATCACCAATACAAACACTAAAATAATTGCTTCTGTCATAAGAATTGGACAGTCCGTCAAATTCATCTTCCCAACAATCTTCTGATTCGTAAATGATTTTACTTTCTATACAAAATGTTTTGTAGTAAGCCTTGCCTTGTTTCATCAGCGCTATCAAGTCTTTATATATATTAAATGCTGTTTTGGCACACTCATCCTGGAGTTCGTGGAGGTGCTTATTCAACTTCAATAGTTTCTCGATATTTTCTTTGCTGTGCTCAAAATGTGCATTGGCTCGGTCTTGACGTTTCCATAGCAAGCGTTCTTGGTGATGCTCTATTTCCCACTTGATTTTTCTTTGAGCCTTAGACCATTTTGAATCTTTACCCAGCCCATTTATTACGCTATTGATGCGTTCAATAGTTTCACGACTCTCGTTTTTCATAGATTCATCTTTTTACCAATTTCATTAGATTCCGGATTTGCTTGTCGCTCATTTTTTTGGTGGACTTAGCACTAGTTGCAGGCTTTTGCGGAGTAAAGTCCACAAGGTTGCGCGGCACCTTCGCAAATATTTTCGGAAAATCCAACGCTTCAGCAGCAACAATGCCTGCTTCATTTACCAAATACTTTTTTAACCGTTCGAACCAGTCGATTTTTTTCATGTTAAAAACCTTAGCGCCCTTGCGGTCGGCCATTTCGATTGCCTGGCCCGTACCGCCTGAATCCCGAGAACGCGTCACCGCCGTCTCACAGCCATCTCTAGTATAGCATAACACAAAATCGACTGTGCAGTCAAGATTTCGTCCGAAAACCTGATTCGTATTTCGTGCATACAAATCGAGTGCATGTCCCTGCAGGCGTTCATGTGCGGGATGTAATTCCTGCGCTATGGCACGAGTCTTTTCCGTCGCATCAGCAGGAGTGAAGATATTCTTGGAGGCAGGCGACTTCACACCATATTCAAAAGCCGCATCGGCCCCTTTGGCACCGCCACTGTTCAATGTGTAACCAAACTTTTCAAGTTCGCCAGCGATCCAAGCCATAACGTTTTCAACGGGCTCATTTGTATTCGGTTCGCAGAATCCGCCTAGATCGCGATGCCCGATTCCTGCATAAGTTTTACTTTTGCCCGTCGCAAATGGCAAGTCCTTGAAATTTATCATATCAGCCTCCTTTTAAATATTATCAATTCTTAAATATAAATAAAACTTGCGACAAATAACGTCACTTTATTCCTTCCTTTCTTTTTCTTCAACACCGCATTTCGCTAGTTGCGCAAGAAGTGTAGCGAATAAGTCGTCCTTCCACGCTTTGCAATATAATTTCAGAATAAAACCAATAATTTAATATTCACCGGATTGTGCATAATCCCTGATTTTATAGAAAATGCCATCAAGATTACTCACGATTATGTTTTTTCTCGAAAATCAAACGTATTCATACTTTGCTATCGTGCGGGAAGCAGTCCACCAAATTTTAACTTTTTTCGTTTTCGGATTAATTTCACCATCCCTAAATAAGGGAAAGGCCTTTTGTTTTTCTGGAACAGGTATTGTCAGCTACCCATTTTTAGGACTGGTTTAAAGTATACAAAATTACCCTGTTCTCATCAACCGATACTCCATTGGAGCGAGGTTGTTTAAGGAGTCGTGGGGTCTTTCGTTGTTGTAGTAATCCGTCCACTTTTCGGTAATTTCCCTTACATCATCTAAAGTCCTGAAAATATAGGCGTCAAGAACAGCCCTTCACTCGGCTATGTCAGATTGAGCAAGCTCATCTGCCGCGACTCTCGCTTGCGAAGTTTTACAAAAAAATACTTGCATTATCCGTATTCTTAGCGATAAAAATCGCCGAGCATTTCTATTGCATTCTTCTCAGCTCAGAGACCAATAACGTAAGACAGAAGAAAGGGCATAGCAAACGCCCCAGCACGTTTAGAATGACGATTTTCGGCCCTAAAGGGAATGAACTTGCGGTACTTTTCTTCGGAAAGATGGTTCCCGTTGACGAAAGCCTAATCAATACATGCGTCATCAATAGCGAAATACTCAAGGACAAATGGATTTTCGTTCGAAAAAAAAATATTGACTCCATTGTCGAAAAGGCCAAGAAAGTGTACCGGAGCCACACTGAAGGCAAGAACAATTTCGCAAACCTTTGGTGTTGTGATTTCAAGAAATTGGAGACCCTTTTGTGTGAATGGGTACAAGAATGCAAGCGAAATGATTAGGGATATTTTGAAAGGATGATAAATCATAGTTGCGTTTTCATAGCCTTATAAAACACAATCAACTTGACAAACACCCAAAACAATTATACATTTGTGCAGTATGTCAAAATTAAAAGTTCTTTCTGAATACGCGTGTAAAGAATGCGGGAGTGTTTCTTCAAAGTGGGCGGGAAAATGTCCTTCTTGTGGGGCATGGAGTTCTCTTGTTGAACAAGAAAAAACGAGTGATTCACGAAATCGAGGTTTAAGCCATGCTTCTAAATATGAAGGGAAACCAGTTGCTCTTCGTGAAATTGCAACTACCGACACAGAACGCCTTAGCACAGCAAATTCAGAATTTGATAGAACATTGGGTGGAGGGCTTGCACCAGGTTCTTTAGTGCTTATTGGGGGCGACCCAGGCATCGGCAAATCTACTCTTGTTTTACAAACGCTTGCCACCATGTCGGCGGCAGGTGTAAAAGCACTTTATGTTAGCGGCGAAGAAAGTGCTGTTCAAGTAAAACTCAGGAGTGAACGGCTCGAAGTTTCTGGCAGTTCTTTAATGCTTCTTTGCGAAACAAGCCTTGAAAAAATTTTAAAAGAAGCAAAAGCATTTAAACCTGAAATTCTTGTAATTGATTCTATACAGACCGTTTATAAGCAAGAACTTCCTGGAACGCCTGGCAGCATTTCTCAACTTCGCGAATGCACTTTAGAACTGATGGTTTTTGCCAAAAATACGGGTTGCATTACCCTGCTAATTGGACATGTTACAAAAGATGGGCAAATCGCTGGCCCAAGAATCCTAGAGCACATGGTTGACACAGTCGCTTATTTTGAAGGCGATAGAAACCACCAATATCGCATTTTGCGCACTATTAAAAATCGATTTGGAGCAACCGATGAAATAGGTGTTTTTGAAATGACCTCTCGTGGGCTTAGCCCAGTAGAAAATCCAAGTAAGGTCTTTTTACAAGATTCATTAGAAGCAGCGCCCGGTAGCGTTGTAAGTTGCACGTTAGAGGGTTCTAGAGCTATTTTATTTGAAGCTCAAGCTCTTGTAAATCAAACAAATTATGCAGTTCCACAGCGAGTAGCCGCAGGCATCGATCCGAAACGATTAACAATTATTCTTGCACTTTTAGAAAAATTTGGTGGTTTAGAAATCGGGGCGAGTGATGTTTTTGCCTCTATTGCAGGCGGTATGAAATTAAATGATACAGCCACAGATTTGGCTGTTGCTTTAGCCATTGCTTCTAACCATTTGACAAAACCACTTCCTAAACAAACTCTAGTGATTGGGGAACTAGGCCTTTCTGGTGAGGTTCGTGGAGTAAATCTTTTAGAATTGCGAATTAAAGAAGCGGCGCGACTTGGTTTCAAAGAAATGCTCGTTCCTGCACAGGGAACGCTCAAATCAGATTTTCCTGGAATTAAAGTTTATAGAATAAAAACGCTTGCAGAGGCTGTTGAGTGGTTAAAAGACCACTAACATTTTCTGCTTTTTTCTATTTTTAGTTCCGAAATGGCATATTCTAAAAATGTCTTAATTTTTTTGCGGTTTTTACGCTGAAAAGGAATTGATATGAAAGTTTCCGTGAATTGGCTAAAGCGCCACGTTGATTTGACTGAATCAGTTGAAGAAATCGAAGCAGCACTCACTTCGGTTGGTCTTGAAGTTGAAGGAAAAGAAGAACCTGGCAAAGTCTATGAAAAATTAGTAGTAGCTAAAGTTTTGACTTGTGAAAATCACCCAGACAGCGATCACTTGCACGTCACAACCGTAGATACAGGCAAGGAAACTTTGCAAATTGTTTGTGGTGCTCCGAATGTAGCGGCAGGGCAAACTGTTGTTGTGGCACCAATCGGAATGGAACTGCCTTTACCAGACGGCACTATGCTTAAAATGAAAAAAGCAAAGATGCGCGGCATAGAAAGCTTTGGTATGATTTGTGCTGAAGACGAAATCGGTCTTTCTGACGACCATGCTGGCATTATGGTGCTTGACGATTCTATCCCAGCTGGAACGCCTTTTGTGAGCCTTGGTCTTTATGATTCTGTTCTTGAAGTGAATGTCACCCCAAACCGTCCTGATGCTCTTTCGCACCGCGGTATTGCTAGAGAACTTGCAGCAAAATTTAATAGAGAACTAAAGCCTCTTTCTTACACAGTGAAGGAATCTTCTGAAAATATCGCTTCACGAAAAGAACTTTCAGTAGAACCAAATGCGGGCTGCCCTCGTTATGTTGGTCGTATTATTGAAAATGTGAAAGTAGCACCTTCACCAGCTTGGCTTTCAAAGTTATTGCATGCTGTCGGGCTAAATTGTGTGAACAATGTGGTTGATGTAACTAACTTTGTTTTGATGGATGTAGGTCAACCACTCCATAGTTTTGATATGGATCGTTTAGAAGGCAATGCAGTAAAAGTCAGAAAAGCAAATATTGGAGAATCAATTACAACTATTGACCATACAGTTCATGAATTAAAAGAAACTGATCTTGTTATCTGCGACGGAAATCGTCCTGCTTGCGTGGCCGGTGTAATGGGCGGTGTAGAATCTGAAATCACAGAAGAAACTCGCAGTGTATTTTTAGAAAGTGCTTATTTTGATCCTAAAACAATTCGTCGTCAAAGCAAACGCCTTGGACTTTCTTCTGATTCCAGCTATCGCTTCGAAAGAGGAATTGACCCATTTACTCAAGCAGAAATGAACGATTATGCTTGCGCTCTTATTCAAGAAGTTGCTGGTGGCGAAATTCTTCAAGGGCGCTTGGAATATACGGGCGACGATGCTAAGAAAGAACCTGATGTTCTTGAAATTCGAGAAGAACGCGTAGAAAAACTTTTAGGCGTTTCGATTCCTGCGGCAAAAATCAAGGAATATTTGGAAAGTATCGGGCTAAAAGAAATCGCTCCTTTACGTTTTGAAATTCCGGGTTTCAGACCAGATCTTGAACGTGAAGTGGATTTAATTGAAGAAGTGGCTAGACTTTTTGGTTTTGACAATATTCCTTATGACTTGCCATCTTTCAAAATGGCTCCAAATGAATTACCTGCAGACGAACGAATGAATCGCAAAATTCGTTCTACCCTTTCAGCTATGGGTGTTCACGAAGGTCTTTCACTACGCTTTACTTCTAAAGCATTAACGGTTGCATTATTTGGCGAAAATCTTGAAAATGACAGACGTTCTCGTCCGGCAGCTCTTTTGAATCCTCTTTCTGAAGATTTAGGCGTTCTACCAACATCTCTTTTACCGAATTTATTAAAGTCTGTAGCAAACAACGAAAAAAATCGCCCTGGTTCTGTTCGTTTGTTCGAAGTAGGTAAAGGACAATTTAAAACAACTCGTGAATCTGTTAGAGATACTGGTTTTGAAGAAGTGCCTTTGCTGGCGATTACTTTGGCTGGACATTGGAAATCAAATGCGTTAGAAGAAAAACCAGCTCCAATTTCGTTCTTGGATTTTAAAGGTTTACTTCTTGGATTTTTCAAACGCTTGGGTTTGCATGTTTCAGTAAGACTTCCTAAAATTCAAGAGCGTTTTATGCACCCTGCACAACAAGCAGAAATCGTTTGCGGCAAAATTGTTCTCGGGACTGCCGGCATTTTGCATCCTGCTGTTCAAAAGGAATTTGATATTGGTTACGAAAGTGTTTGTGTAGCAGAATTTGACATTTCAAAAATGGAACTTGCTGCTAGAAATGGAACCATTTTTGAGCCATTTAGCCGCCAAGTTCCTTCAAGCCGAGATATTTCTCTTGAAGTAGATGAACAAATGATGCATGAAACGATTCTTTCTAGAATTAAAGGTTTCAATCCGAAAAACTTAGTAGATATTCGTTTGAAGAGTATCTATCAAGGCGATAAAATTGAAGCGGGTAAAAAGAATCTCGTTTATACGCTTGTTTACCAAGCAAGCGATAGAACTTTAACTGATGATGAAGTGAATAAAGTTCATAATAAACTTAGAGAAAAATTAGTTGTTGATGGAGATATTATTCTCCGATAATTAACTTATTAAAATCCCCGCAAGTTTGATATTCCCTAAAAAGCTGGACACAACTTGCGGGGTTTTTATTTTCCGCCGGCATAGCCGGCGGAAAATTTTTCAAAATAAATTACCGCCTTAAAACAAGAACGCCTTGTATTACGCCACCATATATGAAAATTTCTTTTTTAAGATTGCACCTTTTGTAAAGGGGCATTTGAACGTTTTTCAAAGGCTCTGAAAAGTTCTAGAGAACGAAGGGCCTGATCATGAACACTACCAGTTCCTAATTCAACTACTGCTTGAAGCGGTGTATTAGCCAAATACCGCATTGGATAAGGAGAAAGCGAAAGAATTTCAGCAAGCGTTTGCGGATCTGGCGGTGGAAATTCCGTAAAAGTAATTGCCAACAAACTTCGACGTAAAAGCAAACCTTGAATTTTTAAGAAAGCGGCACATAAGCCAATTTCTGTAACGAGTAAAAGCATTTCGGCGGCTTCTGGCAAAGCCCCAAATCGATCTTTCAATTCACTACGCAAATTTTCTAGTTCTTGCAAAGTTTTCACTCTGGCAATTCTCTGGTACAAAGAAATTCGAGTCAATCCATCTTCAATCCAAGTTTCTGGCAAATAAGCATCTACGCCTAATTCTAATCTTGGTTGAAGAGGTTTTTCTACCGTAGAACCTCGAAGCATTTCAACGGCTTCTTTCACCAAACGAACATAAGTTTCAAATCCAACTTCTGCAATAAAACCATGTTGCTCAGAACCGAGCAAGTTTCCAGCCCCACGAATTTCTAAATCTCGCATAGCTAACTGATAACCCGAACCCAAATCTGTAAATTGAGCCAAAGCTTCCAAGCGTTTTGAAGAATCAGAAGAAATTTCTCCGCGAGCAGGAATCACCAAATAAGCATAAGCTAAAACATCAGAACGCCCAACCCGACCGCGCATTTGATAAAGCTGACTTATTCCAAAGTGATGCGCATTCATAATAATAATCGTATTCGCCCTAGGAATATCAAGCCCAGACTCAATAATGGTCGTACTAACTAAAACGTCGAAGTTCCCAGAAAGAAACGCTTCCATCGTTCTTTCTAAATCACGATCATTCATTTGCCCATGTGCCACACCCACTCTAGCTTCAGGCACCCAAGATTCAACCTCTGCCGCAAGCGATTCAATACCTTGAACACGATCATTCACTACAAAAACCTGCCCACCGCGTGCTAGTTCATCTCGCACAGCTTCTGCTAAAATCGCATCATCGCGACGCATTAATCAAAGAAATATCACGAACGCCAGTAAGACTCAAATGAAGCGAGCGAGGAATTGGCGTGGCACTCATCGAAAGCGTATCTACAGAAAGTCGAAGTTCTTTTAGCTTTTCTTTTTGCTTAACGCCAAATTTTTGTTCTTCGTCAATAACGAGTAAGCCTAAATCTTTAAAGCGTCCTTTTTCAGAAAGCAAAGCGTGCGTACCAATTACAATATCAATACTCCCCTGTTCTAAACGTTCAAAAATTTCTTTTTTTTCTTTAACCGTTTTATAACGATTTAAAAGTGCAATATGAACAGGAAAACTAGAAAATCGTTCGCAGAAATTTTCATAATGTTGGGCAGCCAAAATAGTAGTAGGCACAAGCAAAGCCACTTGTTTTTTTGAAAGCACACATTTAAACACAGCACGCATCGCGACTTCTGTTTTTCCAAAGCCAACATCGCCACAAACTAAGCGATCCATTGGCCGGGCGCTTTCCATATCTCTTTTAATATCATTAGTAGCAGCCACTTGATCTGGCGTAGGAATGTATTCAAAAGATGATTCAAATTCTTCTTGCAATTTAGAATCGGGCGGGAATGCAAAACCTTCCATCAATTCACGCTTTGCATATAATTCAACGAGTTCCTGAGCGATTTTTATAACCTTTTCTTTCACTCGTTTTTTCTGATTTTCCCAAACTTTTGAGCCTAACTTATTTAATTTAACTTCGCCGTCTTCTGGCTGCTGCAAGCGTTCTATTTTTTGCAAATCAGATACAGGAAAGCGTAAACGATCTCCGCCAGCATATTCAAGCAAAGCGCAATCTACCTGGCCGCCATTCACTTCAACTCGCACAAGGCCAAGGTAACGCCCGACCCCATGATCTTCGTGAGCCACTAAATCGCCGCGCGAAAGTGATTCTACAAGAAGAGCGCTTGAAACAGAACCTGCTATTGAGCGTTTTCTTCCTTTTTTTTGATGGCGATTAAAAATACGCGCATCAGAAAGAAAAGCAACTTTATCTGAGTCTAACCAAAAACCTTCTGTGAGAGAACCTTCTAAAAATTCTTCTACCTGAGCATCACCAAACAAATGCTGCATTCGAGATAAAGCGCCTGAAGTCGGAGCCACTAAATATAAACGCCCTCCAGAAGCCACATATTCATGAATTTTTGTTTCTAAACCTTCTATTCCTGAATTATCAAAAACTTGAGGACGAACTTCTAATTTATTCCAATTCGTAGCATCAGTTTCTATTCGAGTTATATCTAAAGAAACGGCGCTCCTAAAATATTCTGAAAAAGAAACATACTTCCACCAGTTTTTTTCTGGAGGGAATGCCGCATAAACAGAGCCTTCCATTTCACGAAATTTCTTTTCAAAATTTTTCCAAAGAGAAGAGGCCATTTCTGCAAGCGCGCCAGATTCTTCAAAGACTATGTCGGCAGAAGGCAAGTAATCAAAAACAGAGGCGTTTAAATTTTCATAACTAGAACGTTTCCACCAAATACCATTTAAGTTTTCGCCTAGTTCAAATCTTTCTTGATAGGGAAGCGAAAATTCCCCCATTGGATAAATTGAAATTTCTTCTAAGTTTTCTACAGAACGCTGGGTGAAAATATCAAATGGGCGAATGGATTCTAATTCATCTCCAAAAAATTCTAAACGCACAGGATGCTCGTGGAGAAATCCGTTCACATCAACAATACAGCCACGCATAGAAAATTCGCCGACACTACTTACCATAGGTTGTTCTTTAAA
>Ga0233360_1000111_pt1 | contig 11763 bp, 9 predicted proteins | sample ElkDunMinimDraft_20_FD_180671 | JGI IMG/M metagenome (GOLD analysis project Ga0233360, IMG submission 180671) | Fecal eukaryotic communites from dung pellets of Tule Elk in California, USA - Elk Dung A0 | ecosystem: Host-associated > Mammals > Digestive system > Large intestine > Fecal | place...
GCAATCATTAAACAGCCTTCAACAGGAAGCGCAATGAAACTTAGCGAATCAAAAAACGTTATTATTCGCAATTTAGAATTTCAAGGCGTGGGCGCTCTTGATGAAGATGATGAGGATTGCTTACAGATAAATAAAAATTCTACTAATGTTTGGATCGATCACGTTTATATTTACGATGGTCATGATGGAAATTTAGATATCACCAACGGTTCTAATTACATCACTATTTCATGGACAAAATTTGCTTATACAAACATTTCTTCAAATCACCAGTTTAGTAACCTTATCGGAAACAGCGATTCTAAAACTAGTGACGAAGGAAAACTTAAAGTGACTTTCCATCACACTTGGTGGAGTGATGGGGTAAACGAACGCATGCCTCGCGTTCGTTATGGTCAAGTTCATCTTTACAATAATCTTTTTGATAGTAAAAATTCAAGCACTTGTATTCGGGCTGGAATAAAGGCCGATTTAAGAGTAGAAAATAATGTTTTTATTGGGGTAAATAAGCCAATTGATTTATATGAAAATAATTTTACTGCTGTTAGCGCGATCGGAAATTATTTTGAAAATACTTCAGGAAACACAAGTGGAAGCGGTAATGCTTTTACACCAGGTTATACAATTTCGCCTACTGATGTAAGTACACAAGCTAAAGCTTACGCACTGCGCGATTCTATACAACTTTATGCAGGTGCTACACTTCCAAACCCAAGCTCTACAGCTACACAAAATCCAATAGTTTCTTCTTCGTCAGCAATATATTCTTCATCTGTTGCAATTCTTTCTTCTAGCAGTCAAGAAAAAAGCAGTTCTTCTGTAACTTCTGGTAATGCAGCAACCCTTACAAAACATGGTGCCGGCTCTTCTTCACAAACAGTAAAACAAGGCGATTCTATTCAAACCTTTTACTACACTTTTGAAAATGCCACAAGTGCTAGTGTTTCTGGTTTACCCGATGGCCTCCTTTCTAGCATTAAAGGCAACAACATTTACATTTCTGGAATAGCTTCTTTTTCTGCTGAAGCAAAAGAATACCCTTATGTTATAACAACTGTAGGAGGCTCCCCTGATGTCACAAAGAAAGGAACCATTACAGTAGTTGCTGTAGAACAAGATTCTTCTGAAATAAATCCAACACCAAATGATTCTTCAACAAACTCGATTGTTCAAAATAAACAAAACCTTTTTGTAATTCCGCAATCTTTTGCAGAACAAGGGAAAATTGAATTTTATTCTACCAAATCAGGAATTTCAAAAATTTTCTTGTTTGATGTGAATGGTGTTATGCTAAGATCAAAAACTATTAACACGCAATCTGGTTTTAACGCCATTACCATTGAGCGAAAAGGAATTTCTTCAGGAGCGGTATATTTGGTGTTACAAACTCCAGAATATTCCTTAAAAAGACGAATTGTTATTGAATAAAATAAAACGTTAAAAGTAACTCGCCGGCTTTAGCCGGCGCACTTATTATGACTTAGTCCATTTTAAATAAACATTCAACAAACCAGTCCAAAAAATTGAAAGTTGACACAGATTATAAAAAAAAATATTTTTTTTGTAAAATTTGTTCTGTGGAAGCATGGAAGATAAAAACTAAATATGGCGGTATCATAACGATTCATAAGGAGTTGTAATGTCTTTTATGCGTTATATTTTTTTGATTTTTTTCGGAATACACTTATTAAGTTCTGTTGCATTAGCAAGCGATTTAAATTCGTTTGATACACAAATAGCAAAAAACATACAACTAACAGAAATAGATAGTGCTGAAATTTACCAGAACTTAATTGCAGAGGAAAACTTAGATGCTAATTATACCCCAAATATGGTAGGTATTGTTATTGGGAGTGTATTTACTGGAACCGGAACATTTTTTCTTGTTGGTGGAATTGTAGGGGGTAATTATTCCAGTGGTGATGCAGGAGATGAAATTGCAACAAAAATTGCTGGCGGTGTTCTAGTAGGAATATCTATTCCTTTTTTTGCTATTGGAGTTCCTCTTTTGGCATATAATATTTATCAATATAACGTTCGTAAAAATCATGCCGAAAAACGCGATGAATACATAAGAGCTTACAATCGTTATAAAAAACAAAAAGAAGAAACATCATTACAAATTATGCTTTTACCTTCTATAAATTTTGCACATGACGCTGCAGGTTTAAGTGCTGTTGTTGCATTTTAGTTTGTTTTCATAAAAACAAATTTGAACTAGTTGAAATAGAAAAAATTACACACTGAAGTAAACAACGGGACTGATAGAGTCCAATTTCCATTGAAAAAAAAATCCCACTTCTTTTGAAGTGAGATTTTTGAATTTAAACTACGCTTTTTATCAAATTTTCTTTAGAATAAATAAATGACCAGGTGCTTTTGAAGGTTCTAAACGAACAAAATTTTTAGAACCACGCCAAACAAATGATTCATCAGTAATGACATCTTTCAAGAAATAGAAAGCGTCTTCTTCTAAACCAAGTTTTGACATATCTAATTCAACAAGTCCTTCTTGTGTATTATCCATATCTAAGTTTGCAATGCAAAGTATTCTATCTTCACCAAGAACTTTTGAATACACCATTAACTGATCATTTGCAGCGTAATGGAATTCCAAGTTGTCGTATTCTTGCAAAGCAGCATGAGCTAAACGAGCTTCGTTTACTCTACGAATAAAATCCTTGATGCCAGGAGTTTTCCAATCGTGAACTTTGTATTGATACTTTTCACTATCTTGCAATTCTTCTTTAATTGGAGAAGGAATATTTTCGCAGAGTTCATAACCATTATACAATCCAGTAAGACTAGAAAGTGTTGCGGCTAAGAAATAACGCAACTTGAAGGCATTCGCTCCTTTATAAGCCAAATACTTTGGGAAAATATCCGGAGTCGTCGGGAAGAAAATCCCACGCATATATTCTTTAGCATTTGATTGAGTGAGCTCTTTCAAGTATTGTTCAAATTCCCATTTTTCACTACGCCAAGTAAAATAAGTGTAGCTCATGTCAAAGCCCGCTTTTGCCAAGCGGTGCATCATTTTAGGGCGAGTGAACGCTTCTGCTAAGAAAACTAATTCAGGACGTTTTTCTTTAACATCAGAAATCAGCCATTCCCAGAATGGGAACGGTTTGGTATGTGGGTTATCAATACGGAAAATTTCAATTCCTTTATCAGCCCAGAATAAAATGATATTTTCAATTTCTTGCCAAAGTGCTTTATAATTTTCATTATAATAATCAAACGGATAAATATCCTCGTATTTTTTAGGAGGATTTTCGGCAAACTTGATAGAGCCATCTGGTTCATGGTAGAACCATTCTGGATGTTCTTTCACATAAGGGTGGTCAGGGCTACAATTCAAAGCAATATCTAATGCGAGGCGCAAACCTTTGGCACGAGCTGCTTTGGCAAACTTTTCAAAATCTTTCATGGAGCCAAGTTCTGGATCCACCGCAAAATGCCCACCATGCTTATTTCCTACCGCGTATGGGCAACCAGGTTCTAGCGGTTTTCCCTTTTTATCTGTCTTTGCATGAAGCGCATTGTTAGCACCTTTTCGGTTCGTAATTCCAATAGGGTGAATAGGAACTAAGTAAACCGTATCAAACCCCATTTCAGCAATGTAATCTAATTGCTTTTCACAATCTTTCCATGTAGCACTTTTCGAAGGATCACTACCCTGGCTTTTTGGCCACATTTCATACCATGTACCAATGCGAGCGTAAAGCGGATCTACGCGCAATTTCATTACAGGACTTTCAGTAGGAACGTCTTTTGGTTCTAAAGTCCAAGCAACTACTTTGTATTCATAATAACCAATGTTTTGCACAATAAAAGTGCCTTCCCAAAGGTCGTTATCCACAAAGTGCATGGGAACTTTTTCCCATTTCTTTTTAGATATATGGCGATACATAATAGCGGCATCGTATTTTTCATGACTATGTCTGAAAATATCGGCCTGAATAGTTACAGAATCGCCTGGTTCACGTTTAAGCATAAAACGCCCACCTTCAATTTGCGGGCGAATGTTTTCTATTACAAGATTGTCTTTTAAAGAAGGTATTGTAGCCATGCATTAAATATAAAATATCTGCTTCGAAAAAAATCCATTTTTAAAATAACGATTCCATTTTTAGACTTCCTTTGAAGAAGTCTTTGAGTTTATATTTATCACATGTTAAAACGGCACGCTTTCTTTTTGACTTTCTTATTCTTTTTTTCTGCAAGCCAAGCTAGCGAAAGAATCCCCTTATGGGAAAATCTTTTTTATCGTATTGGGCAAAATTCTCTTGGAACCTTCACGTATGCTTATGGCGCACCCTGGGCGCTCGGCATCGGAGGGACTTATGCGATGATTGAAAGCGGTGTAGATTGGAACTGGAATCGTTTTTGTGTTCGACACGAAACTCTTTCTCTTTGGGCTTCTCTCCCTGGAGGAGTCGTTGGCACTCTCGCTCCTGTAGCACTTCCGCTAGCACTTTATCTTGGTTCTGACGACAAGGAAATTCAACTGGCCGGAATTGCCATGGGACAAGCCGCTCTCTTAGCTTTTGGAACGACAACCGTTATAAAGGCATTTACAGGAAGAACGCCTCCTCATGTTTTAGACGCCATAGACAATGACCCAAAATACCAAAAAGATTATAGTGACAAATTCCGCTTTGGATTTGTTCGAGGAAGCCTAATTGATGGCTGGCCTTCTGGTCATACTGCTACAGCCGTTGCCATGGCAACCACTTTAATCACTCTTTACCCAGACAACTCTTGGATTCTCGCCGGTGGTATTCTTTATTCAGCAACCATTGGAATCAGCATGTCTTTTATCGCTCATTGGGCAAGCGATATTTTTGCAGGAATGCTAACAGGAATTGCGATTGGACGAACCGTTGGAAAAAGCTTTGCTCAAATGCGCGACAACAATAAAGAAAAAAAATATTCCTTTATGATTACCCCTTCCTACGCAGGATTCAGTCTGAAATTTTAGACCTTTATTCCAAGCGATAAATCTTTACATCTTTAATGTAGAACGTGCGCTTGTTTTTTCCGAGGTTTAACTCAAATCTAGCAAACGGAGTATTCACTTCTGGCGTAAATTCCAATTCCACAGAATGCCCCGCTGTCAAAACTTCTACATGTTCTTGAAAACCAACTGTTTCATACGTAGTATAAGAACCGAGCCTTGCGGTGATTTCAGTAACTGAATCTGCCCAAATAGTGAATACGCACATGTGGCGTTTTCCCTTCACAAGAGGAATGTTTTCGTGAATCAACTGAACACTATAAGAATAACGCCCAGCATTTTGAATATCCACTTTCATAATGCGATCAGTCGCGTTTTCTTTGATAATTGAAGTATCACCAACGCCAGAAAATTGATTCATTAAAATCCAATCTTTAGAGCCTTCAGAAAAATCTCCATTAGAAACAGCGTTTTCTCCTTCTTCTAAAGCCACCTGTTCCCAAACAGATTCCACATAGGCAGAAACCGTATCTGTAGCTGTAATGTATTCATAACGCAAAGGAGTAAAACTTGGAACAAAGCGAACGTTTAATGAATCCCAAAGGCTAGTATTTTCTAAGGAATTCAAACGAATCACACCATCTTCAGAAGGAATAGCTTTTGACAAATCTAATCCATCTACAAAATTTCGAACATAGAATATTACAGACAAATTCGCTTTATTTTCTGTAACTTTTTCAATTTGCGAATAATGGTAACGCAAAGAAAGAATATCAAAATGAGAAAGACTGTATTCAAACGGCACATATTCTTCACCAACCAAAATACGCCCACTTATATTTGGCTTAGATGTTTCTGGCTTGAAAGTCACACCTATTTCTTTTAAGTAACCTTCTTCTTGCAAATCAATTTCGCTGAAAGCATCTTCTACTGCATAATTTTCAACAAATGGAACCGAAAGCGTGGCGTTCAAATCTGATTCATAAGGCCAAAGCTGGAAACCGTGGACAGGATCTACAGAGACGCTCACATAATAACTAGAATAAGAACGAAGTTCGGTAAGCGCTAAAGAGAATGTATCAATTAGAACTGGTTCTTTAGACAAATCCTTAGTAAGAATTTTTTCTGTCGGAGTAGAATAATCAATAGAAAAATCTGCGGTTAATGCTAACGCTGGATTTCCGATTTCAATTCCACTTACTTTAGAATCACTATTCTCTGAAGAGCATCCCAAAAAGAATGCAGTGCATCCTAAAAAAATTCCTGATAAGGCTTGCCAGAAACGCATCACACTCCTTTTGTTACAGGGAACAGCTGGATATTCACTTGGATAATATCATCAGCTTCCCCGGCGTCTGCGGAGAAATCTAGCAATTCTTTGCGCATAAGTTGAATATGTTTTTTCAAAGCAGGGAAATCTGAACGTTTTACAGGGAACGTTAATGCAGAAATATCCCTAATTTCTGGTGGTAAGTTAGAAATAGCCTCGGCTGCTAGCTTAAACCCAGCATAATGGTAATACTTCACCATTAAATCGCTCACTTCGTCATCTGTAGTGAGTAACGGATCTAGCCGACGGTATCCCTGAGCGGTTTTCACAATTAAACCAAGTTCTTGCAAAAGCTTCAAAGATTCTGCAACCTGAGAAGGTGAAACATTTCCCATCAAACGCCTTGAAATCCATTCTGGGGCAGGATTGAAATGTTTTAAAGAAATCATTTCAAGAATCATGGAATGATACCATTCCTTGAAAATCCGGAACTGAGAAGCATCTAGGCGGCGCAGGCGAGAACGAGGACTAGCCTTTAACAATAAAGCATAATAAGTCTGTTTTTCTTTTTCAGTTTTCGCTTGATTAAAAAATACGAGGTTTTCAAAATAAGTAGCACGATGCCCTTCTAACCCTAAGCCCACGATTAATTTAGTAACCGTTCCTTTCGTTAAATTACGTTTGCCGTCAATAGCTAATTTAAGATGTGCGTGGCTAGAAAGCCCTGCTTTACCAGCAAAATAGCGCAAACTGAACGCCGTGGACGTACTCTTTTTATAATCGTAATAATCACGCAAAAACAACCGGTAATTCGTATATTGCAATACGTCCGGTTCTGAATCCAATTTACGCGTTTTTTCTGTCATACCTATAAAATAGAAGGTTTTATCTAAATCTGGAAGGGAAATGTAAGAACTCTCGTTTACTTTAGAAACCAAGTGGTATTATTTTGGCAAATCCGAGAAAATTAGAGAATAAACTGCAAAATCTTCCCGTTTTTCCCCAATTTTCGCATATTCTCTTGCCACCCCTTCCTTCACAAAACCAGTGCGTTCTAACAAGGCGTTACATTTTTTGTTAGAAATAGCAGTAATTACTTCAACTCGATTCATTTTCAAATAATGAAGTAAATCTTTTACAAATTCAGGCAAAAGTTCTGTAAAAAGACCTTTTCCTCGCGCCGGAACAGAAAGCCAAAAACCTAAAGAAAGCGAATCGCGCTCCCAATCTACTTTATCGATGTAAATACAACCTAAAAGTTTTTTTTCAGCAAAATCCAAAATGCCCCAAAGCCCGCCTTGCAAAAACTCAACCTGCATAACACAATTATAAATATGATTTTTAATATCTTTCTCTGTTTTTAACTTTTCAAAAGATGAAAAAAAACATTTTAAATCATCTGTTTCAGAATCTTTCAAAGCAGCCTCTAGCATAGGCGCATCATTCGTAGTTAGTACGCGCCATTTTGCTTTTTTAGAATATCCAGAAAAATTTCGCATAGCTTAAATATTATAAAAAAAGAAATCTCTTTGCAATGACCTATTTTCCTTTGTACTAAACAAGCAAAATCATGTTGAACACTATTTGGCAAGCTTGATTTTAAATGAGTTTTGATTTTTGAAAATATTGTTTGCGAGGAATTTTTGTTTTTGCTTTGTCTCTTGTGGGTATGTTTTGTCTCTCGCGAGAAAACATAGTGACAGAAGCAATCTCCCATAGCAAGCAACACTTGTTTTTGGATTACTTCGCTATGCTCGTAATGACAAAAAATAGATGGCCACGAAGCTTAAAGCCTCTCGCCATGACAATTCATACTACATTCTCGAAGACACCCCATTCATAAACTTGCTGCAAGTTCCTTGTCACCCGCGAAGACTTATTTTTTTTTGTATTCTTTTCTTTGGAGGGGACCCGGCTCGGAGTTGCGAAGGCCGTACGGTCCCCTCCATGCCTCCTCTTCCTTGGCCGATGCTCTTGTGTTTTAATTTTAAGTGAGTTTTGTTTTTTGAAAATATTGTTTGCGAGGGAACTTGCTCGCAGTTCTCGCTTGAGGTGCTTGTCATTGCGAACCTCACTATTTTTTTTGCGAAGCCTAAATCTGAGCCAGCCACCACGCCACACTTGCTTTTAGTGTGGCGCGACAGAAGCAATCTCCTTTCGCAATTCCTGCCGCATTTCTGTAAAATATCTTTTTCAAAAATTTTTGTTCGATTTTCCTTTCCCAAGCGTTTTATAGAAGTAGAGGCATTGCTCTGTTTAAGCAAAGCTTTAATCCGTTTTATATAAACATTAACAGGAAATAAAAAAACACTCATGACAAGTTCACAAAAAAGAAACCATGATAACTTCTTTCGCACGATTTTTGCGGACCCCAAAAACACAGCCAACCTGATCTCGCTGGCGGCGAAAAACAACCCGAATCTAAAAGAACTCCTCAGTTTAATCAACCTTGAAACGCTTCAGGAAATTTCAGGAGCGGCAACAAGAGAGGGCGCGAGCGGGTCAGGCGATCTAACTTTCAAAGTGGAAATCAAGAACTCTACTAAGAGTAAGCGCCGGAATCATTCTCTCGCAGAAAACGAAATAGGCTCTAACTCCAAAAGTGACCGCCCTGATCAATTGCTTGTCGGCTTGATTCTTGAACACAAATCCTACCGCGATTCAAAAATTAGGAATCAGTTACTCAAATACTATTTTGAAGTAATGCACCAAAAAGCAGCCAATATCCCAGCGGTAGCGATTATCGTTTACAATGGACGCGATAAGTGGAATCCGCTAAAAATTAAGCCGCACCCAGGTTATCCCGAATTCTTTCAGAAAGTCGGTTTGCCTTTTCGAGTAGAATTTATCGATTTAGGCCGAGAACCTGTTGATTTTTCGAACTTGGACCCACTTTTAGCTTTGGCGATTGCCGCCATGCGGATGGTTTTTGACGCTTACGGTGCTGAAAAATATTTTAAAACGGCGCTCAGGTGGCTTTTAAAATCAAAACAAAACTTCCGTAGTATCGTCGAAGAAATTTTGGTATATTTAAGAGGAATGCTCCCCGAAGAAGAAAAGGAGATGATTATGGATTCGCTCGAAGTTATTCAAAATAAAGGCTATGTCTCAATAGCCGATGCTGACTATAATCGTGGATTCTCCGCCGGCGAGGAAAAAGGTTTCTCTACAGGATTCTCTGAAGGAGAAATAAAAGGCATTACAGATGCTAAATTAGAGATGGTGAAAGCGATGCTTATGGAAGGCATTCCTATTGATAAAATCAGAATTATTTCTGGATTATCGGAAGAGGAAATTCTAAAGTTGTAATTTTTACCTTCATAAATCTCCTGCTAATTTTAGCAGGAGTTTTCTGTATACAAAAAAAACGCGTACCGATAGGTACGCGAGAAGTTAAGTAATAATGTATTTTGAAGTAATTTATCCTTGAACCGCGTCGGACATACTGAAAATAGGCATGTACATAGCAATAAGAATAAAACCAACGCCACCGCCCAGGAACACCATTATCAAAGGTTCCATCATAGAAGTTAAGGCATCGATAGCAGCATCCACTTCTTCATCATAAAAATCAGCTACTTTTAAAAGCATGCCGCCCAAGTTACCGGTTTTTTCACCAACGCCCACCATTTGAATAACCATTGGAGGGAAAATTTTAGCTTCTTTCATTGGTTCTGCAATCGGTTTACCCCCCGCAATTGATTGTGAAATTTTAAGGATTGCACGTTCAACCGCCATATTACCTGCTGTACGAGCCGTTACCCCTAAAGCATCAATAACAGAAACACCAGCATTCAAAAGAGTTCCAAGAGTACGACCAAAACGAGCTACAGCACTTTTCGTTTGCAAGTCACCAAGTTTAGGAACTCGCAAAAGAATTGTATCGAATTGTAAGCGCAAATGAGGAACTTTTAAAATTGTTCGAATGATAATAATAATTGCTATTACACCAACAACCCAAAATGCCGCATAATCCACAAGCAAGTTAGAAAGGTTCATCACCACCTGCGTTGGGCCCGGAAGTTCACCACCTACTTCTTGGAACATGTTTGCAAAAGTAGGTACCACAAAAGTCAAAAGAGCGACCATCACGATAATAGCCACAATAACAACCATCACCGGATAAGTCATAGCCTTTTTAACTTTACGGACCACGCGTTGGTTTGCTTCTTGGTAATCAGCCAAACGAGCCAAAATACCTTCAAGAATACCACCCGCTTCACCAGCTGCCACCATGTTACAATACAATTTATCAAACACCTTTGGGTGTTGAGACATTGCATCGGCTAGAGTAGAGCCCCCGTTAATAGAAGCGGCCACTTTATGCACCACTTCGCGCATTGCAGGGTTTTCCATCTGTTCTTCCAAAATATTCAAGCACTGAAGCATAGGAAGACCAGCCGAAGTCATAGCGGAGAACATACGAGTAAAACGAGAAATATCTACAGACTTGATGCCCGAACCGATGTTGATTTTAATATCCATCGGTTTTTTCTTGACAGATTGTACAATCAAGCGCTTGCGGCGAAGCAATCCTTCGACTTCATCTTTACTTCCGGCTTCAAGTTCGCCTTCAAAAACGTTTCCTTGCGCATTTTGCGCTTTGTACAAAAAAACTGCCATGGGTTATAAGCCCTTTTCCATAAGAAGTTTTTCTAGCTGTTCAGGGTTTGGAGACTTTGCAATACCATCGAACCTATCAACCTTGCGTTCTGCAATCAATTCACAAAGGCGCATGTTCATAGTATTCATACCAAACTTCTGACCAATTTCAATCATAGATTCAATCTGGTGAACTTTATCGTCACGAATCAATGCTCGAATACCTGGCGTACAGTTCATCACTTCATAACACATTACGCGACCGCCACCAATTTTTGGAAGCAAGGTTTGGCAAATTACCCCTTGCAACACAAAGGAAAGCTGCGTACGAATTGTTTGCTGTTCACCTTTTGGGAACGCATCCACAATACGGTTTACAGTTTGTACCGCAGAGTTAGTATGGAGTGTAGCAAAAGTCAAGTGACCAGTTTCTGCAATAGTCAAAGCAGCACGAATTGTTTCTAAGTCACGCATTTCGCCGATAAGTACAACATCAGGGTCCTGACGAAGAGCCATTTTCAAAGCTTGCGAGAAACTCATAGTGTCGCTACCGACTTCACGCTGATTAATCATGCAGCCTTGGTGCTTATGCAAAAATTCAATAGGGTCTTCTACGGTGAGAATGTGATCATGGCGCTCTTTGTTGATTTTATCAATCATTGCAGCCAATGTTGTCGATTTACCAGAACCAGTAGCCCCAGTCACAAGTACCAGACCAGATGGACGAGTGGTAAATTCTCCCATAATAGAAGGAAGACCTAAATCTCTAAAAGTCTTAATTTCTAGTGGAATAATACGCAAAGCAATCGCTACGCAACCGCGTTGTAAATAAGCATTCGCACGGAAACGAGCCAAATTAGCGATACCAAAAGAAAAATCACATTCTTTAGTCTGTTCAAATGCTTTTTTCTGCATTTCATTCATCAGACTA
>Ga0233360_1000113_pt1 | contig 11621 bp, 11 predicted proteins | sample ElkDunMinimDraft_20_FD_180671 | JGI IMG/M metagenome (GOLD analysis project Ga0233360, IMG submission 180671) | Fecal eukaryotic communites from dung pellets of Tule Elk in California, USA - Elk Dung A0 | ecosystem: Host-associated > Mammals > Digestive system > Large intestine > Fecal | place...
CCGATTCAAGACAGCCCTCCAATGCAACCTGTGCACCCTCGGTATTAACTATGGTGCTTACATCACATATCATATCGGTGCCACCTTCCTGCATCATAACCCACAATGCATTTATATATTATACCTATTTTTAGCATAATTGTCAAGCCGTTTTTTTGAAAATTTCAGCTTTCAAGAAAAAAACGTATCGGGCAAAACCCGATACGCCTATTTCCTAAAAAGTAAGTTATCAGAAACTGTGATTACATACTTCTTTCTACCTTGTTTGAACGAAGGCATCTTGAGCAAACGTGTAATGTTTTGGGTGTACCGTTAACGATTGCTTTTACAGTTCTGATGTTAGGCTTCCAAGTTCTGTTACTTCTTCTGTGAGAATGGCTGACTTTGATACCAAATGTAACACCTTTTCCGCAAATTTCGCATTTAGCCATATATATGCACCTCCATTAAGTACTCATAAAACACTGTTTTTCTCAAACAGCAAACATTATTATAACAGAAAAATTTCACAAATGCAAGCTTTTTTTTCGCTTTTTGAAATTTTATTTTATTAAGCGTGCCGAATACACTCCGTCAACTGCCAAAATAGCGTCAATTACGGCATCATTTGCCGCACCTTCAATATCCATAATTGTGTATGCGTTTTCTTTTTTGCTCTTGTTTAACATATTCTCAATATTCATGCCGTTATCTGAAACAATCTTTGAAAGATTAGCAAGCATTGAAGGGATGTTTTTGTGAGCAACTGTAATTCTTGCACCGTTTCTGGGAAGTTCACAGTTGGGGAAGTTTACGGAGTTTTTGATGTTGCCGTTTTCCAAATAATCCTTAAGCTCAATTGCTGCCATTACTGCACAGTTGTCTTCTGACTCGGGAGTTGAAGCACCCAAATGAGGAATAGCAACAACATTTTCCATAGAAAGCACTGCATCATTGGGGAAATCTGTAACATAGCGTGCTACCTTGCCACTCTCTAAAGCTGTCGCTAAGTGTGCATCATTAACCAGTGTACCTCTTGCAAAGTTTAAAATTCTAACGCCGTCTTTCATTTTGTCAATTGTTTCTGAATTTATCATTCCTGTTGTTGCATCTGTTGCAGGAATGTGAAGTGTGATGTAGTCACTTTCTGCATAAATTTCATCAAGTGATACAGCGTGCTTGATACTGCTCGAAAGTCTCCACGCACTGTCAACTGTCAGATATGGGTCGTAACCGATAACATTCATGCCTAAGGCAATAGCTGTGTTTGCAACCATTGCACCGATTGCACCAAGACCAACAACGCCCAGTGTTTTTCCCATAATTTCAGGACCAACATACGCGCCCTTGCCTTTTTCAACAAGCTTGCCAACTTCTGCACCCTTGCCTGATAATGTCTTTGCCCACTCTATTCCGTCAACAACTTTTCTTGAACCAATTAAAAGCCCTAAAATAACAAGCTCTTTAACACCGTTTGCGTTTGCACCGGGTGTGTTAAATACTACGATACCCTTTTCTGTACAAGCATCTATCGGAATGTTGTTTACACCTGCACCTGCGCGGGCTACGCATTTTAAAGACGCAGGAAGCTCCATTTCATGCATTGAAAAGCTACGGAGAATTATACCGTCAGGATTTTCGCAGTTGTCAGAAATTGCGTAATTTGCGCCCAATTTTTCAATTCCGCAGTCTGCAATTTTATTTAATGTTAGAACATTATACATAAATTTCTACCTTCTTTATATTACTTATTTTCAGCTTCAAACTTTTTCATAAACTCAACCAAAGCCTTTACACCTTCTAAAGGCATTGCATTATATATACTTGCACGCATACCGCCTACTGTTCTGTGACCCTTTAAGTTTACAAAACCTGCAGCCTTTGATTCCTTTACAAATTTTGCATCAAGTTCTTCGTTGCCTGTAACAAAGGGAACATTCATTAATGAACGGTCTTCAGCTACTACTGTGCCGCGGAAAAGCTCTGATGAATCTAAGAAGTCATACAAAATCTTAGCTTTTTCTTCGTTTATTTTCTGGATAGCGCCAACGCCGCCCTGCTCTTTTACCCATTCGAGTACGAGCTTTAATGTGTAAATTGCGTATGTGGGGGGTGTGTTGTACATTGACCCGTTTTTAGCGTGGATATTGTAGTCAAGCATTGTGGGTGTGCCATCTAATACTTCACCAAGCAAATCCTCACGAACGATAACAAGTGTAACACCTGCAGGACCTAAGTTCTTCTGTGCACCTGCAAAGAGTAAACCGAATTTTGTTACATCGATTTCTTCTGACATTACGCATGAAGAAATATCAGCAACAATAGGCTTATCTGTATCAGGAAGCTCGGTGTAACGAGTTCCGTAGATTGTATTGTTGTAGCAGATGTAGAAGTAGTCAGCATCTTCTGAGAATGTGCCCTTATCGAGCTTGGGAATATATGAGAATGTTTTATCTGCAGATGATGCAACTCTGTTTACTGTGATGTATTTTTCTGCTTCTTCGGCAGCTTTTTTAGCCCACTGGCCTGTGATTACATAGTCGGCTTTTTTGTTCTTTGTGCCGAGGTTTAAGGGAACCATAGCAAACTGTGTCGAACCGCCGCCCTGTAAAAATAATACTTTATAGTTGTTAGGCACATTCATAAGCTCACGAACAAGAGCCTCTGCCCCTTCAATAATTGCTTCGTAATCTTTAGAACGATGGCTCATTTCCATTACGGACATACCAGCATCACCGTAATTCACCATTTCTTTTGCTGCTTTTTCAAGTACCTCAACAGGCAACATTGAGGGGCCTGCTGAAAAGTTATAAACTCTATCCATAACTACTCTCCTCATTTTATAAAAATATTGTTTTACATTATACTACAAAAACTGCATAAAGTCAACTGATTTGAGGCTTTTTTGCAAAAACTTTTCTTTGTTCAACTTGCGGGGGACTATATTTTTTCGTCTTTATGAATAGAATATTGTAATTCCAAGATTTTTGTGATAAAATAAGTGTGAGGTGTTTATATGATTATTGACATTTTTAAATCTATCATTCTTGGCATAGTGGAGGGCATAACCGAGTGGTTGCCCATATCATCAACAGGACATCTTATTCTGGTCAACAAATTCTTGGGGACAGATAAGGGATTTTTTAATTCCCAGATTTTTCTGTATGTGATACAGTTGGGCGCAATACTCGCTATTGCCACACTTTACTTTAAAAAGCTCAACCCCTTCTCGCCATCTAAATCAAAAAAAGAAAAATCAGACACTTGGCAGATGTGGTTTAAGGTTATAGTTGCCTGCTTGCCGGCGGCTGTTGCAGGTCTTTTGTTTAATGACTATATGGACGCAATCTCAACACCTGTATTGGTTTCTGTGATGCTTATAGTCTACGGTGTGGCGTTTATATTTATAGAAAACAAAAAGCGCACACCAAAAGTAAACGACATAGACAGCCTAACCTACAAAACTGCACTTTTTATTGGACTTTTTCAGGTATTGTCCATTATCCCCGGCACATCAAGGTCGGGCGCGACGATTTTGGGCGCTATCATTTTAGGAACATCAAGGAGCGTTGCGGCTGAGTTTTCATTTTTCCTTGCAATTCCCATTATGTTTGGTGTAAGCTTTTTAAAAATCCTTACAAACGACTATATAATGACCGCCAACGAATGGATACTTTTGGCGGTAGCAATGGTAGTTTCCTATGTTGTGTCATTGCTTGCAGTAAAGTTTTTGACCAACTTCGTAAAAAAACACGATTTCAAGGCTTTTGGTTTTTACCGAATTGTGCTCGGCGTGGTAGTTATTGCAGCAGCAATTATGAATTTAATCTAAAAATATAAACCCTGCGCGGCAGGGTTTTATTTTTTTTGTAAAAATTAAAGGAAAATCAGAATTTTTGTCGAATATATTTATAGAAGATATTTTAGGGGGTGATAGGGTGCCACGGTATTTGCAAAGCTCAATAGACGAAGTGCTAAACAGGTCCGACATTGTAGACATTGCGTCCTCCTATGTGACCTTAAAGCGAAACGGCTCAGACTATGTAGGCCTGTGTCCCTTCCATAGGGAGAAAACCCCATCATTCCACATAAGCTCAGACAAACAACTTTTCTACTGTTTCGGTTGTGGTTCGGGCGGTAACATAATAGATTTTATAGGAAAGATTGAAAATCTTGATTTCATCGACACCATTAAGTTTTTGGCTGAGCGAGCAGGCATAACTTTGGAGGAAGAAGTCTACAGTCCCGAAATTCAGGCCCGCCACGACAAACGGGAAACCATTTTAAAAATGAACAAACTGGCAGCAAAAAGATTTGTGGCAAATCTCGCCTTAGATGACGCCAAAGGCGCCCGTGAGTATGCCATAAAACGGGGACTTAATCGTGATACTATCCGTGCTTTTGGTATAGGTTACGCCAAAGATTCCTGGTCCGACCTTGTTGACTATCTAAAAGAAAACGGTTTTCGCAATGATGACATAGTAGAAGCAGGGCTTGCCGTCAAAAACGAAAAAGGTCACATCTATGACAAGTTCCGAAACAGACTTATGTTTCCGATAATAGATGTCCGAGGCAATGTTATTGCATTTTCGGGAAGAGCACTTGATGACAGTCCCGCAAAATATATGAATTCCCCTGAAACGCCTGTGTTTCACAAAGGAAATAACATTTTTGCCTTAAACATTGCAAAGCAATTTGCCGCACGCGACGGACTTATCCTTGTTGAGGGCAATATGGATGCGGTATCGCTCCACGCATTTGGTTTTCCAAATGCTGTGGCAGGTTTAGGAACAGCGCTAACTGACCAACAAGCCCAGCTTTTAAAGCGCTATTCACCGCTTGTGTACATTTGCTACGACAACGACGAAGCAGGCGCTAAAGCTTGCGAAAAAGCAATTGACATACTCTCCGCCGCCGGAATAAAGCTAAAGATTTTATCCTATAAGGATGCTAAAGACCCTGACGAGTACCTTAAGAAAAAAGGTGCCCAAAGCTTTAAAAAAGTAATTTCTTCAGCTTTATCCGCTACAGAGTATAAAATTTTAAATATTAGAAAAAAATATAATCTTGTCGAGACTGCTGATAAGGTAGAGTTTATAAACGCTGCGGCGGAAATTTTAGCTACCAACCAAAACGCCGTAGAGAGAGAAATCTACATTAAAAGGATTGCTGCTGAAACCGACATTTCAACAGACTCGATTACCGCACAGGTAAACAGGATAATATACGACAAAAACAGAAAAACTTACAAAAAGGCCGAGCGCGTTGTTCAGTCCACAAAGCCCACCTCATACCAAGGCAAAGGCGAGGCAACACCAACGGCTTCATACAAATCGGAGCGGATGCTTTTAAATGTGATGTTTTTTAACTTATCGGCGTACAAGCTTGCCAAGTCGCAAATTGCGGCAACAGAGCTTTCGGACGAGACTCACAGGCAGTTGTTTTCTGAAATTGTAAAATTTAAAGAAACAAATGAATCCGCAGATGCAGGAGCGTTTTTAGCTTCGATTCCGGAAGTGTTAAAACCTACGGCCGCCCAGATTCTTTACAAAGAATATGTTGGCGACGCCCAGGCTACAGTCACCGATAACATTGAAAAAATCAAAAAACACAACTTTAACGAAACAATAAACAGACTTGCCAAAGAAGGCAAGGTGGATGAAATAAATAAACTTATTATGTCTAACCGAAAGGAGTAATCAAATTGACAGAGATAGAACAGAAGATAATTGATTCAATAGCAACTTTAACAGCAAAAGGTAAAGCAAACGGCGTACTTACTTACAAAGAAATCAATGACACATTGGGTGATATTGAATTAGAGCCTGAACAGATTGAAAAAATCTACGAAACCCTGGAACACGAGGGTGTAGAAGTCGTTGCCGATATGGAAAAAGAACTCGAAAAAATCGAGGAAGAATTAGAGGACATAAAACCCTCAGAAAATATGGATGTTGCCGCAGAGGTTATGGAAATTTCCAACGCTGAGGGTGTATCTATCGATGACCATGTCAAGATGTACTTAAAAGAAATCGGTAAAGTTCCCTTGCTTGACGCAGAAGAAGAAATGGCACTGGCAAAACTTATGTCAGAGGGCGATGTTGACGCAAGAAAACGTCTAGCAGAAGCAAACCTCAGACTCGTTGTTTCAATAGCAAAAAGATATGTTGGTCGCGGTATGCTGTTCCTAGACCTTATTCAGGAGGGAAATTTGGGTCTTATCAAGGCAGTTGAAAAGTTTGACTACTCCAAGGGTTACAAGTTCAGTACCTACGCAACATGGTGGATTCGTCAGTCCATTACCCGTGCTATTGCCGACCAGGCAAGAACTATCCGTATCCCTGTTCATATGGTTGAAACAATCAACAAGCTTATTCGTGTATCCCGTCAGTTGGTACAGGAATTGGGCCGTGACCCCCACCCCAACGAAATTGCAAAAGAACTTAATATGTCAATAGATAAGGTTCGTGAAATTATGAAGATAGCTCAGGAACCCGTATCATTGGAAACTCCCATAGGCGAAGAAGAAGACAGCCACTTAGGCGATTTCATCCCTGACGATGACGCTCCTGCTCCGTCAGAGGCAGCATCATTTATGCTTTTAAAAGAGCAGTTGAGTTCTGTGCTCGACACACTTTCTCCCAGAGAATCTATGGTATTAAAGCTCCGCTTTGGCTTAGAAGACGGCAGAGCAAGAACCTTAGAAGAAGTTGGTAAAGAGTTCGATGTAACCCGTGAGCGTATCAGACAGATTGAAGCAAAAGCTCTGCGTAAACTCCGTCATCCCTCAAGGAGTAAGAAGTTAAAGGATTATTTAGAATAACAAAAAACCTCAGTGCAAGTGCACTGAGGTTTTTTGTTGCCTGACGCATTTTGTGACCTTTTGTCCCGTCGAATTTTGTCAAACGCCCTAACGGTGGGATTTTTTTTGAAACACTTTCCATATTCTTCCATTTAACTGCCATTTTTTGGAAAATTTCCCTTGAATTTTACAAAATACAAGAGTATAATTGAATCATGGCAATTGTAAATTATTTCCAATTTTTAGCAATCAGGAGGATAAAAATGATAAGAGTAGTTTCAATCGATGACAATCAGGAGATAAGAGAAGGTTTTAAAGAATACTTTAAAGACACTACAGGCATAGAGCTGGTGGGCGATGCCGAAAACGGCGAATCAGGCTATGAACTTATAAAATCAAAAAAACCCGATGTGGTGATTTTAGACATTGTAATGCCCAAGCTTGACGGTCTGGGACTTTTAGAAAAGTTGGCATCAGAGGGTATTGCAGGTGTTACACCTCACATTATAATGTACTCCGCCATAGGCAACGACACAGTAATACAAAAAGCCTTTTCTTTAGGGGCTGAATACTACATTATGAAACCCGGCGATATTCAGGATATAACAACGCGCATCCGCGAGGCTTGCGCAACGGTTTCCGCTCCCTCGTCTGTTATTTCGGCACATTCCCAAAACACAATAAATGAGAATAATTTAGAAAGCGTAATTACAGACATCATCCACGACATCGGTGTTCCTGCTCACATCAAAGGCTACAGCTACCTACGAGAGGCAATTGGTCTGTGTATAAAAGACGACGAATTTATAAATTCAATCACTAAGCTTTTGTATCCCACAGTAGCAAAGAACTTCTCCACCACTTCATCACGAGTTGAGCGTGCAATCCGCCACGCAATAGAGGTTGCCTGGAATCGTGGGCGTGAAGAAATTTTAACAGACATCTTTGGCTACACAATTGATACAAACAAAGGTAAACCTACAAACGGCGAGTTTATTGCCATGATTTCAGATTCTATAAAGCTCAAAATGAAAAAAGCGATGTAAGGTATTTTCCTTACTCCTCCCCTTATATGTCCTTTTGCAAAAAGACCGCCTGAAGGCGGTCTTTTTTTCCTTTTTACCTTGACATTAAGTTGGTAAAATTATATAATATATTTTGACAAGTAATGGTTTAATTTTACTTATTTAATTTATACCATCTGGAGGGAAAAAAATGAATGTTTTAGCAATTACATGTCATCCTGATGACGCCGAGATAAATTGCGTCGGAACACTCCTAAAGTGCATCAAACGTGGTGACAATGTAACAGTTTGCCATGTATGTAACGGCAACAAAGGTCACGAAGTTATCCCCTCTGACGAGCTCAGAGTTATGCGTGCAGAAGAAGCTCAATCAGCAGGCAGAATCGGCAAGTTCCGTGTTGTAACCTGTGATATTCCTGACCTTGAGGTTTATCGTTGCAACGAAGAACACAGAAAGAAAGTTGTTGATGTTATCCGCGAGGTACAGCCCGACTTTATTATCACACACGCTCCCAACGACTATATGCCCGACCATGTAGCTGTTTCACAGCTTGTATTTGACGCTTCATTTGCAGCAAGCTGTATGTACTTTAAATCAGGTGTTGAAGGCAAAGCAGGCGTTACACCTATCTACTATATGGACAATCTTGCAGGTGTTGGCACAATGCCTACAATGTATGTAGATGTTTCCGATGAAATTGATTTAAAAATGGAAATGCTCGAGTGCCATGTGAGCCAGATGAAATGGATGCGCGACCATGACGGCATTGACTTTGCAGAATTTGTAAAGACCTGCTCAAGATACAGAGGCTTACAGTGCGGCGTACAATACGCTGAAGCCTACACAGAATGTATGGCTTGGCCCAAAAATACAACAAAGCGTTTATTACCGTAATTTATTTAAAAGGAGATATATAACTATGGATTTTATGAGCACAGTTAAAGGTTCACTCTTAGAAGGCTTTTATCCTGCTGGTTGGGATATGGCTAAAATTGACGCTTGCTGCGACCCTGCTAACAAGGTTACGGACCGTCAAAGCTTTTGGAATGACGGCTTCACACCCGTTGAATGCGACAACTTAACAGCATTTGATACATATATGGGTCACGAAATCGCACTCCAGATTAAAAACGCAAAAGACAGAGGCGAAAAGCTCGCTATGATTCTTCCCGTAGGTCCTATGGGTATGTACAAGTGGGCAGTATTTTTCTTAAAGGAATGGAATATCTCATGTGAACATGTTTACACATTCAACATGGACGAGTGGTCAGACGCAGAAGGTAACACTTTAGCTTCAAACGACCCCGCTGCATTCCAGAATGCTATGGAGCAGGCCCTCTTTAATCCCTTAGGCGAGCTTACAGTTCCCGCATCACAGAGAAACTTCGCTACAAAAGACAACCTTCCCACATATCCTGAGAAGATTGCTGCATTAAAGGCAGAAGGCGCAAAACTCGTACTTGTTTATGGTATCGGTAGAATGTGCCACATCGCTTTCTGGGAACCCCAGTTCGCAGGCGAATTTGCAACAGAAGAAGAATGGAAGTCACAGTGCTACAGAATTGGCGCAAAACTCCATCCTTTAACAATCGAGCAGAACGCATTGACAAGCTTTAAGTCAAGAACAACTTTAGTTCCTTGCCGTGCTAACACAATCGGCCCCGGCTTGTTCTTACAGGCCGATTACGCTATCGGCGGCGCTGACGGTGTATTAGGTCGTGGTATGCAGTGGCAGGGCATGAGCTTCTGGATGACACTTCGTTATGGTCCTACACCTTGGATCACATCAAGCTACATCCCAACACTCCCCGGTAAACTCTTCTATCTTTCAGAGTTGGCTGGTCCTTTAGTTGCTGAATGTAACTAATAATATTTTTTCTAAATACTCAAGATACGGCGTTAAATTTACGCCGTATCTTTTTTTGTGCATTATTTTTTTGTAACTCTGTCATTTACGCGTGGGTTTCGTGTTATTTTTTGTGATTTTCGGTTTTTTGCAAAAAAAATAGGGATTTTTGCTGTTTTCTATTTACTTTTTTTGCCGTTTCGTTTATAATGTTGTTGAGAATACGGAGGTATGTGTTATGGATTCATTAGATTATCAGATTCTTTGCTGTTTAAAGGAAAACGCAAGGGAAAACGCCACAAACATCGGTGCTAAAATTAGCCTATCTACTTCAGCTGTAATCGAAAGAATTAAAAAACTTGAAGCCTCAGGACTTATACAACAATATACGACCATAATTGACCAGTCAATTTCAGGTCGCGAACTTACTGCTTTTATTTCTGTAAGACTTGAGCACCCTAAGTTCAATGAAAGCTTCTGCCATGCAGTAGACAACCACAACGAAATTGTTGAATGTCACTATATAGCGGGCGATTTTGACTTTATTTTAAAAGTTGTAACAACCTCAGGTAAATCCTTGGAAGAAATCCTGAATCACATCAAATCTACAAACGGCGTGTCTTTAACACGCACTTCGGTGGTACTCTCTACCAGCAAACAGGAAGTGTGCTTATTGCCCAAATTATAATATTCGTGAAAAAAGACGGAAGTCAAATTGACTTCCGTCTTTTTTATATTAATCTAAATCATCGCGTTTCTTAAAGTTACTTGACATTTTAAGTCCTGAACCACCTTCAGGTGTTGCAGGCTCTGCAGGAGCTGCAGGTGCAGGTCTTACAGGTGTATCCATATCCAGCTCTGCTGTTCTCTTAAACGCAGAATGTGAAGTCGGAGCAGGAGTTGTCGATCTTGTAGTTGGCGAAAATTTAAGTTTTGAAGACTCTGCCGGAGCCGCAGGGGGTGTATATGCCGAGGGTGCCGTAGGCGTATGCACAGGAGCCGTCGGTCTTGCAGGTGCTGCAGGAGGTGCATATGTAGGTGATGTAGGTCTTGCAGGTGCTGCAGGAGGTGTGTATGTAGAAGCTACAGGTCTTGCTTCGGCAGCGGGTTTACCCTTGCCCTTTTTCTTGTTAATCATCACCACTACTGCCACAATTACAGCTACCAAAACAACCGCAACTGCTACTATTATAATAATCAGCGTCATATCCATTCCGCCGCCATTCTTCACAGAGCCTATGGGTGCTTCATTGGCTGGGGCTTTTTCTGCCAATTTAATGATTGTATCAATGTAGGGTGTATCGGGCTGTAATTCACGAACTCGTTCAAAACATTCAACAGCTGTCAGGCCGTAATCCTGCTGAAGCATCTGAAGACCTAACAAAAATGTTTTGGATGCCTCACTTTGTCCCAATTCGCAACCCTTTGCAATATCGTTTACAAATTCTGCAGATACCATATAGGCATATCTGGCATCGGCAATAAGGTTATATGTATTAAGTCCTTCAATATCAAGGCGAGCATCTACAGAAGGACCGCCACTGTTACCACCTGAAATTGTTGTAGTAACCTGAAGCGCTTTGTAGTTTGAGCCTTTTATTGATACTGGTCTTGCAACCTGACCTGTTCCTATGGTAACGCTCATACCGGATTCCTGGCTACCTGCCATCTGGAAAATAGCATCCGATGCTGAAGGGTATCCTGCAGAAACAATCTTGCTGTTTGATTCGGGCAAGCTATCAGAAAGTTTTAATGCCACAAGGTTTTCTGCATCTATTTTAATAATTGCAGTATCCTGAGTAAAGCCGTCATTACCGTCACCTGTAGCAGTACCTACTTCAATAATTTGGGCTTCGTATTTTACTGCAGCGTCTTCGCTTGTATCACCGTCAGCAGGGGGAAACCACACCTCTACCTCAATATTTTCATCGGAGATTTTTGCTTTTTCTCCAACCTCGCTCAAAATTG
>Ga0233360_1000114_pt1 | contig 11556 bp, 9 predicted proteins | sample ElkDunMinimDraft_20_FD_180671 | JGI IMG/M metagenome (GOLD analysis project Ga0233360, IMG submission 180671) | Fecal eukaryotic communites from dung pellets of Tule Elk in California, USA - Elk Dung A0 | ecosystem: Host-associated > Mammals > Digestive system > Large intestine > Fecal | place...
CCCTCATTACCTTTCATTTCCTTGCACTTTTGCATCGGCGAGGCTTTCATCAAAAGTCTTCATAAGTCATTGAGCACCAGTGCCGCCATCATTATTTCCCCTCATTCGTTAGATTTTTCCAGAGATAAATGTTTTTTTTGGCGCAACCATAGAAAAACGGCTTTTATGGTAAATAAAGTGAAAATTTATAACATTTTTGCATATCTATAAATAATCGTGTATCTTTGTGCCAGCTATCTAACAGGTATTATGCAATATGAAAAACAAGCAGAATAGACTCAATGCGATAAAGTTTATCATAGCCAATGAGCGCATAGGAAATCAAGAGGAGCTGTTGAAGAGATTGTATGCACAGGGATTCGACCTCACGCAAGCAACGTTGTCGCGCGATCTCAAGCAATTGAAAGTAGCCAAGACGGCAGCCAGCGATGGATCGTACATATACATATTGCCCAGCAGCCCGCTTTATAAACGTATCACCAAAGGAAAACTGGTTCATGAGGATCAAGTGAGGAGTGGGTTCGTCTCTATCAGTTTCTCAGCCAATATTGCTGTCATCAAGACTCGTCCTGGCTATGCCGGAGGTATTGCTTATGACATTGATGAGCACGACCTGCCCCCAGTGTTGGCTACTGTGGCAGGCGACGATACCATATTGCTTGTAATCAGGGAGAACTACACCCATCATGCGGTGAAGCAACACTTGGAAACCATCATACCAGAAATGAAGATTATGTAACCATATTCCCCAACTATATATATGATTAAGACAGGAATTATCGAAGGTTCTGGGTTTACAGGAGGTGAACTCATACGCTTGCTGCTCAACCATCCTGACGTGCACCTTATATTCATTACGGGTCGTGGCAATAGCGGCCAGTATATTCATGAGGTGCACCGAGGACTCTATGGCGAGACTGACCTTAAGTTTGCCGCTGAACCTCAGTTAGACAAGATAGATCTGCTGTTCCTCTGCACTGATGTGGAGGAGAGCCGCCAGTTTATGCAATCGACGGAGATTCCCGAGAAGCTGAAGATCATAGACCTCTCGCGTGAGTATCGCCTCAATAAGGGCGATGGTGAGAATGACTTTATCTATGGCCTTCCCGAACTGAACCGCCGAGCTATCTGCAAGAGCCGCTTCGTGGCCAATCCGGGTAACTTTGCCACTTGCATCACCCTCGGGTTGTTGCCGTTGGCCAAGAACCTGATGCTGGGCGATGATATCTACGTGCATGCCATCATTGGCAGTACCGGCACAGGGCACAAGGCTTCGTCGATGACGCATTTCAGTTGGCGGAACGATAATGTGAGCATCTATAAGCCCTTCACTCATCAGCATCTGCCGGAGATACGTGAGGCACTTGCTCAGTTGCAGAGCAGTTTTCGCTCTGCCATTCATTTTGTGCCTTATCGCGGGAACTTCACCCGAGGCATCTTTTGCACCATTATGGTGAAGAATAAGACGGCTGTTGAGGAACTCAATCAGTTATATACCGACTACTATGCCGAGGACTCCTTCACGCACATCACTCCTGATAATATTGACTTGAAGCAGGTGGTGAATACCAACAAGTGTCTCATACACTTGGAGAAGCATGGAGACATGTTGCTTATCACCTCTTGCATTGACAATCTGCTCAAGGGCTCCAGCGGCCAGGCTGTGCACAATATGAACCTGCTCTTCAACCTCGAAGAGACCACGGGACTCAATCTCAAGGCTACAGCGTATTGATTCCGCGCAACTAACAAATCATCATTTATGAGAAACAATAGATTAATGTCAATCATAGCACTCTGCCTGTGCTGTTGCCTGATGGGTTTTGCCAAGGCTCCCAAGTATGTTTTCTTCTTTATTGGCGACGGTATGGGACTCAACCAGGTCGTTGCCACTCAGTATTATCTCCGCTCATGTCAGGGCGAGTTGGGTATCACGCCCCTTTGCTTTGCCCAGTTCCCCTATACGGGTATAGCCACCTCTTACTCGGCCAGCTCTGACGTTACCGACTCGGCTGCCGGAGGTACAGCATTGGCTACCGGACATAAGACCAATAATGGGGTTATTGGTATGGCTTCCGATGAGGTTACTCCCGTGGCGAGCATTGCCGAGATGGCTCATCGCTATGGTGCCAAGGTGGGTGTTGCTACCAGTGTTACCGTCAACCACGCCACACCGGCTTCGTTCTATGCACATCAGAAGAGCCGTAACGACTACTATGAGATAGGCACTCAGCTTGCCTCTTCTGGGTTCGACTTTTTTGCTGGAGGCGACCTGGCCGAGAATGTAAATCCTCACGACCATACCGCTCCGCAGCTTTACGACCTTATCAGTGAGGCTGGATATACCATAGTCCGCGGGTATGATGAGTATGAGGCCAAGGCGGCTGGGGTCGATAAGGTACTGCTCATACAGAAGCATGGTGCTGTGGAGAACACGCTCCCTTATGCTATTGATGCTCGCGAGGGTGACCTTACGCTCACGCAGATTACTACTGCTGCCATTGACCATCTCTATGACAAGCGTCACAAGAAGGGCTTCTTCCTCATGGTTGAGGGCGGCAAGATTGATTATGCTTGCCATGCCAACGATGCCGCAGCTGCATTGCATGAAACGGTAGACTTCGACAATGCCATTCGCGTGGCTTACGAGTTTTATAAGCAACACCCGAAGGAGACGCTCATCGTCATCAGTGCCGACCATGAGACTGGTGGGTTCACCTTGGGTAGTGGCTATTATGAATTGCGCTTCGGTGCCCTGCAGGCTCAGAAGGTGAGTCAGGCAGGGTTTTCACGTATCGTCAACCGTATGCGCCACGATACGAAGGACAATGTCACTTGGGAGCAGATGAAGGATGCCTTGAAGGAGAACTTCGGATTCTGGGACACTGTGCAGCTCCGTGAACGCGACGAACAGGCTCTCCGCAGCGAGTATGAACGTTCATTTACTGGTGAGAAGAATGTGAAGATGGCCGAGAGCCTCTACTATCGTGATGAACCCATCGCTGCATTGGCAGTGCGCATACTCGATCGTATTGCCATGGTGTCATGGCCTGTCGGGTCCCATACAGCTGCCTATGTGCCCATCTTTGCCGTTGGCAATGGTGCCGAGCTGTTTACCGGGCAGATGGACAATACCGATATTCCCAAGCGTATAGCTGCTGTTGCGGGCTATGACAAGGCTAAATGATAATCATAAGCATCCTGGTATGAAAAGAACGACACTGATCGGAGCTTTGCTCCTCGCCCTTGGCACTGGTGTGCAGGCACAGAACCTCCAAAAGGGAAGTTACGGATACCTATATTGCCACATGAGTGACCGTGGCGAGTATACTGCCTATGCCTTGAGCCGCGATGGCTATCACTACGAAGACGTTATCGGGGGCGACCCCATCTTCGACCCTGAGGAGCATGCCCGCATCGAGGGCGGCACCCGTGATGCTTTCATTGCTCGTGCCCACAACGGCAAGGGCTATGTGATGGTGACCACCGACATGTGTGTGCGCAAGTCACGTGTGTGGGACAACTATGGTATCGACCTCCTGCGCAGTCGCGACCTCATCCATTGGGAGTCGGTCACCTTTGACTTCCGCAAAGGTCCCGAAATCTTCTGCAATCCCGAGGCTCCGGACGTGTACAAGGACTTCAGCACCGTCGACCGTGTATGGGCACCCCAAATCTTCTGGAACCCCGATTATCAGTGGCCCGATGGTGAAAAGGGTGGTTATATGATTTACTACTCTATGCTTAACCGTGAGGAGGAGCAGTACGACCGCATGTATTACTCCTATGCCGACAAGTCTTTCACCCGCCTTACCAAACCACAACTCCTCTTCGATTGGGGCTATGCTACTATCGATGCCGATATCAACTACCTGGAGAGTGATGGTCTCTACCACATGCTTATCAAGAAGGAGGGTGGCAAGCCTGGTATATATACTGCTACGGCTCCTTCGCTGCACGGACCTTGGGGTGAGCCCATAGAGGATGATTATGTGGATTTTGAGGGACGCAAGAAGTGCGAGGGCTCCTCTGCCTTCCAACTCATGGGCGACGATACCTGGCGTGTAGCTTACATCGAATACTCTTCAAAGCCGAAGAACTATCGTATCTGCAAGGCCGACAGATTCTTGCGCAACTTCTCCGACCCCGTCAACATTGAGGGAGTCACAGGCCCACAGCACGGTTCGTTCATGCGTCTGACCAAGAGGGAATATAAGCGCTTGCAACGATGGTCGGCCAAGGAGATTAAACGCCGTATGCAGCAGAGCAAGTGATTGCTCTGCAGGGGTGGTTGCTTTCGCAAAGCAAGGATTAAGAGCACACGTCCATGAAGCTCCGCACCGTGATATACACCCTCCTTCTCGCCACCCTCTGCATGGGGTGTGGCGGGCAGGGGCACATGCGCCAGCTCGAGAGCTTGGAGGCGCAGCTCGATACCGCGCCCGATGTTGTGCGCCTCGCGCTCGACAGTATCCCCTTCGCCTCGCTCGGCGATGAGGCACGGGCACTCTATGCCATACTGCGTACGCAGGCCGACTACAAGTGCTACGTACCGCTCACCACCGACACCCTCATCCGCTACGCCACCGACTATTATAAAAGGAATAGGAAGAGCTACCGTGCCGCCATGGCCTGGTACTCCTTGGGCTGCGTGTATACCGAGCTGAAGCACGATGCTGCTGCCGTGGATGCCTACCTGCAGGCACAGAGCCTCTTCCCCGATACTACGGTGCGGTATCATAGATTGTGTTACCAGAATCTTGGACGTCATTACCTGAAAAAGAAAATGACTGATGATGCATTAGTAGCTTTTCAAGCCTATCATAATGTTACAGAAGGATCTGCTCATCTGTATGCCGATATTGGTTTGGCTCAGACCTACATTCATAAGAAACAACCAGAGCAGGCTCGTGAGATATTAGAGGAGTTACTGCAACATCGTGACGAGATGGATACACTGAGTATAGAAACCATCCTTTTTGATTTAGGCAAGATTGAATACGAATTTTACAAGGATTACGACAAAGCCGATGCGTATTTTGACCAACTCATTGCATTGTGTGATACAAACGAGGTGGATGCGGCACATTGGTTTAAGGGAAATATCGCAGAGTCTCGCGGATGCTACGACATCGCCAAACGTTATTACAAAAAGGCTATGCAAGGATACGATGAGGTATACCTACAATACAATTGTGTCCGCAATCTGCTATACCTGACCTTAGACTCCACAGCCCAGCCCGAACTTTATGGTTACATCAAGCGTTTTGAACAAACATCAGACTCCATCAATCGCATCGAGCGCCGTACTGAGATTGACGAGATACATACAGCACATCAGATGGAATTACAGCAGCGCGAGCTTGCCCAGCGCCATCAGCGCTTTATCTTTATCGGTGTATGCCTGCTGGCAACTATCTTTATCGGTGTACTCCTTTTTGAGCGGCGTCGAAAGTTGCATTATCTCCGTTTACAGAAAGAGCTGCAGCGCAACCAAGCAAGAATCTACAAAATGTACCAATCCATCGAGGAAAAACGCGATAATGGCTCGCTTGCACGTGATCAGATTTTGGCACTCTATCGCGACAATCTTTCTAAGAGTGTGGCTCTATTTAAAAAGGAGCGTTGGGCTACCCGTCTGCAGCAATTGAGTGAACTGCGCAGTAAAGAGATTCCTTCTTTTACTGTTAACGAGCGAGAACAACTGGTCGAAGTGCTCGAAAGATGCTTTGTTAACGTCATCACAAACCTTCGCGACGAAGCTGTCAAGCAAAAAAGCCGTCTCAAGGCTGAGGATATCCACCTTTGCCTGCTCCTTTCGCTGGGGTATTCTATCGGGGTCATTCGCGAATGTCTGGCGGTATCTTCCGACGACGTTGTAAGGAAGCGTAGAGTACGCCTTGGTGATAAGTTACTAGAGGATATTTTGCAGTTATTCTCAGTCTGAAGTGTAAATTGCTGGTATTCCGCAATGTAATACCCCCCCCCATTTTTCGTAGGAATAGCGCGGAGTGAAAATGTCTTGTTTTTGTCTTGCTCTTTTTTCGTCTGATATGCTGCATAGATTATACTTTTGCAGCGGAAATCAAAAACAATATCAGTATGAAAAAAGTATTTATGTTATTAGCGTTGCTTTGTTGCACACTATCGGGTTTTGCAGAAAAGAAAGCGATTGAGTTAGAAAAGAAAAAGCGACCACATGAGCGTAGTGAAGTTCAGCTGCCCACCGCTTCCATTGACGGCCAAGTTCTGACCATTAGCTTTGTGTCAAGTACCACCTTTGAGGTAGCAGTGGTGAATGCTTCGGGCATAGTGGTTTACACGGGTGCGTATAATGTACAAGACGCGGTTATCACATTACCCAACCTGCCTGCAGGTGAGTATGAGTTAGAGATTGAGGATACCAATCATCTCTATAATGGAGAGTTTGAGGTAAATTAATAAAAAAGATGTAGAATATTATGAAAAAGAAGTTTATTCTTGCTATCTTTGGCATTAGCTTGTTATTTATGGCATGCCAAGAAGACTCGTATTATAACGATTATGACATGGGAGATGAGAACTCATCCATATTGACAGAGGCCATGAAACTGATAGAAGACAATCATGACTTTGTGTCATTGCCCGATTTGGATAAAACCCTCAAAGGCGGTAGCGCGACTCGTAGCAGCGGTAGCAACCAATCATTGAGGTACGAAGAAGAGGATTTCATCTTCGATTGGGGAGAAGCTGATGTTATGGAAAGCAAACTGGCTGAAGTCGTTATAGCCCCCGTGAGATACAACAAGGAGATGGCTCTTCGTACCATTACTATGGAAGGTAATAGCCGTAAAAGGGAGACAACTCCGTTGCATTCAATGCTCTATATGCGAAAAATGTTGGAGACAGGGCAGACGCATGCCTACATACTCTCTTTTGCTCCCGACCGCGATTATATCAATGCTTGTGAAGAAAATGGGGAGGAACTGCAATTGTATCCTAACCCTCAAGGAAGCGACTTTAGCGGTATCCTGTTCTTCTCTACTATATATGGCGAGATTACTCATGGTATCCGTTATGAGAATGGTCGCAAGTGTTACTATATAATGCCTCGGTCTGAGAGAAACCTTGATTTTATTGAGCAATATCGTAGTGAGCACTGTAGCAGTCACCAATGTGATTCTGTCCATACACATATAAAGATGAGCCTAGAGTTTATAACTTTTATATCAGCGACTCGTAGTACTTACTCAAACAATAGTGAAGATTACGACAATCTTACTTGTAGCTTTTGCGGTAAAAATGTAAATGATTGTACTTGTGTTGAGATTGTAGAATGTGGTGTATGCAGAAGGCAACCTTGTATATGTGATGAAAATCCGGAGGTGGAAGAAGAGGAGGGACAGAGATGCTATTATTGTGGATTCCCAATAGAATTCTGTCAGTGTTATAACTTACCTGGGACAAATCCATCGGGACCATCGGGGCCATCTAACCCATCTGGTCCAACTATTCCTCCCATTGACCCATCATTACCAGGTTTAGGTGGTAATACTGGAGACAGTAATGAGAATGATAAAATTCCCTGCCAAAGCGATGATGGTTTGAGTGGTAATCCACTCGTAAGTATGAGAATTGCGCCTCCTAGCAATTGGAATCCTAGAGGAGGTACTTGGGGGATTACTAGATATGATGAAAATCGCAAGAAGACAGTTTTTCATCAAGGCATAGATCTCGCTGCGGAAGAAGGCACTCCTATTTATTCTACTCATGATGGAGTGGTTGTTGCAATTAAAAATGATTTTGATAATGACACATATAATAAATACAAAAGCGGTGATTATTCGGAAGCAGCTAAGAGAATAGCAAAGGTGGGGAATTTCATTGAAATAGAGTCTACTATAAATGGAAAGACTTTTAATCATGTCTATTGGCATTTAAAGAAAAATAATGATAACGATCTTAAGGTCGGTGATACAGTCTATACTGGAACCTTTATTGGGTATAGTGGAATCACAGGAAACGCTTCACCTTCGGTTCCGCATTTACATTATGGAATACGTGTAGAAGGGGAGGGGTACGTTAATCCTGTTGATTACATTCCTGTAGAATATGAAAAAGATAGTAACGGAAATTCTACTATTAACTTGAAAACAGATTGTGAGTAATTATTAAACGACTAGTTGTATGTATAGAAAAATGAGAGGTTTTATATTTCTTTTTGTAGCTTCTGTTGGCTGTTTGCAGATTCAAGCCCAGACAAAAATTGTTAATCCTGACAATGCAACTTTTCCAAAAGTCGAAGTTGTTGGGAAAAAAACAGATTTTGGCAATTTGAGTGTTTATGTCTATAATCCTATACGAAATGATTCTCATATTTATATGGGGTATTATTATTCGGCGAGTCAATTGGACTCTATTTTTGGAACAAGAACAGAAACTATGCCTGATTATAGAGAAGTGGCTTATAGATATGGTCACCAAGGGGTATTGATTACTATGACTCCAGCTGATGACTTAGGATTGTTCTCCATTATACTTGTGGGTAATAAATATCGCTGTAGTATTGAAGGAGTTGAAATGCAAGTAGGTGATAACGTTAATCGAATTAACTGGTCATCATTCAATAAGTTTGAAGAAAAGACATTTGATGACGGGACAATAAGAAGATGGTACAGGACCGAATTCAACGATTTATTGGTAGTAAAGCATAAGAATAATCTGATAACGGAGATTAGATTTGATTTGGATTTTTAGAATATCTTCGTGATAGCTATATTAGTAAATTCTGCATCTATCGGAGGGTTCTTGGCTATCTGTGCTTCCTTAGCACTACACCAAAGCCTCTATGCCGCAAAGCGTTGGCCGTGGATTGTCATCACTAGCAGTTTGTTGATTGCTTGTGTTCTGACCGATTCACGGGCAGCTTTGTTGGGATTCATAGTAGGAGCAACAATGCTCCTGCTTATTAGATACCCTATCTCCAACAAATGGCTTAGACATGCAGTTTATATAGGTTTGCCAATCTTGGGACTATTGTTGGTGGTAGGCATGTATATGTATCGTCCATTGTCGGCTAATGGGAGATTTCTTATCTGGAAGGTTTGTATTAAGCATATCATAGCGGCGAAACCTTTATTTGGGCATGGCGTAGGTGGATTCCATCGTGAATATATGCCTGCACAGGCGGAGTACTTTGCTTCGGGATGTGCTACTGAGACTGAAACATTACTTGCTGCAGATAATACGTTCCCCTTTAATGAGTTTGTACGCATTGCTTGTGAATTTGGTATCATAGGTTTGCTACTGACTATTATTGTCCTATCTGTCATTATCTATAGCGGTAAAGAGGAATTCCCTACTCTACGAGGTGCAGCCATCACAGCCTTGGTGTGTGGGATTGTTTTTGCTTGTTTTTCCTATCCCCTGGATGTGCCTGTGTTAAGACTCTTGTATGCTATACTCATACTTTGCGCCCTACCTCCTTTGAAATTGAGTAAGCGTAGAAGGCGTATGTTGTACTCCTGTATCGGTATAGCCACAGCTGTTTTCATAGGCGGCCGTACCTCGTCTTACATTCACTTTCATCGCATGGACAGAGCTTTGACGAAGCTGTTGGTCAGCGATGATAGAGCGAACAAAGCATATATAAAAGAATCAATAGCGAACTTCGCGGACAATGAGCGTATACTTTCCAAGTATGCCTATATCTTATACGAAAAGGGGCAATATAAGGAAGCTATTCCCATATTAGAGCAAAGTATTTCTCTGTTTCCTACTGCAGAAAAGATATTGGACCTGGGTGATGCTTATAAGGAGGTGAAAATCTATGGAAAGGCTATTGAATGTTATCGCACCGCTTCCTATATGTTGCCAGCGTATGTGACACCTCCCTATAAACTCTTTTGCTTGTATAATCAATTAGGCATAAATGATAAAGCTGTGGAATATGCAAGGCAAATAGAATCAATGAAAGCTAAGGTGGAAAACAGACGGGTAATGAATATTAAGAAAGAAGCAAAAGGATTCTTACAACTACAACAATGAAATATGGTTTATTTATAGCAGCTATATGTTTGCTATGCCACTCATGCATCCATAAACAAACAGATGATAGCATTCATGATGTTGTTGTGCATTATCACGACAGCGTCTCTGATACCTACAAGCAACGTGCCGCCCGGTTCCTCATCGACAACATGGACGTTCACTATACCCTGCAGAGTGAGGGTATCGATAGCTTCCGATTGTACATGGACAGCATATTTCGCTTGCCATACCGTGACGATTTGTTTTACAACCGTGCATACGATACCGCAGTCATGCGTTACGCTCACCTAATGGAGGTGAATCAGATGCGTATCCCCGATACGTCCACCGTCACAGCCGAATACCTGGAAGCCAATATCGACAGTGCTTTCCGTATGTGGCGAACCAAGTGGAACATGGACTACGGTTTCGAGCACTTCTGCAACTACGTACTTCCTTATCGCGTCGGGCACGAGCCATTGAGCCAATGGCGTGAGAAATATATCGCCCAGCAATTGCCCAAGGTCGACAAGTTTGCCAATAGTCAGGAAAACTATTATTATGTCTATGGCACCTACTCTACGGTAAATCGCGGAATCCACGCGGCGGTATACTACCCCAAGGGATTTGTCCCCGACTTCCCTGCCACGCAGCTCGACAGTGTGCGTGTAGGCACTTGCCGCACGTTTACCGACCTCAACATTGCCCGCTTCCGCTCCATCGGTGTACCCGTAGCCAAGGACTTCGTGCCGCAGTGGGGCAGCCGCTCCATGAGCCACGAGTGGGTGGTGCTGTTGCCCAATGAGGAGCTATGCTATCCCTTCGGGCCTAACGAGCACCTGAGCGACCATTTCTTCGGGCGTGAAGACCATATCTTGCCCAAGGTGTTCCGCCACATGTATGCCAAGCAGAAGGCACTGCTGCCGTTGACAAGCAGTGGCGAACCTGTACCACCGTTGTTCAAATCGCCCACACTGATGGATGTGACCGATACCTACACGCCTACTACGGATGCCACGGTGCGTCTCTTCAATACACCTGCAGTCAAGGATAGTAAATATCTGTATGCTGCCGTATTCGACAATCGTGACTGGCAGATAGTGCATTGGGGCAGGCGACGTGGACGGCAGGTGACTTTTGACAGATTAGGGCGTAAAGTGGTATATCTGCCTGTGGCGTATACCCGCCATGGCGAATCGGTGTCAGCTGGGCATCCGTTCATCGTAGCAGAGAATGGTACGGTGCAACCCATCATTGCCGATACTGCCCATCGCCAATCGGTGCGCCTCACGCGCAAGTACCGCTTCACCCATTGGCTGAAGGAGCTGTGTCGCCGTACCGAAGGAGGCCGCTTCCAGGTGGCCAACAATGAGGACTTCAGCGACTCGGTGACGATAGCCACTATCGGCAGTGTACGGGAATCGCGCTTCCATACATTGTCCACCACATGTGATACCACGTACCGCTACTTCCGTTATCTCTCGCCCAAAGGCTCGTATGGTAATATGGCCGAGGTGGAGATGTACGATTCATTAGGGCAGCGCCCTG
>Ga0233360_1000115_pt1 | contig 11425 bp, 9 predicted proteins | sample ElkDunMinimDraft_20_FD_180671 | JGI IMG/M metagenome (GOLD analysis project Ga0233360, IMG submission 180671) | Fecal eukaryotic communites from dung pellets of Tule Elk in California, USA - Elk Dung A0 | ecosystem: Host-associated > Mammals > Digestive system > Large intestine > Fecal | place...
CTCCATTCGCGAGGTCATTCTGTTCCCGACGATGAAGTCGCTCGATAAATAATCTCTACGTAAGTCTACTTTTAGTAGGTTTTAGGCGTGTTTAGGAAGGGTTTACACCAAAACTTACGCCAATTTACGCCAAATTTACGCCAATAAAGCACGAAAAAATGTGCGAATTACTAAAAATGACTATAGATTACTAAAATCGACCAAATTGTACTATAGCCCTCACAGGAAACTGTGGGGGCTTTTTTTCGTGAATACTCACATAACTTGTCATATCTTTACATTTCGTTACTGCAAAAAAATGCATGTAGGACATGAGTTAATATATCTTTTTATAACTTGTTATATCCTTATATTTCGTACCCCCCTCAAATGTGGTATGTGGTATATTTTGAAATTTATACGAATAATCAGGAGTCGTATACCACAAATTATCGTACGCTCATAGCATTCATAAATGAATGCTGTGGGCGTTTTTTTATTGCCCAAAAACAGCAAGGAAAGGTCGGTGAAAAATTTTTTGAAAAAATTTAAAAAAGTTTTTTGTTATTTGCGAAAAAAGTCAGCAATGCATAGTGAGAGGTTAATCCTCCAGAGAACCTTGAAAACAGAATAAACATTCAGCAGGTACATTCCTGAGCGGGGCAAGAGGCCCAGCCGGAGAAAGGTACGCGAAGACCCTTCTGTCCATATGGATTATAGAAGATAGCAAGAAGGAGAGCGAGTCTTATATCTTTTCGAAATATCCGATTGCTACGGATACGGCAATGAAACGCTTCAGGCATAATGATACTTCCGTAAGCGGCTGACGGTGGACCCGGCAGAGGTGAGATTCCTATGAGCAAGGCTAGCAACCTGGCGCCTGTTGATTTCCTTTTATGCGTTTGGGGGATGAGATCGAGTTAAATGCAGCGACCTAAGCACAGAAGTGATTCTGTGTTTAGGTGGATCTTATGAATCCAAATAAAAAATGAAAGGAGAAATGCCAATGGAGAAATGCAAAGTGATAGCAATCACAAACCAAAAGGGTGGTGTTGGCAAAACAACTTCTACCGTAAATCTTGGTGTGGGTTTAGCTGAACAGGGATATCGAGTGTTGTTGATTGATGCAGATCCGCAGGGCAGTCTGACAATCAGTCTGGGAGTAAAGAATCCGGATGACTTAGATGTTTCATTGTCAACTGTTATGAATGCAGTGATCAATGATGAACCGATTGCAAGTGATGCCGGAATTTTGCAGCATGAAGAGGGTGTGGATTTGCTTCCTTCGAATATTGAATTGTCCGGTATGGAAACGGGACTATTTAATATCATGAGCCGAGAGTATGTTATGAGAAATTATATCGACAAAGTTCGACAAGATTATGATTATGTTCTCATTGACTGCATGCCGTCTCTGGGAATGATGACCATCAATGCTCTTGTTGCTGCAGATAGTGTTATTATCCCATCCCAACCGAGTTTTCTTTCAGCAAAAGGTTTGAATCTCCTGCTTCATTCCATTTCAAAAGTGAAACGTAGCATCAATCCGAATCTTGAGATTGATGGAATCTTGCTAACGATGGTGGACAGCCGAACAAATAATGCGAAAGATGTTATCGGTGCCCTTCGTAATGGAGTCGGACAAAATATCAGGGTGTTCGATACAGAGATTCCACATTCAGTACGAGCTGCAGAGTGCAGTCAGACTGGAAAGAGTATCTTTTCCCATGACAAAAATGGTAAGGTTGCGGCAGCCTACGGAAATTTAGTGAAGGAGGTGGAGCAGATTGGCCAGACAAAAACTCGATCTAGGGCTGACAGGGTACGATGAGCTTTTTATGAATGATGTAGAGCGAAAGGAGAACAGATTACCGAAGATATACGAGATTCCACTGACAGAAATTGATGACTTTCCAAATCACCCATTTAAGGTGAAGCTGGACGAGGATATGGATCAGTTGGTGGAAAGTGTAAAGAGCAGAGGTGTCATTACTCCGGTTACACTTCGACAGAAAGAAGATGGACGATATGAAATTGTATCCGGACATCGAAGAAAGAAAGCATGTGAGCTTGCCGGGTTACAGACAGTGCCAGCTGAAATCAAAGAACTGACAAGAGATGAAGCCATTATCTTGATGGTGGAGTCCAACTTTCAACGTTCGACGATCTTACCCAGTGAGAAAGCGTTCGCGTACAAAATGAGATTGGAAGCAATGAATCGGCAAGGACAACGAACAGATCTTGACACTTCGCGCCCAGTGGGCGCAAAGTCGCGTGATAGTAGATCTGATGAAAAATTAGCGGCAGAAACAGGTGACAGTGCCAGACAGATTCAGCGATACATCCGCCTTACCGAACTTGAACCAGAACTTTTACAAATGGTCGATGAAGGTAAGATTGCTCTTCGCCCAGCTGTGGAACTTTCCTACCTGAATGACATTGAACAGCAGGATTTGATTGAAGCCATAGACCTGGCAGATGCAACACCATCTCATGCACAGACGATTAAAATGAGAAGATTCTCAGAAGAAGGTAAGCTCTCTCCGGAAGTGATTGAATCGATCATGACAGAAGAGAAGCCTAATCAGAAGGAGAAGTTCACTTTCAAAGCAGAACGACTCCGACAATATATTCCTAAGACCGTTCCTTATGAAAAAACCGAAGAGTATGTTTGTAAAGCGCTGGAACATTATCAGAGGTATTTGGAACGACAGAAGGAAAGAGACCGATAATGACAGTATTCCAAGGGGGAAGTCTGCCCTTTTATAGGGCATGGCTTCTAGCGCTTCCCCTTTCACACTATCCCCAGTAACTTAATACTACCTGTACTACCTGAGAAGAGAATATATCTCATACATTTGCCTTTTCAGAAAGTGATTCCTACACTCTTAAGAAAGGGAGGTGGTCCTGATGAAGAGGATATGGATCATGTTGCTCACATCCATGCTGCTTATGATAACTGGATGTGCAGATGTATCCGATGTTTCTGCTTCAGACAGTAAGTACGAAAGTAACCTGACAATACCTGGTGAGAGTCCGAAAGAAGAACCGGAAGAGAGTGAAGAGAAGATTCTGTATCAGACGGTTGCTGAGAATGAAGTGGACACTCAGTCGGAAGTAGTGGTAAAAGAGCAGGAATCTGAGAAAAAGTCAGAAACAACAACGGTGGCAGAAAAGAAAGAAGAACAGGTTGTGGCAAAAGAACCGGAAAAAGAAATAGCGGTAACAGAGGAACCGAAAGAGACGGTACCTCCAAAGGAAACGCCAAAACAGGAAGAAATAAAAACTTCTGAACCTGAAACGCCAAAAGAAACGGTCAAAGAAACAGAACCAGTAAAAACAGAATCAAAAGAACCACAGAGGGAAGAAGTTCCGAAGGAAGAGAAACCAAAAGAAGAAAAGGTGGACAATTTTGATGTGCAGTACTGGATCGGATTCGCAAAATCTTATGCTGCAGGAAGAGGACTTTCGTTAGATGGGACAGCAACTGACTGTTGGGATAACCCGATAACAGCAAATGCTAACTGCAGATACTTAGAAAGAGATATAAAAGACCGCATCGATTATTACGTAGATGTGGAATGTTTTGAATCTGTCTGGGTATGGTATGAACAGACTGGGGAAAACACATATCTGATCTATATCGGATATGCATAACTGAATAAAAATAGTAAATGAACAGAAGCATCGTAGAAATACGGTGCTTTTTTATTGGAGGAACGAAATGAAGATTAAATTAAAACGACGCATGTCAGGAGTCTTAGCGTTCCTGATGTGTTTTATGACTTTGTTTAGTATGGGCGCAGCACCCGTACATGCAGCAACGCAGACATCTACTTCGTATATGATTTCATATCCGAGAGATGGAGACACTGGTGCAGATCGAGGCACAAACACATGGGGCCATTCTGCGAAAACATTTATGAATGGATGGAAAGATAATGCCGGCGAAGTATTTACGGCACATGCACAGGATTCCTATACAGGGAAGGTGTGTTATTGTATCGAACCTGGTGTGGTAAGACATGTAGGTGATACCTACAATGGGTTCGGTGAAGACTTCTGGGATAATTACCCAGACAAATATAACAATACGATCAATCCATCTACGATCAAACTTCTGTTAGGAAGAATCATGCAGTATGGATATCAGGGTAATCTCTCTTTACAGTGGAAATCCCAGAATAAATCCGATGCAGATAAGCTGGGACATATCATGGCAACTCAAGTTCTTATCTGGGAGACTGTTGTTGGTGAGCGTGATGCAAGCTTTGAACATGTAAGTACCGGTGGAGCAGACACTATGAAATCCATGATCGGTAAGGGTAATCCTTGTTATGATGAATTTATTTCACACTATAACAGTATCGTTTCCAGTGTGAAGAGTCATACAGTAATCCCTAGTTTCATGGCAAAGAGCAGTGGTAAAGCAGATGTGTTCGAACTCGAATGGAATGGCAGCGAATATGTAGCAACGATGACAGATACCAATGGTGTGCTTGATAAATACAGTTTCAGTTCAGATGTAACTGGAATGAATTTTAGTAAGAGTGGAAATACACTTACAATTACTACAAAAGAAGCTCCAAAAGATTCTGTGAAGATCACAGCTACTAAGAGCCAGCAGAGAAAAGGAGTTCTCGTATGGTCTGACCAGAAATATGGTCCGAATGGTGGAATCCAGGACGTTGTTACTTACAGCGCATCTGTCAGTGACCCTGTAAAAGCCTATATAAATGTAAAAGTCAGCTATGGCAGTGCTAAGATTGTGAAAACATCAGAAGATGGAAAAGTAGAAGGAATCACATTTACGATTACTGGAGAAGGTGTGAATCAGACAGTAACTACAGACAGTAAAGGTGAGATGCAGGTCGATAACCTTGCACCAGGTACTTATACTGTCACAGAACAGGCTTATGATAAATACGAACCACAGGAAGTCCGCAGAGTGACAGTGCTTGCCGGACAGACTTCTACAGTAACTTTTAATAACGTATTAAAACGTGGGGATCTTGCGGTAACAAAGACTTCTGAAGATGGATTGAATGAAGGTGTGAAATTCCATCTTTATGGAACATCCATCAGTGGATTGTCTGTAGATGAATATGCTGTTACAAATGAGAACGGTGTAGCAACTTTTGAAGATGTCCTTATCGGCAAAGGATACACTTTAGAAGAAGTGGATACTGCGATCCGTTACGTTGTACCGGAAGCACAGAGTGCTGCAGTGGAATGGAATTCCGTTGCAAATAAGAGTTTTGCCAATATCCTTAAGAAATTTAATGTCACAGTGACAAAGAGTGATAAGGAAACTGGAACTGCACAGGGTGATGCTTCTCTTGCAGGAGCCAAATATGGTCTTTATAAGGGAGACCAGCTCATCGATACTTATGTGACAGATCAGAATGGTCAGTTCACAACATCTTATTATGTATGTGATGATGACTGGAGCATCCGTGAAATCGAACCATCCGAAGGATATTTGATTGATGGTACATCTTACCACGTTGGAGCAGAAGCGAAACTCTATACAGTAGAGAATAATTCTGCAGAACCTGTAGGCGTAGTGGAACAGGTACAGAAAGGCAGAATCGCTATCATTAAGCATACAGATAATGGTGAAACACAGATTGAAACACCAGAAGCTGGAGCTTCTTTTGAAGTATATCTGAAAGCAGCTGGAAGTTACGAAAATGCAAAAGAAGCAGAACGTGACATTCTCACCTGTGATGAAAATGGATTCGCAGAAACAAAGCGTCTCCCATACGGTGTGTACACTGTGCATCAGACTTTCGGCTGGGAAGGTCGAGAAATGATGGAAGACTTTGATGTGTTTGTTTCACAGGACGGTCAGATCTATCGTTATATCATCAATAACGCAAACTTTGAATCTTTCATCAAGATCGTCAAAGTAGATGCGGAAACTGGAAAGGCTATCCCATACGAAGGTGCCGGATTCCAGATCTATCGTCCAGATGGCTCTAAAGTGGAAATGACATTCACTTATCCTTCTGTGACAACAATCGACACATTCTATACAAATGACGGCGGTATGCTCATCACTCCTGGAACATTGGAGTATGGTAAAGGCTATTCACTTGTAGAAGTACAGGCCCCTTATGGTTATGTACTTAAAAATGATCCAGTATACTTTGATGTGACAGAAGATAATTCTGCTGACGAATCTACGGTTAAGATCGTCAAAGTGGAAATGGCAAACTATGCACAGAAAGGTATCATTAAAATCTCTAAGCATGGTGAAGTATTTGCTTCCGTAGCAGAAGCAGATGGAATTTACCAGCCTGTTTATGAGATCAAAGGTCTTGCAGGAGCAACTTATGAGATCACTGCAGCTGAAGATATCGTCACAGTAGACGGTACCGTAAGATATACAGGTGGTGAAGTTGTAGATACCATTACTACAGGCGAGGATGGTATGGCTGTAAGTAAGGAACTCTACCTTGGTAAATACAATATCAGGGAAACAGAAGCACCATATGGTATGGTGTTAAATGAAGAAGTCCATGAGGCACAGCTTGTTTATGCCGGTCAGGAGATCGAAATCACAGAAACTGCAGCAAGCTTTACAAACGAACGTCAGAAAGCCAGCGTTTCTCTTTCAAAAGTAATGGAACAGAACGAACAGTATGGCGTTGGAATAAATGGAGAAATGTCTGCGGTAACATTTGGCCTTTATGCTGCAAATGAAATGGCAGCTCATGACGGTTCCGTGATCCCTGCAGATGGACTTATGGAAATTGTATCTGTAAACGAAGGTGGTACAGCTACTCTGAAAACAGACCTTCCTATGGGAAGTTACTACCTGAAAGAAATGAGTACGGATTGCCACTATATCTTAAATGATGCAAAATATGAGTTTGCATTTGAATATGCAGGTCAGGATACTGCCCTTGTAGCGATCAAAGCAAATGATGCTGATATCGAAAACAAGCTGATTTATGGTGAAGTTCACGGTATGAAGAAAGGTGAAGATGGAGAAGGTCTTGCAGGTGCAACTATCGGAATCTTTACTACAGAAGGAGCAGAACCTATCGCAACGACTGTTTCTGCAGAAGATGGAAGCTTTTCATTTACAAAAATTCCATATGGGGAATATGTGATCCGAGAAGTAGAAGCTCCGGAAGGATATGTGATCGATGAAACTCCATATACAGTCATCATTGATAAAGATGGTGCTGTTGTGGAAATCGAGATCACAAATATCCGTATCCGTGGAAATGTTCAGCTGACAAAATTCGACGCAGATTATCCGGAAAACACACTTAGCGGTGCAGAATTTGAAGTGTACCAGGATGGAGAACTCATCGGTAAGATGGAAGAATTGTCTGGTGGCGTATACCAGATGGACAACCTGCTTTACGGTAAATACACTTTGAAAGAAGTGAAAGCCCCTGAAGGATTCTATCTTGATACAAACACTTATGAGTTTGCAATCAAAGAAAACGGTGTAACTGTTGTGGTAGAAAATGAAGCCGGAAAAGGATTTATCAACAATGCACAGAAAGGTGCTATCCGTATTGAAAAGACTTCTGAAGATGGAGTTGTAAAAGGCTTCCGTTTCAAAGTGGAAGGTACGGACGTTACCGGTAATGCATTCTCTGCAGAATATGTAACAGATGAAAATGGTCAGATCAATATCGAAGGTCTTCGTATTGGTGACTATGTGATCTCAGAGATTGCGGATAAGAATACAGAGCGTTATGAACTCCCAGCAGATGTGACTGTGACGGTGCATGAAGGAAAAACGGTTGTAGCCAAATTCTACAATAAGTTGATTCCAGAAGTACCTGACATTCCAAAGACAGGTGATGATACCAATGTGAAATTCTGGGGAGGCATGACAGTGGCAGGTCTTGTGGGTGCTGCTGGTTGTGCAGTTGTAGCGTTCAGAAAAAAGAAGGAGGACTAATATAGTGACTCTGAAAACAATAATTGGAATTGGCCTCGTGGTGTTTATCATCGGAGGCCTTATTTATTTACAGATTTTGAAAAAGAAATAGGAGTAAAAAATATGATGAATAAAGAGCAGTTTTTTTCCTTCATGAAATACAGCGTTCAGGATCTTGTCACTGAACGTGGAATAGAAGGAAAAATAGAACTTGAAAATGTGATGAAAAACAATGACCAGGCTTTGACAGGCCTGGTCATTCGTGAAAACGGAAGTGATATGTCGCCATGCATTTATCTTGACGATATGTACGAGAGATATCAGGACGGATATCCTCTTGATGAGATGGCGAATGAGATTGCTGATATGATCGAGGATATTGAAAATCCAGATATTTCGATCGAACAGCTTGTTGACTATGACTATATGAAAAGTCATCTTTCCATCCGTGTAGTGGGAATCGATGAAAATGAGCAGTGGCTTGCGGACAAAGTCTGGGAACCAATGGGAGATTTTGCAAAGGTTTGCTATTTTGATCTGGGTGAACAGAGTGGAGGACGTATGTCATCTGTTGTGACCATGAGAAACATGGCACTTATGGGTGTGACCAGTGAACAGATGATGGCAGATGCTCAAAAGAATCTGAATAATAAAGACCATGTGTTTATGAACATTTCTGCGGTAATTGCAGAATTAGTTGGAGAGATACAGGAAGCAGCACCTATGGAATTCGGCGGACCTCCAATGTATGTGCTTACGAATGAAGAACGAATGCAGGGAGCTGCTTTGATTGCCAGACCGGATGTCATGAAAGAAATCGGAGAAAAAATGGGATGCGATTACTATGTTCTTCCTTCGTCAATACATGAGGTTCTTATCGTGCCGGTAGATGCCGGAATAGAGGTAGAACAGCTCAGTGAGATGGTACAGGAAGTAAACGCTACTGAGGTGAGAAGGGAAGATAAACTTTCCGATAAGGTTCAGTACTACGACCGTGAGAGGGAACAGCTTCGCAATGCGTTGGATCCTGTGGCGACGGAACCTGCCAAAGTACCAAAGGAAAAGACACAGGAGAGATAATCGGAATGAGAGAAGAATATAAACGTGAAGGACTAGATGGCAGAGACAATTTTGATGAGTATGAATTTCTGACAGAAGAGGGAAGTTATTACGCTGTTTATGCAGGACGCTGGATGAATAAGGATGATAATCTGGTTTGCTGCTTTGATCTGGATGATGGTAGAAAAGTCCGTTCCATGGTATGGAAGGACAGTGGTTATCATAAGTTGGAGCAGATTCCGTTGGGAACAACCCTTCGTCTGGAATTTAAACTGTCCTGTACCGGTCGTAACTACTTGAGAAAAGTTGTGGTTATTAGTAAAGCAGAATAGAAAAATAGAAAAAGGGAAGGTCTGTAATGGCCTTCCCGATGAAAAGGAGGCGTAACATATGACAGAACACTGTGTTTACTGTGGCAGACACACCCCGGAAAAAGAAATAAACTGTCCGGTATGTGAACCAAGACCGATTTACGGTGCTGATAAAAAAAGTGCCATATGTATTTATTTAAGAGAGCATCATAAGGGAAAAGCCAATGCGATCCATAGTCAGGACTTGCAGAGGCTTTTTTCGATTGACGGAAGAAACCTGAGACGTAAGATCAGTAGTCTGCGTCAGGATGGGATTCCAATTTGCAGTGACGAGGATGGCTATTATTATGCTGACAATCAGCAGGAGATCAATAAGACGGTACGCAGATTAAATGGAATGGTCACAGGCGTGTCTAATGCGAGAACCGGACTGTTATTTGCATCGCTCTTTCCGATGACTGTAAATGTAGATGTGAAAATCTGTGTGGAGGGTGGTGACAGAAGATGAGAATACCGGAAAGTAATGAAGACAGATTTTTTGTAAATTTGGATAAAGGATATATCGAATGGCTTTATTATAATCCGGATGCATCATCCGGCGGTCAGTATGTGCTGAACCATTTTGGACTGGAACATTTTATAGAAGCCCTGCTCCGCTATCCGACTGATTCCGTCGAAAAGATATTTGAGTACGTGGAAGAAAATTGTAAACAGTGGCTGGCTGATATAGGAACTCCTTTTTACAAACAGTGTGCGGATCGGTTTGAACATGAAGCGGTTGCATCTGGAATTTCCATACAAACATTCATACATCTATTTGAACTGTTTCAGGCGGCAGACCTGATCAATGAATATTGTGTTGAAGAGTTTGGCAGCAAAGCGTGTTTTCAGAATCTGGAAAAGATAGGACTTGCCTATACAACTACAGAAGATGGCGCGCATGAGATCCAGTCTTATGCAAATCTGAAAGGATTGTGCTTGGAGACTTATGTGGATAATAAGCTGGTCGAAGCACAGAAATTCAAATCGTTGGATGATATGAACCAGAGATGTCTGGGGAGTTTGGATTTTGGTGAGCTCACTTATATCTCAGACGAGGTTCTTGAAGAAATTGAACAAAACGCAGATTTGTGTCAAAAATGCGGATTGATGTATGATTTGCATAAGGCATCCGGACACAGAGATATTGAAAATCAAACAAGAAATAAGAAGGAGAGAGAATCAAGATGAAAAAAGAGATCGTATTTATTGATGACGAAACTATGACAAAGGAGGAAATTCAGAACATGAACAATAGAGAACAGTTTAACATCCGTATGAAGATGTATTTTGAAAAGCTGGAGCAGATGAATGAGTAGACCAAAGAATAAAGACGAGTATCGTGCTCAGATGGCCGATACGTTTGCCAATGTTTTAGAAGAAAAAGGACTTTCCTGGCGAAAAGAATGGTCAGGAAAAGGTGGAGGGGCACCGCATAACGGTATCACAAAAGCGAACTACAAAGGATGTAATGCCTTTTGGTTATCCTTGATCGCAATGATGAAAGGCTATACGGATCCGCGCTGGGTGACCATGCATCAGATCATGGATCCGGACAAGAAGTACCATCCGAATGAAAAGTGGCATTTGAAGAAAGGTTCCAAAGCTACCTATGTGGAGTATTGGTATCCTTTTGACGTAGCAAATAAGAAAGCGATGACTTGGGAAGAGTACAAAACAGCTCTTGAAGATGGAAGAAATGAAAAAGAATTTACACTGTCTACCAGATACACCGCAGTATTTAATGCTCATGAAGTCGAAGGTATGTCAGAGCTTCAGATGAAACAGAATCCGGATATCACGGTAGATGAACTGATAAAGAAATTATCAGATGGAATGGGCGTTGAAATCTTTACCGATGGTGGGGATCAGGCGTATTATTCTCCGTCTCAGGATAAGATCCATTTGCCAACACCGGAATCCTTCCACAGCGAATATGCATTTAATTCAACTGCTCTACATGAGTTATCTCATTCTACAGGGCATCCATCAAGACTAAACCGACCACAGAGCGCATTTTTCGGCACAGACCAGTATGCTTATGAAGAACTGGTAGCTGAGATGTGCTCTTGTTTTATGGGTTCAGAACTGAAGATGGAAGCGACAAAAGAGCATATAGATAATCATA
>Ga0233360_1000116_pt1 | contig 11422 bp, 10 predicted proteins | sample ElkDunMinimDraft_20_FD_180671 | JGI IMG/M metagenome (GOLD analysis project Ga0233360, IMG submission 180671) | Fecal eukaryotic communites from dung pellets of Tule Elk in California, USA - Elk Dung A0 | ecosystem: Host-associated > Mammals > Digestive system > Large intestine > Fecal | place...
CACAACACCCCGTAACGGTAAACCTTATAGGTGGTGGAGGTACAGGCTCGCAAGTATTGACAAACCTTGCACGATTGGATGTAACACTTCGTGCCCTCGGACATCCGGGACTATTCGTAACACTATACGATCCTGATATTGTAACAGAAGCAAACATTGGGCGACAGCTCTTCGGGTATTCCGACTTGGGGCTGAATAAGGCGAATTGTCTGATAACACGCATCAACAACTTCTTCGGGAATGACTGGAAGGCTGTACCAGCATTCTATCCCTCCAATATGAAAGATGTACGACAGGAACATCTTGCCAATATCACTATCACCTGTACGGACAATATAAAGTCGAGAATAGACCTCTGGAATGTACTCAAAGCATTGCCGCAGTACAATTATACAAACTATCAGACACCTCTGTATTGGCTTGACTTCGGCAATACGCAAACATCGGGACAGGTCGTATTGGGCAGTATTCCAAAGAAGATAAAGCAACCTACTTCTCAAATTTACCAGACCGCACCGTCATTAAAGGTCATCACCAAACTTGTGAAGTATGCCCGAATCAAGGAAGAGGACTCAGGCCCGAGCTGTTCGCTTGCCGAGGCATTGGAGAAACAGGACCTGTTTATCAACTCCACATTGGCTCAACTCGGCTGCAATATCCTCTGGAAGATGTTCCGACACGGAATGATAGAGCATCACGGACTTTATCTTAACCTCACGACAATGAAGGTTAATCCGATAATGGTATAAATTAGTTATATATTCCGTTCCCTGTATTCTGTTGGAGATAGTCCTGTGCGTTGTCTGAAATATCGGCACATATATGGCGTATCTTCGAAATGGAGTGTAGAGGCTATCTCTTTTATTGACATATCCGTATTGGATAGCAGACTCTTTATTTCACAAATGGTTTGCTTGTCTATCAACTCCTTTGGAGAAAGATTCCAGCGTTTATGAGTCAGCTTATAGAGATAGGTTGTTGTAATACATAGTTGTTCGGCATAAAAAGAGACCTCACGAGTTTTACGGCAATGCAATGTGATAAGTTTTAGGAATTTAATAATCAACTTTCTGCTTCGGCTTATAGGCTTCATATCAATCATTCCCCCTTGTGTCATCTCGCCATCCATCGCCATAAAGAGGTTGTATATGTTGTTGCGGAGCAGTTGGTTTGTGTATTCGCTTGCAGAATTGTGGCATATCCACACCATCTGCTCATACCAAGCATTCAACAGTTGCTGTTGCCTGTCATTCAATAGGAACAGAGGATTTTCCGACAAAGAGTCCCAAAAGTATGGCGATGTGAGTTTATAGATTGCCTCCTGCACATTGTCATCGGCAAGAGCCACATATCGGCAACGAAAGGTGCGGCTGCTTTGCTCTATCCAGAATGTGTCATCATAAAATAGCATAGCCATCATACCTCGACAAAGCACCCTGCGCTTGAACCCCACCGATACGATAGCGCACCCACTATCGACAAGCAACACCATACAACCGCTAATACCCACAAGATTGCTCCCATAAGCCTTAAAATCGGTTTGTCCTGTTGTGCCACCATTAGCAACGATGCCGACTTGATTTCTATTCATATTCTTCTTTTATACCGCAAAGATAGCGATAATTCCCCTTATTATTTGCAAGTGGTATCGAAAAGTACCATTGTAGTATTGATTTTTATACACACCTAATCACCATTATCTCTTACCTTTGCACCCGAAAAAACCGATTGACAATGAAGATAGAGACATTTACCGAAGAGGATATTCGTGAAGCGGCACACCTTGCCTATCCCGTTTGGGGCGAGGGACACGCTGCAAATGGTCAGGGCGAGGAGTTTGGATTGCTGATGTGCGAGTATATCATCCGCTATGGGTGGTATGGTGCGCCTTATGCCTTTAAGATTACCGATGAAGGCAAGATGGTAGGTTGTATCCTTGCAGGCAATATCGAGCAAAATAACGGCTATAACGAGTGGTTGGATAGCGTGATGCCATCGTTCAACGAGCAGCAGCGTGAGGAGGCGTTGGCTCTGCGCGAATACTTCGGTAAGACCTCGCCAAAGGTATATCACCATATGCGAGCAGATAAGGATTTGTATCTTTCGTTCTTTATCTCGGCGGTACAGGGATGTGGTAAGCAACTGCTTGCGGAGGTCATGGCGTTGGCAAAGAGCGAGAGATATGAGAGTCTCTACCTTTGGACTGACTCGTCGTGCAACCACGGCTATTATGCCCACCACGGCTTCGAGAAGGTTGCTGAGTTCAAGTCCGACGAGTGGAAAACCGACTCCAACGATTATCTGACATACATCTATCGAAAGAGTTTTTGATAAAGGAACAGTGGGAATATTCAAAAAATCAGCGGTAGGCAAACTGCCCACCGCCGACACAAGAAAGATGTGTGTATGTTGAATTCGCGTGTTAATTACACCATATAACTATAATGTTATCTTTTACAATTAAATAGAATATTGTTACAATATCGTCACAAATTTTAGCGTTCTATCTATTAAAATGCCCTTAAAATGTTATTAAAAAATAATAAAGCTATATAGATTTTTAGCATTATTAGTAATTTTGTGGCCAAGGCATATATGATAAACAGATCGGACTAACCCGATTCTTAACATAGGACGCAATGAAGATTCAAAGAAAGTTAGCCATAGGCTATACTGTTATTGTCGCCCTAATTGGTGGTATCGTATATACGTACCTGCACGAGTGGCGGCAAATGGTATTGTTGGAGCGTGAAGTGAAAGAGATTCACGAACTCCGGCAAAGTGTACACGAGGCATACGTGCATATGCTCGACCTTACGATGTTCGGTGAGACAATCCTTGAATGGGAGGAGGCAGACACCGCACTCTATCGTGTCAAGAGGTTAAAGGTCGACAGCATTCTCTGCGAGTTCAAGAACTTCTATTCGGGTGAACGAATAGATAGTCTGCGGCATCTGATGGCAGAGAAAGAAATCCAACTATTCAATATCTCCCAGTTGTTTGAACAACAAGTGGAACTCGGCGAAGAACTTGCCGAGCGTGTCCCCGTCATCGCTTATGAGAGTACACAGGAGCCACCTAAGAAGAAAGGCGGTTTCTTGGGACTATTCAAGAAAAAGGAGAAGACTCCGCCTCAATCCACAACTTCTACGAAACTTTACACCCTCAATCGGGATGTCATCAGGAAACAATCCGAGCAGAGCCGGAGATTATCGGAAACGGCAGACAGTCTGGCACAGCGTAATCTCAACATCAACCTGAAACTGAAAAATTTCATCACGGTATTGGATGAGCGTGTTACAGCCGACCTTCAAGAGCGTGAAGAACAAATCATCAAAACCCGTGAACGGACAAAAGTATGGTTGGGAGGTATAACAGCCTTCATCTTCCTTGCTCTGCTGCTCTCATACATCGTAATTATGCGTGACTACGGGCGTAAAGAGCGTGGTCGTCGCAAATTGGAGGCAAGTAACCGCAAGAATGCTGAGTTACTTGAAATGCGTAACAAGATTATCATGACCATATCACACGATATTCGTGGCCCGCTCAACGGTATCAGCGGTAACGCAGAGCTGGCTATGGATATGAGGGACAAGAAGAGACGCAACCACAAGCTCAGGAACATTACCATTCTATGCAAGCATGTCCTGCACCTTGTAAATAACCTCCTTGATGTCTATCGTCTGGATGAAGCCAAGGAGACTCCGAATCCCGTCCCGTTCCACCTGTACGAGTCGTTGGAGAGAATTGCCGATAGTGTATCACACATGATAAAGGAGAAAGGTCTGCAATTCAAACATCGCTACACCAATACAAATGTTACGGTAAAGGGCGACAGGGATAAGATAGGGCGTATCATCAACAATCTCATTACCAATGCTGTCAAATTCACATCCGAGGGAAATGTATGTTTCAAGGCTTCGTATGATAATGGCTGGCTGACAATGAAGGTAAGCGATACGGGAGTCGGTATCTCCGAAGATATGATAAAACGCATATATGTACCCTTCGAGCGTACTACAAATGAGAATAATGCCGATGGCTACGGTCTTGGTCTGCCTATCACCAAAGGTCTTGTCACTCTGCTTGGTGGAACGATTGAGGTGGAGAGCAAGCAAGGTGCAGGAACGATCTTCACTGTTAAATTGCCTCTGCCTGTAACCGATGAGAGTGTGGAAGAGGAAACGGTAGTGGCTGATATCTCGCATCACCTTCCTGGTTGCGTAATCGCCATTGACGATGATGCTTTGCAGTTGGAGGTAATCAAGGAGATGCTGGAGCGTAACGGTGTCTCGTGCAAGACCTGCATCAATGCCAAAGAACTCTTTGAGGAGATGAGAAATAAGGACTTCGACCTTGTGCTGACCGACATTCAGATGCCCGACACCAATGGTTACAGAGTCTTGGAATTGTTGCGTAAATCACGCATAGGCAATTCCCGAACCGTACCGGTGGTGGCGATGACCGCCAGAGAGGATGGCGACAGACAAGCTCTGCTGGATGCTGGCTTTGACGGTTGCATTTTCAAGCCGTTCTCCATGGTAGACCTGCTGCAACACCTCGCCTCCGTAGTCATGGAGAGGGAACAGAACGAAAGTGCTGATTTCTCCGGACTGCTTGCTGAGGTTACAGACAAAAGGAAGGTATTGAGATTACTGCTTGAGAGCTGTGAGAAGGATATGACGGATTTGAAGATTGCGATGACAACAGAGAAGGTGGAGTCCATGCGTAATGTCGTACATCGTATGATGCCAATGTGGGAGATGCTCTCAATGGAGAACACACTCCTTGCATACCGCAAGGCATTGAAGGAACAGGATAATGATATTCATGCATTATTGGTACATACAGGACAGATTATAACCCACATAGAGCGTCTAATGGAGGATGCCCGTAAAGAGATAGAGAGAATAGCCGATGAAGAAACGGATACTGATAGTAGAGGATAATATAGCCCTCTCTCATATACAGAAAGACTGGCTGGAGCGTGAAGGATATTCAGTGACTACGGCTATGAATGAGCCCTTTGCCCATAAGTTACTACGCAAGGAACGGTTCGACCTGATACTCTCCGATGTGCGTCTGCCACAAGGCGACGGCATACACCTCCTTGAATGGATTGGCAAGGAGAAGATGGATATCCCATTTGTGATAATGACCGAGTATGCCTCCATTACCGATGCTGTCAAGGCTATCAAGATGGGTGCAAAAGATTATCTCTCCAAGCCTGTATATCACGAGCAACTGGTGGAGATGGTCAAGGAACTGCTGAAGCCCATAGCAACGATGCGCAGCAAGGAGAAGGAACTATTCAAGCGTATAAGTCCAAAGGCAAGGGAGGCAGAGCATCTTGCCGAAATCGTTGCCACATCGGACATAACGGTATTGATACTCGGAGCCAATGGTACGGGTAAGGAGTCCATCGCCCGAAGCATACACTTCCACAGCACACGCAAGGATATGCCCTTCGTGGCGGTGAACTGCGGAGCGATACCTCGCGAACTTGCCGCCTCGATGTTCTTCGGACATACGAAAGGAGCATTTACGGGTGCAGACACTGATAAGGGAGGTTACTTCGATGCCGCCAAAGGTGGTACGCTATTCCTTGATGAGATAGGCACTTTGCCATTTGATATGCAATCCTCATTGCTTCGTGTATTGCAGGAGGGAACATTCATGCCTGTCGGCTCAAGCAGGGAACGTGTGGCGGATGTGCGTATCGTTGCCGCCACCAACGAGAATATGGAGAAGGCTATTGCTGACGGTCGTTTCCGTGAGGACTTGTATCATCGTCTGGGTGAGTTTGAGATACGACAACCCTCGCTTGCAGAGTGTCCCGACGATATACTGCCGCTTGCCAACTTCTTCCGCGAGAAGTTCTCCGCAGAACTGCATCGTGAGAGAACAGGCTTTACCGCAGAAGCGGAACGGTTGTTGCTCTCACACTCCTGGTCAGGCAATATAAGGGAGTTGCAGAACAAGATTAGGCGTGCGGTATTGATGGCCAAAGATACGCTCATTGACTTTGCAGATTTGAATATTGTACAGGCACAGCCAGTAGATATTTCGAAGGCTCCGCTATTACCTTTGAAGGATGATGAGATGGAAAAGCAGAGTATCATAAGAGCCTTGCAGTCGTGTGGTGGTGTTAAGACAAAAGCGGCTCAAATGCTCAATGTTGACTCATCTACACTATACCGTAAGATGAAAAAGTACGGCATAAAATGATGATTGTGGGGGCAATATGAACCGCGTATCGGCAAAAAATTGTATCTTTGAGCCGTAAAATTGAAATACTGGAGCAGAACATTAGTTGATTCTGTCCGTTTATATAGACATAAGTTCGCAAGAATCCCGAACAGAAATCTGGCAGTTGAAGTTAAGGAGAGTATTGCGTATGCTTATGCTATGCCCATGGCATAGCGTGGTGTTACGTACTCTCCTTAGGCCCATGCCAGAGCCTCTGTTCGGATGCGTGATGACCACGCTTCTTTTTTGGACGGAGGTAACGATATGGCAAAGGTTCAGATCATAGCAGCGATGACAATGGACGGCTTTCTTCCGAAAGCTGATGAGAATTTAATGCAGTGGGTAAAGAATGATACCAAAGGCTTTCCATATTGGCACGAGCGTAGCGCCTATCGCCTGATGCCACACTATCCTTTGCTCGACCTTCTTGCCGAGAAACACTCCGACAACAACAAATCCGATACATACATCGCTGAAATATCCGACAAGGATAGCATAGAGCTTCTGCGAGGACTATCCCGTTACAATCTCATTGATGAGATGGTTATCTATATCCTGCCAATCATTGCAGGTAAGGGAACTCCCGTATTCGATGACCTCAGTCCAAGTCGTTGGAGCGTTCATAAAACTACCTCATTCCCCAACGGAATAACTCGTATCATTTACCGCAACTCTTGCATTTTGCAATAGCAGATTGCGAAAAAGTGTTGCATTTTGCAATACTCTAAAAAGTCCCAATTTTTACACTGAAAATTTTTATTTCACTGATACACAATGATGTATCGGTGTCTTTTCGTGTCTTTTCATGTCATTGGCACGCAGGATGCCATTTAATAAGTATAACCTGTTGCGCAACACGGTGTAGTAACCCGATTATTTACACTTAAACAGATTATACAATGTTACAAATAAATAGTGAAACCGCCCACAAGATGTTCATCCAAATGATGGAACGCTTCGATAAGATTGAAAAGATGCTGGAGCGACAGAACAAGATGAAGGAGTGTCTCGATGGCGACACATTGCTGGATAACTACGACCTGAGCAAACTGCTTGGCGTAACTCACCGTACCCTTGCACGCTACCGCCAAAAGAAACTTATCCGCTACTATATGATTGACGGACGCACATACTACAAGGCTTCCGAGGTCAAGGACTTCTTCGAGCAGAAGGGCTTGCCACTTCCAGCAAGCATGAGAAATAATCCCAATGTCTAACCTCAAAACAAGTATGGAATATGGAAATCGTATGCATAGATAAGAAGGCATTTGATGAGATATGCAGCCACTTCAACGAGTTTGAGGATAGAGTGAACAGACTATGCCGACCTAATCAGGATCTTGGCCTAAAGAACTGGATGGATAATCAGGATGTGTGCCAGATACTCCGTATCTCGAAGCGAACACTGCAAGTGTACCGAGAGAAGGGCTTGATACCGTTTGCACGCATCAAACACAAGATATTCTACAAGCCCGAGGATATTCAGAGATTCATTGACAGCACTTATCACCCCATTAAAAAGAAGAGACCATGAGCAGCTTTTTTATAGACAAGACCGATCCGCATATCGCAGAGATTCTTGAGCGTTTGAGACGAGTAAACAAGATTCTCCACAAGACGGAAACTCTGCTACAACCGACATTGAACAATGAGAGATTCCTTACTGATGAAGAGTTATCCAAGATACTCAGAGTGAGCCGCCGCACATTGCAGGAGTACCGTTCGGCTGGTGCAATACCTTACTACCTTGTTCAGGGCAAGGCTCTTTACAAGGAGTCAGAGATTGAAAAGATTCTCAATGATTCCCATAAACGCTGCGTAGAGGAACAGCGATGGGTATGACCCTAAACAATAGCAACGACCCCGATTGAGGCCGTTGCTATTGTTTTTATACTGTTGTCCGCTTCCATTTGATACATCTCTCAAACTTCAGACCCTCATCTGCGAGTTCTATCTTCTTGTCTGCTGTAACCTCACGCAAGCGTTTCATATCCTCATCAACCTTCTTATCCGTAACATGGGCATAAATCTGTGTGGTGGTGATGGAGGTATGTCCCATCATCTTACTTACCGTCTCAATAGGTACGCCCAGCGATAAAGTCATATGAGTTCCGAAATTATGACGAGCTTTGTGGAAGGTCAGATGGAATCCGTACTCTTCACCTAATTCTCCTGTCAATTTAATGAGATATTCACGGCAATAGAGGTTGAAGACTTTATCTCCCTGTCGCTCATGCTTGTACTTTTCGATAATCCGAAGTGGTATATCTAACAGACGAATAGATGATAGTGTGTCAGTCTTCTTACGCTTGATGTGTATCCACCAGCTGCCATCTTCTGCCTGTGTTATATCGTTCACGGATAACCGTCTTAAATCAGCGTATGCCAATCCTGTAAAGGTGGAGAAGATAAACCAATCGCGTACCCGTTGCAATTGGGGCTTATCCACTGGTGTAGACATCAATGTCTTGAGATCTTCCAACTTCATGTGCCGACTCTTGCGTTTGGGAAGTTCCGGATGCAGACGGCAATATGGATCTCTGCGCAATGTTCCTTGACTGACAGCCCGCATTGTCATCTTTTTGAGTCGGTACAAATGTTCGTGTACCGTCTTGGGACTTAGGCGGCAATCGCTTTGCAGGAATATCTCAAAGTCGTCATAGAACACCTTGTCTAGACTTCGTAAAGTGACATCTTCCACACTCCGTTTCTCCTGAACAAACGCTGCCAGATGCTTGTATGAGCGTTGGTAACAGTCGTAGGTCTCCTTGATTCTATCCACACCAATACGCTTCTTGAACTCCTCGTTATGTTCTCGGAAGAGGGCAAGCAATGTTACAGGCTTCTGACCGATACCTTTGACTGCGTTCTTGACAAGTTCTGCGGTAACAAAGCCTAAGCTCTTCTTGATATGATTGTAGTGGCCCGTAATCTCTTTGGTAAGTTCGTCAATGGCTCTGTTTACCGTTACGGCATTCTCGCTGCGACCATCAGCACGTCCTTTCTCTGGATTCCATATGGCAGGATTAACGGATACTTTCGTGCCGATTTGTTCCCATTCGGCATCAATACTGACTTTGCACAATAGTTGGCACATACCATCCTTGCGTACTTTCGTGCGGTTGATGTAGAACAATATGGCGAAGGTGCTGCGACGCTTCGTGTTCTGGTTATCTGTATTCTTGTCTGTTTTCATATATAGTCGTTTTAATAGTTATCAAATGGCGATTGTAAAGCGTTCACTAATCTTATTATCTAATCTCTTGGTATCAGCATTTATCTTGTCATCGGTAACTTTCGCATAAATCTGAGTGGTATCAACCCGTGTATGTCCCAACATTTTGCTGACCGTTTCCAATGGCACACCGTGAGATAGGGTGATCTCCGTAGCATATGTATGTCTGGCCATATGAAAGACTATTCTTCGCTCAATACCGCATATTGCAGCAATCTTTTTCAGGGAAAGATTTACATCAGAATTACAATACATGGGCAACAGTTTTCCGTTAGGCTCTACATCACGATACTTTTTAAGTATATGAATAGGTACATCAAGGAGCGGAACTTCATACTCGACTTTGGTCTTCTTACGAGATGTTCTTATCCATAGTGTACCTTTCTCGTCCGTAACCAAATCCTCTTTGGTCAACATACACATATCTCCATAAGATATTCCGGTGTAGCATGAGAACAAGAATAAATCTCTGACGATGTAAAGTCTTGCATTATGCAATGGTGTTGTCATCATCAGTTCCAGTTCCTCTGCCGTGAGATACTTCTGTTCACGCTGTGGACGTTCAGGTTCATATCCCCAAAATGGATTGAAGGTAAGAATACCGTCTGCTATGGCTTCATTGATAATGGTTCTAAAAGAGGTCGTAAGATGGACTATCGTACCAAGAGCCAAATGGCAGTCTGTTCGTAAGTGAAGATCATATTTCTCGATAAACGAACGATCCAATGCCGTAAAGGGAATATCGGTCAATTTGTATTTCTCATTGAGGAATTTCTCTACATGCATATAGGCATATTTGTAAGCACGAAGAGAACCTGCGACACGATTCACGCCTACACGCTTCTCGAAATTCTTGATGAAGGTGCGGAAATAACTCATCAAGGTCTGCTGCCCTGAAGCCATACCCAAAAGCAAGCACTTGACATCTTCGGCAGTTACTCCTTCTCGTATTGCCGATTGTTCCTGATAGATATGTAGAGCCGAGGCTCTGATCTCGTCTAACTGACGATTGATTTCGCGTGCTGCGACACTCTTACCCGTAGCACGACCGGAGTGCCACATCGTATGTGGTACCGACATTTTCACACTGAATGCCGTCTCGGAGTACTTGCCGACATTCAACCTTGCCATTACGGGACAGTTTCCTTTGGCATCTGCTTCGCTCTTTTTGAGGTAGAACGACACCTTTACATCTACCTGATTCATAACTCATTTCTTTGGTTGCAAAAATAAATTTTACAGAGTTAATGAACGGCATGTAGAATATAGCGGAACAAGGCAACAAGTACTTGACAATTAATCTCATTCCCGTATTTTTCTTCCAACGAGAAAAAATGATTACCTTTGTCAGTGCAATGATAGGAAAAACAAGCGTTCTTTGTGGCTGTTGTAGGGTATGTGCAAGAGATTAAAGATGCTGTTTCTACCAACTCTCCCTTCCATAAAAAGGCAACGGATAGGTAGCAATTCTTTCTCTAATACCCACCATATTCGGCTCTTTTTGCCGAAATTAACAATATGGTGAGGTAACACAAAAATGGTATATGTACCAACCACTTATCACATTTTGTCCTCATCCTGCCATTTTTACGCAAGTTCTTCGTATCTTTGCGGTAAACTGCGAAAATATCTTCACAATGGATACACCTCCCATACTCAACGAGCACAACAAGCAAGAGCTTCCTCCTGCCCACACGGCAGAGCACATACTGAACCAGACGATGATACGCACCTTCGGATGCAACCGTTCGCGCATCAACCACATAGAGCGCAAGAAGAGCAAGTGCAACTACGACCTCCCCACCTGCCCCACCGAGGAGCAGATACGCGAGGTAGAGGCTACGGTAAACCGCATCATTGCCGCTGACCTCGAGGTGAGCGAGCGCTACGTCACCCGTGACGAGGTGCCTGAGGGCATCGACCTGAGCAAGCTTCCCG
>Ga0233360_1000117_pt1:0-10000 | contig 11320 bp, 7 predicted proteins | sample ElkDunMinimDraft_20_FD_180671 | JGI IMG/M metagenome (GOLD analysis project Ga0233360, IMG submission 180671) | Fecal eukaryotic communites from dung pellets of Tule Elk in California, USA - Elk Dung A0 | ecosystem: Host-associated > Mammals > Digestive system > Large intestine > Fecal...
TTATTATCAAAAAAATTTAGGTGATTTTATACGAAAAGCAGAATTGTCAGAAGCGAAAGCTGTTGCCCTTTTAGAAAATGCTTCTCCCAAACCTCATTTGCAATCTTTTTTTCTCTATTTAAAAGATTCTGCAATTTCCGTTTTCAAAAGCCATCTTCAAGAAACGCCATTAAAGGAAAATTTTGAAGATACAATTCAGTTTTTTGAAATACCATTTTCTGAAAAATTGAAAAAAGCGGGTATCAAAACATTTGCATTATTTCAAACAGAAACCGATCCCATTTTTTCGTATCGAGAATTAATAATGCAGAAGTGTGGTTTTGTAAAAAAACGTCTTTTAGAACGTCGTTTCTCCTTTGAAGCTCAGAAACACTTTTGGTTACATGGAAAATCTAAAGCGTTGTATCAAAATTATTCTCAGCTCATTTGTACTTATGGAGAAAAAGATGTTGATTTCAAGCGAAGTTATTTTCCAGGTTATTCTAAATCAACAGGAATTCGTTTTTTAGAATATATAAAGGGAATTGCTTATCGTATTCTGGCGTTTTTTTATTTTCGTTTTTTGAAAAAATATCGGGATAGATTTATTCGTAAAGCAATTTGAAATCTTTTACGATTAATTTTGCGTCCTTAACGCCTTTAAAATAATCACCTTTTCGACTAGAGGCAAAAACTACATTGATATGTGTAATTGGTTCGTCTGCATTTCCCTGCACAACTCCATCAGGAAATGGGTCTGCATTAGTGTGTTGCTTACCATAAATGAATTTTACTTTTAGTGTTCGAAGTCCATTTTTATCTGGTTCAGAAATAGAAATTACGCCTTCTTTATTTTTTTCATAATCGGTTTTCCCACTATACCATGCTGCTGCTACATAACGGCGTTTTCCATCTTGATGATTTTCAAGAGTGGACATTAAAGTACAAGAATCACCTTTTCCTTCATATTTGAATTTTACTTGAAAACCAGTCGGTCTTCCAGTAAATGGAACACCCCACCGAATCAGAGCTTTCCCGTCTTTATCTGTAAACCCTAATAATTGCTTAAGGCTCATATCGCGAACAATTCGACCAGTAAAAAGATTGCCGCTAGCTATAATACCAAGAATACTTCTTGTCGTTAATTCTGCGGCGTAAGACCCATCAGCTAATTGAGTCCTATAAGTGGGCCATGATTTACTGCCCGATGTTGAATAAGCTGGGTTTCCGTTATCCCAAATACGTTGTTTTTCTGACCCAACCATAGCGTCACAAGTTACATGCCCAAAGGTGGCAAAGCCTTTCACTTTTTCTGTATGCCAAGTTTGAAAATCGCTTCCCGGAAGCTGATACCCACCTTTTATTTTCCATTCTTCCTCACCAATTTTAAATGAACTCCAATTTCTAAGGTCTAGTGTGCTTGGCAGCGTATGAGAAATGTTTTCTTCTACTTTAAAAATATCTACGGGTGCTTTGTCCAAAGGGTAAACGCCTGATTTACCATAATAGTTTACGGGAATGAAAATAGTTTTCTTTTGCTCATTTATAATAGCTTTTCCATTTTGTCCGCGAACATGAATTTGAAAATTAGCGGCAAAAGTAGTTGGTAAACTCAAAAAGAATAAAAGAAAGATAATTATTCGATTCATACTATTCTCAAAAATTATGCTCTTGGTTTTAAGTTCTTGTAAACCTCTTCCATTTTTTTGACAGAGGCCGAAACACGATATTCATTGCCTTGAGCCGCATATTTTTTGCTCATTTGATTTTTTTCATCTGGATGCTCTATCCAATAATCAATTTTTTCTGCAAGGGAATTTGCATTACCTGGCTCAAATAAAGAACGTTCGTCTAAAGCGAAATGTACAGTTGCACTTTTTTTAGAATTAGCGATTATAGGAACTAGCCCGCAACTAAATGCTTCCATACAAGCAATGGCTTCAATTTCTGCGTCAGAAGCGTGAACATAAATGTCGGTGGTTTGAATGATTTTAAGAAGTTCTTCTGTAGAATAAAAACCAAAGATAGGTTCGCGAGGAAGCGTTTTTCCCATTTGCTTGTATTTTTCTAAAAGTGGGCCTTGACCTGCAAAAACAAGCTGAATTTTTTCTGCATATTTGGATTTTTTTGCTGCTTCAATAATTAAATCCTGGCGTTTTTCAGGTGATAATCTTCCAATCATCAAAATACGTATAAAGTCATGCGCTACAGGTTCTTGAGGAACAAAAACATCATCAACACCATTGCTAATTACGTGAAGTCTTGCTTTATATCCGTTTTTTCTTAATTCTTCTGCAATGAATTCTGTGGGGCAGTGAATGTCATCAAAGGATTTATAAAAGTAATGGTAGAGAAATTTGTAAAAGAATCGTGCAGCTAAATCAACTTTTCCTAGTCCAATGTTATAAGTGATGTTTTCTGGTTGAACATGAAATGCTGCAAGGCACGGAATATTCATTTTCTTTGCCATTTTTTCCACAGCTCTCGCTAATGGGAATGGTAAATAAAAATGAACAACATCGGCTCCAGTTAAAAATTCTTGAATTGTATTTTCTTCAATTTTAGAAAAAGTAATTCCTTGTTTATCAGCAAACCAAGAAACGATAGGAATATGCCAAACAGGTAATAGGTATTTGTCTTTGCCAGGCGTTCCAGAGGTTAATAAACGAACTGTATGTCCATTTGCCCGAAGATTTTCTACAAAACGACGAGCAGAAGCCGTGGTGCCGTTATTGAGGGCGTCGTATTGGTCTATAACTAAAGCGATAATCATAACGAAACGAAGATATTTATCTAAAGGGAAAAATAAAAGGTTATTTTCTCTTTTTTATTATAAAGTGTAATTTTTTAAGTATGAATAACACAAGTTTTCTTTATTTGGGATTGTTTTAGTTAGAAGATAAGAAAAAGTGGTTCAGAGAACCACTTTTTGAATTTACAGATTTTTTAGAATTTCCTGAGTAGTCTGAGAAGAAAAAGGCATGCTCAGCACAAAACGTCGAACTTCTTGAGGGTTAATTCGAGCGTATTCGCTTAAGGCTTTGCTAATACTGCTTTTAATATAGGATTCTTCATCTTTGGCACAATGTGCACAGAAATTCTTAAGCATGTCCCAATCAGTATATTCCCTGAATTGTAATTGGAATAATATAGCGCTTCTTCTGATCCAAATATTTGGGTCGCGAATCCACACATTTATTTGGGAACGGAGAGCTGGAAGCCTACTAACTAACCGACCGAGAATACAAGATGCAAGAACATCAACAGTATCACGGTGAGATTTTGTCTTGATAAGTTTTTTCAACAGAGAAAGATGTTGACCGCCAAGTAAATCGCGATGTCTAAACAGGTAATCGCAAGCGGCGTATTGTAATTCTCTGTATGGAATACTCCACATATCATTGACTCTTTTGAAAAGCTCATCTCCATCTTTTGGTGGATTTCTGTCAAAAATGGGGTAAGTGACTTCTCGTCGAGATACAACTTTTATCCCTAAAAAGTCAAATTGCTCCCGAACACTTTTTGACATGTTTCGAGCTTCTTCTTCGTTGGCGATAGCCCTAAGGGCATGGAGGATTTCTTGTGTAAATTTCAGCATTGGTGTAAAGATAAACCACATTTAATTGTTTTTCTAGGTCTTGACAAAAAGATTTTTCATTTTTTTTTCAATTTTTTTTATCTTTTTCTTGATTTTTATAGATATTTCACAAAAAAATGACAGAAAAAGACTTTTTAGCCAATTTACCAATCATTGAGGTGCCTACAGAATTAAGAGGACTTTCTGATGATGAAATCCTCGTTTTGTCGGAATCTAAAGAAAAAAAACACCCGAATCGGGCTTATAGATTATCTAAAAAAGACCGAATTTTACGCCGTCAAGAGGAATCTAGACGCCGTTTGTTAGATATTGATGACCAAATTCAGAAGGAAAAGGCTGGAGTGACGAGTTCAAGAAGTTATATGGCGAATAAGCCTATGCCTAGAATTCGAGATTTTGAATCTGATTTATCAAAAGAAAAAAACGAGCTTTCAGAAAAAAAATCGCATTATGCTTCACTTGCCGATTTGTTCAAAAGCGATGTTCGTATAGAAAGAGAAATTGAAAAAAAGCCAGAGGTTATAGTTCGTTCTTCAATTTCTTCGTCTCCTAAGCCTTCGTCTGGTCGAGTTTTGCAAGCGAAATTTACCTTTCCTGGTGCAAAGAAAATAGAGACTACGATTGTAGATGCAAAAACCTTAGAAGAAAAACGTGCTGCGGAGCGAGAGAAAAAAATCCGTAAAACAGCTACTTCTTTGTTGAAGCCGGTTACGCCTGAAGGGACTCCTGTGAAGCGCCCACGAGGTCGTCCTAAAAAAATACGATCAGAAGAAAATTTATAACCATTAACGTTGTTTTTTAAGGCTAGGAAATTCTAGTCTTTTTTTTGGTTTTTTCAATATTTTTATTTAATTTCAAGTGGTATGCAAAACCAAGCCCTTCGATTAAGTGAGATCACTATTGTAAACCTGCGTTCTATTCGGCGAGAAACGTTCCCATTGAGTTCGTTTACTCCTTTGATTGGATATAATAATGCAGGCAAAACAAATATTCTCATGGGAATTCATTGGCTTTTAGCAAAAATTTCTTTAGATATTTCTTATTTCGATGATCCGTCGTTGCCTGTAGAAGTTATTGGTACTTTTACTGGATTATCAGAAGAAATTATATCGCGATTGAATGAAGAACGTGCAAATATGCTTCATCGTTTTGTGCGAAATGGTTCATTTAAAATTCGAAAGGTGCAACGTGTGCCTGGGGAAAGTCCTGAGTCAATGCGTTTTTTTGTTCAAGAGGCCGGAGCTCTTGGCGATAGAGGTTGGCACCCAATGCCTTTAGTTTTTCAGGAAGCTTTTGAACGCCTGTTTCCAGAACCTATTCGAATTCTTGATTTTAATAGTTCTAAAACGAATGCTCACTTGTTGCATGAAATTTTTAAACCTTTAGAGCATCGTTTAGCAGCTGATTTTGCAGAACTTCAGCAAAAGTTTAGAGAAACTCTTTCGTATGACGGAGATAATCGAGCCAAAGAATTGCAGAATTTTGACAGAGATGTTAATTCCATGCTCCTTCCTCTTTTTCCGAATGTTCGTTTGAAGCTAGAAATTCCTCCTCCATCTTTAGATATTTTTTTGAAATCTGCTGGGTTAATGGTAATAGACGAGGAAGATGGATTTAGTCGAAACATTTCGGAAACAGGCGCTGGTTCGCAACGAGCTATACAAATGGCTTTGGTTCGGTATTTAGCTGAACTAAAAAAGAAAACGCGTTCAAAGTATTTTAGTAATCGTCTTTTGTTAATTGATTCGCCAGAATTATTTTTGCACCCACAAGCGGTGGAATTAGTTCGAGTGGCTTTAAAGAAATTGTCTCAAGAAGGTTATCAAGTAGTATTTGCAACACATTCTGCGCAAATGGTAACAAGTGAAGATGTTAGCACTTCCCTGTTAATTCGAAAAAGTCGAGAACGCGGAACGTTTATGCGTAAACGTATGGAAGACGCTGTTCGTCAGGTGGTTCGAGATGCCCCTAGTCAGTTGCAAACATTATTCTCCTTGAGTAATAGCAATGAACTTCTTTTTGCCGATTATGTTCTTTTGACTGAAGGGAAAACGGAATGGCGAGTTTTGCCTACATTGTTTGAAAAAATAACAGGAAAATCTTTTGCTTTAATCAAGTGTGCGTTAGTGCGTCAAGGTGGTGTAAGCAATACTAAAAAGAGTATGCGTGTTCTTTCTTCTATGGATATTCCTGTTCGGGCGATAGTAGATTTAGATTATGCATTTACTTCAGCAGTTCATGACGGTTTTTTAGACAAAAACGATCCAGATTTAGAAATATGCAAAAGAATATTTATGAAGTTGTCTAGAAGTGGTCGAATGAGACTCGTAAATGGAATTCCTGTAAACAAACGTTCTCGCATGAGTGCTGCACAAGGTTTTGCGATGATGGCTGCAATTCCAGAAGCTGAACAGCCGCTGCGCTCTATTCATTTGAAATTACGCCGTCGAGGAATTTGGGTGTGGCGATTTGGAGCCATAGAAGAACATCTAGGTCTTGAAGGAAAAAATGAAAAAGTGTGGAGCTCTTTTATTGAAAAAATCAAAACGAAAGAACCAAAAATGTTTATTCCGCATTATGAAGATTTAGAAACCCTTTGTCAATGGATTTTAGAAGGGGTGAATGAGTAAAACGAAAGGGTGATTGAGCAAAGAATATGGTTATCAAGAATAGATGGGGACTGTGCGGCTTTCGTCACTTTGAGAGAGAACTCTCCATAGAAAAAATAGCGAAATAAAAAAATGTAAGTCACAGCGAACATAGTGCGATTATCTCACATAAGCACTATAAAAAATAATTTTAGAAATTAGTATAAATTAAGTAAAAGTTTATTTGTCTATAAACGTAATTTTTTGTGTCAAGTTTAGTCATAATCGTAGGCATAGCTAAAAAGTTTATCGTAAAGGTATTGGTAAACAAATGGTGGTTACTCAAGCAAGTTATTGATACTGGTTAGATAAAGCAAAACAGAGGGAAAAAATTTGTAAAGATGTTGAAATGCCTATTATGAGGCTAAACTAGGTGTTTATGAATGATTATTAAGGTGATTTCTTTAGAATCTCGGTTTTAAAATGTTGATAAACTGTTTTTAAGGTGGTAAAAAAGTGGTAAAAAATCAAAAAAAGCAAAAAAAAGCAAAAAAAAGCAAAAAAGTTTAAAAAAAGCCTTGACATGTTGAAAGGAATTTCTATAATTGGGCTCACTTCAACGGCGAATCGACAGAAGAGTTGTTGAGGGTCACGGTCCGAGCGGCCGTCGGGTTTATTGAAGTGATCGGAGATATGCTTGAGTGACGGTTCAAGTCAATTGAATTGAGAGAGTAGAAAGGGATTAAAATTTTGATTACAATGAAGAGTTTGATCCTGGCTCAGAACGAACGCTGGTGGCGTGTTTTATACATGCAAGTCGAGCGAGGACAGTAGCTTGCTACTGAGCCGAGCGGCGAACGGGTGAGTAACGCGTAAGCAATCTGCCCTACAGTAGGGAACAACCAGGCCAACGCCTGGCTAATACCGTATATAGTGGAAGGTCGCCTGACCTTTTGACGAAAGATTTATCGCTGTAGGATGAGCTTGCGTCCGATTAGCTAGTAGGCGGGGTAACGGCCCACCTAGGCGACGATCGGTAGCCGGCCTGAGAGGGTGATCGGCCACATTGGGACTGAGATACGGCCCAGACTCCTACGGGAGGCAGCAGTAGGGAATATTGCACAATGGGGGGAACCCTGATGCAGCAACGCCACGTGTGGGAAGAAGCATTTCGGTGTGTAAACCACTGTCGGAAGGGAATAATAATAAGATTCGTCTTTTTTGAATGTACCTTTAGAGGAAGCACCGGCAAACTTCGTGCCAGCAGCCGCGGTAATACGAGGGGTGCGAGCGTTGTTCGGAATCACTGGGCGTAAAGGGAGCGTAGGCTGAAAGTCAAGCGATCTGTATAATTCCGGGGCCCAACTCCGGCCTTGCAGATCGGACTGTCTTTCTTGAATAGTTCAGGGGCAAGCGGAATTCCTGGTGTAGCGGTGGAATGCGTAGAGATCAGGAAGAACACCGATGGCGAAGGCAGCTTGCTGGGGACTTATTGACGCTGAGGCTCGAAAGTGCGGGTAGCAAACAGGATTAGATACCCTGGTAGTCCGCACTGTAAACGATGCATACTGGGTGTCCGAGTATAGATTCGGGTACCGTAGCTAACGCGTTAAGTATGCCGCCTGGGGAGTACGTACGCAAGTATGAAACTCAAAGGAATTGACGGGGGCCCGCACAAGCGGTGGAGCATGTGGTTTAATTCGAAGCAACGCGCAGAACCTTACCAGGGTTTGACATGGGAATGCCTCAGCGAGAGATCGCTGATTCGTAGCAATACGACATTCCACACAGGTGCTGCATGGCTGTCGTCAGCTCGTGTCGTGAGATGTTGGGTTAAGTCCCGCAACGAGCGCAACCCACGCCTTCTGTTGCTACCCGCAAGGGAGCTCTCGGAAGGGACTGCCGGGGACAACCCGGAGGAAGGTGTGGATGACGTCAAGTCCTCATGGCCCTTACATCCTGGGCTACACACGTGCTACAATGGTCGGTACAAAGGGCAGCTAAATCGTGAGATGGCGCCAATCCCCAAAGCCGGCCTCAGTTCGGATCGGAGTCTGCAACTCGACTCCGTGAAGCTGGAATCGCTAGTAATCGTGGGTCAGCACACCACGGTGAATACGTTCCCGGGCCTTGTACACACCGCCCGTCAAGCCATGGGAGAAGGGAGTGCTCTAAGTCGCGATGCCGACCCGCAAGGGAGCTAGCGCCTAAAGCAAGACCTTTGACTGGGGCTAAGTCGTAACAAGGTAGCCGTACCGGAAGGTGCGGCTGGATTACCTCCTTTAAGGAGTAAATAAGACATATTGAATGTCTAACCCGTCTACTCACCATCGTCCTCAGCGTATCTCCGGTCGTTTCATTTGCCCGGGTCTGTAGCTCAGCTGGTTAGAGCACCGCTCTGATAAGGCGGGGGTCAATGGTTCAAGTCCATTCAGGCCCATAGCCTTTGGGGTTATAGCTCAATTGGTAGAGCACCAGATTTGCATTCTGGGGGTTTGGAGTTCGAGTCTCCATAGCTCCATGAAATATTTGTCCAAAGCGGCAGATGAGTTTATTGAAAGTATGGCGAACGAATTCCAGAGAAAAAGAAACGAGAGCATACAAAAGTAGACGCAAGGCGCGATGACGAGAACAAAGCGTTATCGAGCAGCTCATGCGGCGAAGAGAGCTGAATCGTTGGAACAAGGAACAAAGCGACAAAGCGCACATGGGGGATGCCTAGGCATTCGCCGGCGAAGAAGGACGCGACAAGCTGCGAAAATCCAGGACGAGGTGCAAATGGCCATAGACTCCTGGGTGTCCGAATGGGAAAACCCACGCGCAAGCGTATCTCTGTGCTGAACACATAGGCATGGAGAGGCCAACCTGGTGAATTGAAACATCTAAGTAACCAGAGGAAAAGAAATCAACCGATATTCCCTTAGTAGTGGTGAGCGAAACGGGAGGAGCCCAAACCGGCGCGAGCCGGGGTTGTAGGACCTAGTAATTGTCATGATTTGGAGACTGAATTGGGTTGGAAAGCCCACCCTTAGCAGGTGACAGGCCTTTAGGGATCTGAAGAATGATGAGTAGGTATCCTGAGTAGGGCGGGACACGTGAAATCCTGCCTGAATCTGGGGGGACCACCCTCCAAGGCTAAATACGAGCGAATGACCGATAGTGCAGCAGTACCGTAAGGGAAAGGTGAAAAGCACCCCGAGAGGGGAGTGAAATAGTACCTGAAACCGTGTGCGTACATTCTGTCGGAGGGGAGATTCATCTTCCTGACGGCGTGCCTTTTGTTTAATGAGCCAGCGAGTTGCTCGTGTACGGCAAGGTTAAGGGCTTAAGGTCCGGAGCCGAAGCGAAAGCGAGTCTTAACTGGGCGACCAGTCGTACGCGGCAGACACGAAGCCTTAGTGATCTACCCATGGCCAGGCTGAAGCGGGGGTAACACCCCGTGGAGGGCCGAACCGATATACATTGAAACGTGTCCGGATGAGCTGTGGGTAGGGGTGAAAGGCCAATCAAACTGGGCGATAGCTTGTTCTCTCCGAAATATATTTAGGTATAGCGTTACGATAGCCCTTCGGGGGTAGAGCACTGGATGGACTAGGGGGCACACCCGCTTACCAAACCCAACCAAACTCCGAATACCGAAGGCGTGTTTCGTAGCAGTCAGCCCGCGGGTGATAAGATCAGCGGACGAAAGGGAAACAACCCGGACCACCGACTAAGCGTCCCCAAGTACGTGCTGAGTGGGAAAGGATGTGGAACTGCACAGACAGCCAGGAGGTTAGCTTAGAAGCAGCTATCCTTTAAAGAAAGCGTAATAGCTCACTGGTCAAGCGGTTCC
>Ga0233360_1000118_pt1 | contig 11221 bp, 9 predicted proteins | sample ElkDunMinimDraft_20_FD_180671 | JGI IMG/M metagenome (GOLD analysis project Ga0233360, IMG submission 180671) | Fecal eukaryotic communites from dung pellets of Tule Elk in California, USA - Elk Dung A0 | ecosystem: Host-associated > Mammals > Digestive system > Large intestine > Fecal | place...
AAAGCTTTCACCCAATGTGACTGATATTGCATCAATCGCAGTTGCTTGCGAAGAAGCAGGTGCTGACGGCATCAGCTTAATTAACACATTACTCGGTATGAAAATAGATTTAAAGACAAAAAAACCTGTGGTGGCAAATAAGATGGGCGGTTTTTCCGGTCGTGCTATTTTCCCTGTGGCTGTTCGTATGGTTTATCAGGTATATGAGGCGGTTAAAATCCCTGTTATCGGTATGGGCGGTGTTGCAACGGCTGAAGATGTAATTGAAATGATGTTAGCCGGTGCTACCGCAGTAGAAGTAGGTGCTGAGAACTTAGTTAATCCCTATGCTTGTCGTGATATTATTAACGATTTGCCAAGGGTTATGAAAAAATACGGAATTAATAAATTAACAGATATAATAGGAGGCGCTCACTAATGGGAAAAGATGTAATTATTGCTTGCGACTTTGCAGGTAAGAAAGAAGCATTGGCGTTTTTGGACAAGTTTACAGAGGAAAAGCCTTTTGTAAAAATCGGTATGGAGCTGTTCTACGCTGAAGGTCCTGAGATAGTTCGGGAAATCAAGGCAAGAGGTCATAAGATTTTTCTTGATTTAAAGCTTCATGATATTCCAAATACAGTTAAAAAATCAATGGCGGTTTTATCACGCCTTGATGTTGATATGTGTAACTTACACGCTGCAGGCACATCCGCTATGATGGAGGCAGCTCTTGAGGGATTGACAAGAGAGGACGGTACACGCCCCCTTTTAATTGCTGTAACTCAGCTTACATCTACAAGTCAGGAAAGAATGACGAATGAAATTTTAATAGACAAGCCAATTGATGAAGTTGTGATGAGTTATGCTAAAACTGCAAGCTCAGCAGGTCTTGACGGTGTTGTTTGCTCACCCTTAGAAGCTGGCAAGGTGCACGATGTGTGCGGAAAAGAATTTTTGACAGTAACACCCGGTGTAAGATTTGCCGACGGTGATATCGGTGACCAGGTTAGAGTTACAACGCCAGAAAAAGCAAAAGAAATTGGTTCTGACTATATTGTTGTGGGCAGACCTATTACGGCGGCAGAAGACCCCGTTGCGGCTTACAGAAGATGCGTTAAAGAATTTATTGGATAAGAGGTAGATAAAAATGGAAAAATTAATTGCTAAAGATTTATTAGATATTAAGGCGGTATTCTTACGCCCTGAAGAACCTTTTACATGGGCAAGTGGAATTAAAAGTCCTATTTACTGTGATAACAGGTTAACACTCACAGCTCCCAAGGTAAGAAACCATGTGGAAAACGGTCTTGTTGAAAAGATAAAGGAACATTATCCCGAAGTTGAAGTGCTAATGGGTACATCAACAGCAGGTATTGCTCACGCCGCTATTTGCGGTCACATTATGGGCATTCCTATGGGTTATGTTCGCTCAGGAAACAAAGACCACGGCAGACAAAACAAAATTGAAGGTAAGTTAGAAGCTGGTCAGAAGGTTGTAGTTGTTGAGGATTTAATCTCAACAGGCGGCAGCGTTATTGAGGTTGTAGAGTCATTAAGAGATGCAGGTGCTGATGTATTGGGTGTAGTAAGTATCTTTACATACGGAATGCAGAAAGGCCTCGACAGACTGCGTGATGCTAATATTAAAAATGTAAGTCTTTCTAACTTTGACGCAGTGGTTGAGGTTGCGGCAGAAACTGGTTACATAAAGCCTGAAGACAAAGCTCGTCTTATTGCTTTTCGCAACAATCCCAGCGACGAATCCTGGATAAAATAATTATTTACTATAAAGGAGAATGTGCATTATGAGAAGTATAATTGATATTCTCGACCTTTCAAAAGAGGAAATTGCAGACCTTGTTGCGGTGGCTGAGGATATAATTGAAAATCCCGATGATTACCGTGAAAAGTGCAAGCACAAAAAACTTGCTACGCTTTTCTTTGAACCATCTACCCGTACACGCCTGAGCTTTGAGGCGGCGATGTATGAGTTAGGTGGAAATGTTTTAGGTTTTTCTGACGGTGACAATTCATCAGCTTCAAAGGGCGAAAGCGTTCACGATACAATAAAGGTTGTAAGTTGCTATGCTGATGTTATTGCTATGCGTCATCCTAAAGAGGGTGCGGCATTGGTTGCAGCGAATGCATCAGGCGTACCTGTGATAAATGCAGGTGACGGCGGACATAATCACCCCACACAGACCTTGGCGGATTTACTTACAATTCACAGGGAAAAGGGTACATTTGATAATTTGACGATCGGTTTTTGCGGTGACCTTATGTTTGGCAGAACGGTTCACTCACTGATTCACGCACTCACAAGATATAAGAACATCAAGGTTGTTTTGATTTCACCTGAGGAATTAAAGTTACCTGATTATATGCTTGAAGATATGGCAGCTCACGGGCTAGAGTATGTGGAAACCACATCTTTAGAGGAGTACATGGGTGAGCTTGATGTTTTGTATATGACACGAGTACAGAAAGAGCGTTTCTTCAATGAGCAGGACTATATTCGCTTAAAGGACAGCTATATTCTTTCGCCTGAAAAGCTGATGCCTGCAAAGTCTGATATGATTATTCTTCATCCCTTACCCAGAGTAAACGAAATTACGGTAGCAGTGGATGAAGACCCCAGAGCGTGCTACTTTAAGCAGGTTTTAAACGGAAAATATATGCGTATGGCGCTGATTTTAAAGGTTTTAGAGGAGGCGGCAAAATGATTATAGGACAGATTAAAGACGGTATTGTTTTAGACCATATTACTGCTGGTAATTGTATGGAAATTTATGCAGCGTTAGAGCTTGATAAGCTCGATTGCCAGGTGGCAATCATTAAAAATGCTGAAAGCAAAAAGTATGGCAAAAAAGATATTATTAAGATTGACCAGGCGATTGATATTGATTTAGATGTTTTAGGTTATCTTGATGAGCGCATTACCGTAAATATAATAAAAGACGGAAAACTCCTAAAGCGTGCTCATTTAGAAGCGCCTGAAGAAATTAAAAATGTTATAAAATGTAAAAACCCCAGATGTATCACCACGACGGAGCAGGAGCTTCCTCATGTGTTTAAGCTTACTGACAGAGAGAAGAAAGTCTACCGTTGCATCTATTGTGAAAGTCAGGGAAAATAATAAAAAAGAGGTATAATAAAAATGGAAAACAAAGTATTAGCAAATGTGGGTGGAAACCCCATTTATCAGTCAGAGGTTGATGAGGTTGTGGCAGCTTACGCTACTCGCGGACAGAACTTGGACACACCCCAGTCAAGAGAAATGATTTTAGAGCAGTTAATCGGCAAAAAGCTGATGGTTTTAGATGCTAAGAAAAACTTAATGGAGCACAATGCTGAATTTAAAGCAGAACTCGAAAAAATGAAGAATGAAATGCTTGCAAACTTCAATGTGGCTAAGGTTATGGAAAAGGTTGAAGTAAAAGACGAAGAATTAAAGGCATACTACGATGAAAACAAAGCTCAGTTTGTAAAAGGCGAGTCGGTTGCAGCAAGTCACATTTTAGTTGATTCTGAAGAAAAAGCAAACGAATTGAAAGGCAAAATTTCAGCAGGCGAAGTATCATTCGAAGATGCGGCTCGTGAAAACAGCTCTTGTCCATCAGGTCAAAACGGCGGAGCTTTGGGTGAATTCACAAAAGGTCAGATGGTTCCTGAATTTGATGAAGCTGTATTTTCAATGGAGGTTGGCGAAGTGCGCGGTCCTGTAAAAACACAGTTTGGCTATCACATAATCAAGCTGACAGCGAAGAACGAAGCATCTGAGATGCCTTTTGAAGAAGTAAAGGCACAGCTTAAGAATGCTATGATGCAGGAAAAACGCCAGCAGGCTTATGAATCAAAAATCAATCAGTTGAAGATTGTATATCCTGTGGATAAGTTTTAATAAAAAAATCCCCGCACGTGCGGGGATTTTTTATTGGAAAAGATAGTTCTTTTGATGGTCTGCGCTTTTTTTCTAAGGCTCTGTTATTTCTTTAGAAATATTCCACACACGGGTCCGATGTGTGAAGCTATTAACGGACCGACTTTGTATTCAATAATTTCATTTTCGGGATATTTTTCTTTTATAAGGCTTGTGATTTCAGCACATTCAGCATCCAGATTGCCGTTAGGAACATAAAAAACAGTTCCGTCTTGTACTGGGTGTTGTGATGTGGCATAGTCAAAGATTTTCTTTGCTATTTTCTTTCTGCCACGAACCTTACCTACTGCTGAAACCATACCGTCAACCAATGAAAGCACTGGCACGATGTCTAACATATTGCCAAACACTAAGGATGCCTTGTTTATTCTGCCGCCCTTTTCCAAGTATTCGAGTGTGCTGGGAATAAAGTAGGCGCTGTAACTGTTCATAAGATCAGAAATTGCAGGTATGATTTCGGGGATGGATTTTCCTTCACGCGCAAGCTTTGCTGCCTCGATTACACCCATACCGTATGCAAAAGAATAAAGGTAAGAATCCATAATTTCCACTACAGCATCGGGATTTTCTTCCAAAATCATATTTTTAGCAAGGTTTGCGTTGTTATTTAAGCCGCTTGCCTTTGAAGAAAGCGTGATAAATAGGACTTCCTTGCCTTCGTCAACATATTTCTTTAAAAGGTCATAAATCTCGCCTGTTGTGGGCTGTGAGGTTTTGGGGAAATCCTTTATTGTTTTTAAAAGTGCATAGAAGTCATCAGAAAATGTATCCACGCCTGCTAAGTATTCTTTGCCATCGGCAAAAATTCGCAGAGGTAAGACTGCTATGTCGAATTCCTGCTGCTGCTCAAGTGTTAAGTCTGCACCTGCGTCTGTAATTATTTTAACATTAGCCATAGTGAATGTCCTTTCGTTTAGTTATAATATAGATTATATGTTTTTCTTCTCACTGACAGCACAAGTCCCATGGCGATGCTCATAGAAAGAACAGATGAGCCGCCGTAGCTTATGAAAGGAAGCGGTATACCTGTTACGGGCAAAAGCCCTAAGGTCATACCGATATTTTCTACAATGTGAAAAATAAACATTGCAGAAATACCTGTAGCAATAAGCTTGCCGTGGTTATCCTGTGCGTTTTTAGCTATAGAAAAACATTTAAAAGTCAAAATTAAGAATAGTATTGTGATAAAGGCTGTACCTAACAAGCCAAACTCCTCACCTATAACGGAAAAAATAAAGTCCGTTTCCTTTTCTGGAAGGTAGGATAGGGCATTTACTGCGCCCATCTTATATCCGTGGCCGAAAATTTTGCCCGAGGACAGAGCAAGCTTTGAAAGGTTAACTTGATAGCCTGCGTTGGAAATGTCCGTATTTGGGTTAAAAAACACGATAATTCTGTCCCGCTGGTAGTCCGACATAAAAAGCCAGATTACAGGCAGCGAAATCAGCACAATGCCAAGGGATATAAGAATATATTTTAGTTTAATGCCCGAGATAAAAAGCGTCACTGCGAGCATAAACAAAAACACCAGTGCCGTGCCTGTGTCGTTTTGCAAAATAACAAGCGCCACAATGGGTAGACAGCGCCCAAGAAAAATGATAAGGCATTTTTTGTTGTTTAGTGTGGCGTTATCAATTTTTTCTGAAAGTTCACACGAAATATACAGGCAAAACAAAAGCTTTACAAATTCAGACGGCTGAACGCCTATGCCGCCAAAGCGAATCCAGCTTATTGCGCCTGTTTCCTCCTTGCCTATTCCCAAAGGGAAAACAATAGCCAAAAGAAAAATGCACAAAAAGTAGATGTGTTGTTTTTGACCCTGGATGCTTCTGTAGTCCCAGAAAGCAAGGGCAATCATAACAATAAAGCCCACAATATAACAAAGTGTTTGGACTGTTAGCTTTCGCAAGTCATCTGTTGCTGAAGTGAGGGAAACAAACCCTGCAATCATAAGCAATAAAACCGTAAAAACTACAGTAACATCTACCGATAAAACATATCTTCTCAAAATATCACCTTTATTATAGCATAAATAAAATAATAAATCAATTTATATTCTTTGTAAATTGATAAAAAAATAAACTCTGTGTATACAGAGTTTATTTTTTGTATTTTATTTGTAGTATTTTTTAGCTGATGTAAAGAGGTTCATTTCAAATGTTCCCTCTACATTCTTATAAAGGTTAGCACCAATTCGCTCACTATGTCCCATTTTACCGAAAACTCTGCCGTCGGGTGATAAGATACCCTCAATTGCGTAGTCAGAGTTGTTGGGGTTAAACTGAACATCGTTTGTGGGATTGCCATCAAAGTCTACATACTGTGTGGCAATCTGTCCGTTTTCAGCTAATTTTTTGATTAAGGACTCGGGTGCTATAAATCTACCTTCGCCGTGTGAAATCGGCACTGTGTAGATTTCACCGGGCTTTGTGCCCATTAACCAGGGAGATTTGTTAGAAGCAATCTTTGTTCTTACTAATCTTGACTGGTGGCGGCTGATTGTATTGTATGTGAGTGTGGGGTCCGTGTCTTTAGTGTCGATAATTTCACCGTAGGGAACAAGACCTAATTTTATCAGCGCCTGGAAGCCGTTACAGATACCGCACATAAGACCATCACGGTTCTTGAGTAAGTCGTGGACAGCGTCTTTGATACGCGCGTTTCTGAAGAATGCTGTAATGAATTTACCTGAACCGTCGGGCTCGTCACCGCCTGAGAAACCGCCGGGGATAAAGATAATCTGTGAGTTTTCTAATCTCTTTGCAAAGTAGTCAACAGATTCTGTGATTCCTGCAGATGTCAAGTTCTTGATAACGATGATTTCAGGGTCTAAGCCTGCACGGGCTGCGGCTTTAGCTGAATCGTATTCACAGTTTGTGCCGGGGAATACGGGAATCAGCACCTTGGGTTTTGCAACCTTGATTGAAGCGGGAGCAACAACTGTATCAGGGTATGAAAGGTCAGGCAGAGTCTTAACTTCTTTTGTGATGTTGCAGGAGTATACGGGTTCTAATTTGTTTTCGTAAATTTCTAAGAGTTCGCACAAGCAAAGTGTTGTATCTTTATAAGAAATTACCTTTTCTGCGGTTGTGTTACCGAGTGCAATACCTAAATCCATATCCTCTGCAAGTTCTAAAACAAATGCACCGTAGAGGTAGCCGAAAATGTCGGCGTAGTCTACTGAGTCGGCGTATTTAAAGCCAAGTTTATTACCGAAGCACATCTTCATAACTGCTTCAGCCACACCGCCGTAGGTGGGTGTGTAGGCAGCGAGTATCTTACCCTCACGAACGAGGCGAGCCACTGTATCAAAGTTTTTCTTAACAGTTTCAACTACAGGGAGTCCGTTTTCATCGTAGTCGGGTTTTAAGAGGACTACCTTACTGTTTGCCTTTTTGAACTCGGGAGATATGATGTTGTGGATTGAGTCTGTTGTAACAGCGAATGACACCAATGTAGGTGGAACATCGATGTTTTCAAATGAACCACTCATTGAGTCCTTACCGCCGATTGCTGCAATTTCATAATCCATCTGTGCCTTAAATGCACCTAAGAGTGCTGATAAGGGTTTGCCCCAACGCTTGCCGTCTTTTTGCGGCTTTTCAAAGTATTCCTGGAATGTAAGGTATACTTCATTAAAGTCTGCACCTGTTGCGATAAGCTTGGAAACTGACTCCACAACTGCTAAATATGCGCTGTGGTAGGGGCTTTTTTCTGCTATGAAGGGGTTGTAACCCCAAGCCATAAGTGAAACTGTTGTTGTGTCTTTCTTTTCAACAGAAACCTTGTTTACCATAGCCTGAACAGGTGTTAACTGGTGCTTACCACCGAAAGGCATAAGTACTGAACCTGCACCGATTGTTGAGTCAAAGCGTTCAGATAATCCACGCTTTGAGCAGATGTTTAAGTCGTCGGCAATTTTCTTATATTCTGCTGCAAAATCTTCTGAATAGTCTTTACAGAATGTGTTGGGGGCAACGGGAGTAATGTCGATGTGCTTTTCTGCGCCGTTTGAATTTAAGAATTCTCTTGAGATGTCGCAGATTTTTTTGCCGTTCCATGTCATGGTAAGGCGCGCATCTTCTTTAACTTTGGCAACGACTGTTGCTTCTAAGTTTTCAGATGCGGCTAAAGTCATAAATTTTTCTACGTCTTTAGCTTCTACAACAACAGCCATTCTTTCCTGAGATTCAGAAATTGCAAGCTCTGTGCCGTCAAGACCGTCGTACTTTTTAGGAACTGCATTTAAGTCAATATCTAGGCCGTCAGCAAGTTCGCCGATAGCAACGGATACGCCACCTGCACCAAAGTCGTTACAACGCTTGATTAAGAGCGATGCCTCTTTATTTCTGAAAAGTCTCTGGAGCTTTCTTTCTTCGGGTGCATTACCTTTCTGTACTTCGGCACCGCACTGGTCCAAAGATTCCAATGTGTGTGATTTTGATGAGCCTGTTGCACCACCGCAACCGTCACGGCCTGTTCTACCGCCTAAAAGAATTACTATATCGCCAGGAGCAGGAACTTCACGACGAACATTTTCAGCGGGAGCAGCACCAACAACAGCACCGATTTCCATACGTTTTGCTACATAGCCATCGTGGTAGATTTCGTCTACCTGACCAGTGGCTAAACCAATCTGGTTACCGTATGAGCTGTAGCCTGCAGCTGCTGTTGTAACGAGCTTTCTCTGGGGGAGTTTGCCTTGCATTGTTTCAGAAATTGGCTTTAATGGGTCAGCCGCGCCTGTAACACGCATAGCAGAGTAAACATACGCACGACCTGATAGTGGGTCACGGATAGCACCGCCGATACAGGTTGCCGCGCCACCAAAGGGTTCGATTTCTGTGGGGTGGTTGTGGGTTTCATTTTTAAATAAAAGTAACCATTTTTGAGTTTCACCCTCAACATCAACATCAATTTTTACTGTGCAGGCGTTGATTTCTTCGGATTCGTCAATCTTGGGAAGTTTGCCCGCTGCTTTTAAAAATCTTGTTGAGATTGTAGCTAAGTCCATAAGGTTTATGGGCTTTGTTCTGCCTAACTTTTTGCGGACTTCAACATATTCTTCATAGGTTTTCTGTAATAATTCATCTTCAAACTTAACGCTGTCGATTGTTGTTAAGAATGTGGTATGTCTGCAGTGATCCGACCAGTATGTGTCAATCATTCTGATTTCTGTGATTGTGGGGTCACGGTCCTCGGATACGAAGTACTGCTGGCAGAACTTGATGTCGTCTATATCCATTGCAAGACCGTAGTCCGCAACAAAAGCAGCAAGACCTGTTTCGTCCAATTTTGTGAAGCCTTCTAAAGTTGCAACACTTTCGGGAATATCGTAGTCAATTTTTAAAGTTTTGAATGTATCGAGTGTAGCTTCTCTTGATTCAACGGGGTTTATAACATATTTTTTGAATGCTTCGATGTCGCTATCAGAAAGATTACCCTCTAAAACATAAACCTTGGCTGAACGAACCAAAGGACGCTCGCCCTGTGAGATAATCTGGATACACTGTGAAGCTGAGTCAGCTCTCTGGTCAAACTGACCGGGGAGGTATTCTGTGGCAAAAACATACGCACCTTCTGTGTTCTCTACTGTGTCTGTTGTAATGTCGAGCTGAGGCTCAGAGAAAACTGTTTTTACTGCGTAGTCGAAAAGGTCTTTTTCGATATTTTCAACATCGTAGCGGTTTAAAAGGCGCACACTTTTTATACTTTTAATGCCAAGGAGGGTGGTAGCGTCGTTAAGAAGCGCCGCCGCTTCGTTGGCAAGTTCTTTTCTTTTTTCTACATATACTCTGTAAACCATACTATAAGCCTTCCTTTACTATTTTAATGCATCGAGCGCGCGTTTACCTATGTCGTGACGGTAGAAAGCGTTGTCGAAATGTACTTTTTCTACATCACGGTAGGCTTTAGCCAGTGCGTTTTCTAAAGTGTCGCCTGTTGCCACAACGCCCAAAACTCTGCCGCCTGATGTCACCATTTTACCGTCTGAAAGAGTCGCACCTGCAACATAAACTTCAGCTTCGCAATTGTCATCTACTGTGATTTCAAAGCCTTTTTCGTAGCTTTCGGGGTAACCCTTTGATGCCATAACGATACAAGCTGCAGCACCGTTTGAAAATTTAATATCCAAATCAGCAAGAGTTTCTGACTCTACTGCTTTCATAATGGTTAGGAGGTCTGTTTCCAAAAGGGGAAGCACAACCTGTGTTTCGGGGTCGCCGAAACGGCAGTTATATTCGATTACCTTGGGACCGTCCTTAGTAAGCATAAGACCAAAGTACAGGCAACCTTTAAACTTTCTACCCTCCGCGTTCATGGCGTTGATTGTAGGTAAGAAAATCTTTTCCATACATTCTTTAGCAACATCGGCTGTGTAGTAGGGGTTGGGAGCGATTGTTCCCATACCGCCGGTGTTTAAGCCCTTATCTCCATCTAATGCCCTTTTATGGTCCATTGAAGAAACCATAGGAACGATCGACTTGCCGTCGGTGAATGAGAGAACTGAAACCTCAGGGCCCGTTAAGAATTCTTCGATTACAATTCTTGAGCCTGATGCACCGAAAACTTTATCTTCCATCATAGATTTTACAGCATCAAATGCTTGCTCGCGGGTTTCTGCAATGATTACGCCCTTACCTAAAGCCAATCCGTCAGCTTTGATAACTGTGGGGATGGGGGCTGTCTTTAAATATTCTAAAGCAGCATCCATTTCTGTGAAAACTTCGTATTCCGCCGTGGGGATGCCGTATTTTTTCATAAGGTTCTTTGAAAATACCTTGCTGCCCTCAATCTCAGCGGCAGCTTTTTTAGGACCGAAGCAGGGAATACCGATTTCATTCAATGCATCAACCGCGCCGAGAACCAACGGGTCGTCGGGAGCGACTACGCAGAAGTCAATTCCATTTTCCTTTGCAAATTCTACAATGGCAGGAATATCTTTAGCACCGATGTCAACGCAGGTGGCATCCATTGCTATGCCGCCGTTTCCGGGGAGTGCGAAGATTTCAGTGATTTCTTTATTTTCTTTTAGTTTCTTTATAATTGTATGTTCACGGCCACCGCCGCCTACAACCATTATTTTCATAGAAGTCTTTACCTTTCTGTATTAGTAAATGGGGAAGTTTTCGCAAAGTGCCATAACTTCAGCAGAAACCTTTTCTTTATTTCCTTCGAAGTCTTCAGCAACTAATCTTATCCAATGAGCGATTTTCTTCATTTCTTCTTCGCGGAAGCCTCTTGTTGTAACAGCAGGTGTACCGATTCTTACGCCGCTTGTAACAAAGGGACTCTGGG
>Ga0233360_1000119_pt1 | contig 11209 bp, 10 predicted proteins | sample ElkDunMinimDraft_20_FD_180671 | JGI IMG/M metagenome (GOLD analysis project Ga0233360, IMG submission 180671) | Fecal eukaryotic communites from dung pellets of Tule Elk in California, USA - Elk Dung A0 | ecosystem: Host-associated > Mammals > Digestive system > Large intestine > Fecal | place...
TTTGAATGTTCAAAAAAGTCCGAAATTAAAAAAGTAGGCTCTTGTTTTGCATAGTTTCTGATAACATACGTATATCCTGCAGTAAAAGGACCGATAAACATAAAAGGAACAAAGGGAAGTGGGGGAACTAAAAAGTTCTTTCCCTGAAGAATGTAAGAAACAATTTTAAAGAAATTGTCTCCGTTAAAGTATGCGTAACCCAAAACTAAAGCCGCACCAAAGAAAATTATATTTGCAAGTAAATACCAAAAATTTGCTCCAATAATATGACCTAAGTGTCTTCCGAAAATATCAAAATAATTACGCTTAGCCGCGTCTTCCTTGCTTATGCCACGGCCTGGTCTGCTATTTGAAAATCCGAACATTATATACCTCCGACTGTTTTCTTTCTGAGCATTGAAAACTCAGGTAATTCTTTGCCAATGTTTAACTTAAATACTTGCATAGGATGAGGAGCGCTCTCGATAGGAGAATCCTCTTCGTCCCACATCTCGTCAATAGTAAAAGTAAACGCCTCACTTCCTGGAGACATCACTTCCACTGTATCTCCTACGGAAAGTTTATTTTTTTGCACAAACATACACTTACCATTTTCATTCTTTTCAAAAAGTGCGGCAAGGTCGTAAGTTCTTATATAACCGCCATCTACGGTGTTTTGCGAGTTTTCGTCAGGCTTTTTAAGCCAGAAGCCTGTGGTATAGCCTCGATTGCTTACTTTGCACAGCTCGTCCAGCCATTCTTGTTTAAATGAATAACCTTCAGGGTCGTTTAGATATGCGTCAATTGCTCTTCTGTAAACGCTCACAACTGTAGCAACATAAAACTCGGTTTTTACACGACCTTCTATTTTAAAGCTTGTAACGCCTGAATTTATAAGCTCGGGGATGTATTCAATCATACACATATCTTTGGAATTGAAGATAAATGTACCCCTGTCATTTTCAAAAACAGGGAAGTGTTCGCCGGGGCGCTTTTCTTCCATAAGTGTGTAATTCCAACGGCAGGGATGTGCACAGTCGCCGGAATTTGACTCTCTGCCTGTCATATAACCGCTGAGTAAGCATCTGCCTGAGTATGAGATACACATAGCACCGTGAATAAATGCCTCCAGTTCGAGTTCAGGAGAAGTTTTTTCTCTTATTGTGTGAACCTCGTCAAAAGAAAGCTCACGCGCTAAAACAACACGCTCAGCACCCATTTTGTGCCAGCTGTCTACTGTAGCGTAATTAACATTGTTGGCTTGTGTGCTTACATGTATCGGAATTTCCGGTGCGTGTTCTTTAGCCAAATTAAACGCACCCAAATCGGAAATGATAAACGCATCAGGCTTTAATTCCTTTACCTGTTTGATGTACTCAATAAATAAATCTATGTCTTCGTTGTGAGGTATAACATTTAGCGCAAGATAGAATTTCTTACCTGCTGCGTGGGTATAGCGGATAGCTTCTGCCAGTTCTTCGTCTGTAAAGTTCTTTGCCCTTACACGAAGTGAAAAGGAGTCTCCGCCTGCGTATACAGCATCTGCACCGTATGCAAGAGCTACTTTTAATCTGCTTAAATTGCCCGCAGGGGCGAGCAGTTCGATGTTTTTCATAAATAAAATCCTTTAGTTAATAATTTTTAATAGTTCTTCGGCAATAGTTACGCTATCAAGTCCGTAGTGGCGTTGCAACTTGTCACAGCTGCCGTGTGTAACTACGGCGGGGTAGCCTATGTTTATGCACTTTGTTCTGTTGCCGAGACCTGCAATGTATGCACTTATTTTTTCACCTATTCCGCCACAAATTGCACCGTCCTCAATAGTGACGATTGTGTTGTGGCGAAAAGCCATATCGGAAAGAAAATCTTTGTTTAGCGGTATAAGAGTACGCAGGTTCACAACTGTTGCGCTTTTTCCTGCAGCCTGCAACCTTTCTGAAACTAAAACTGCAGTTTCAGACATTGTTCCGCAAGCTATAATACACACATCTTTACCACCTGATACAACATGGGGTACTCCAAGTTCAAAATCAGGAGCACTGTCGAGTGTAAGCTGATTTTTGCCTCTGGGGTATCTTATTGCCACAGGACCGCTGAAAGCATTTGATGCGGCAAACTCTATCATTTGTGTGAATTCTGTGTAGTTTGCAGGAGCAAGCACAGTCATATTTGGCATTTGTGACATAAAACCAATGTCAAATAAACCGTGATGTGTTTCGCCATCTTCGCCTACGATTCCTGCACGGTCAATTAAAAATGTCACATTTAAGTTTTGTAAACAAACATCGTGCAGTATCTGGTCGTATGCCCTTTGTAAAAAAGAGGAGTATATCACCACAAAAGGCTTTTTGCCTCCTGCTGCAAGACCGGCGGCAAAGGTTACGGCGTGCTGTTCTGCAATTCCCACATCGTAGAATCTTTCGGGGAACCTTTCGGAAAATTCATCCGTTCCCGTTCCTACAGCCATAGCGGCGGTTACAACGGTAATATCTTTGTCTCTTTCAGCCAATTCGCAAAGGGTATTTCCTGCAACTCTTGAATATGTAAGGTTGCCGTTGTTTTCGATACATTTTGTTGATTCAAATGTACTCACGCCGTGATAGACATCGGGGTGTTCTTCTGCGAATTTATAGCCTTTACCCTTGGTTGTAATAACATGCAAGAGCACCGGTCCGGATATTTTCTTTGCGCGTTCAAACATCTGTGTCATAGACTTTATGTCGTGACCGTCAATCGGTCCGAAATATGCAAAGCCCAAATTCTCAAACAGAGAATTTCCTGTAAATAGATGTCTGATGCTGTCTTTTACAGATTTTAAAAACAGTATGGTTTTTTTGCCGATGTTATTTTTTGATAATTTATTTTCCAGTTTTGACTTAAAGGTTAAGTAAGCTGAAGCAGAACGCAACTTGTTAAGGTGCTTGGTAAAACCGCCCACACTTTTAGAAATTGACATATTGTTATCGTTTAGAATAACTATGCAGTTTTTCTTGGATTCAGCGGCGTTTTCAAGTGCCTCCATAGCCATGCCGCCCGATAGAGCACCGTCGCCGATAACGGCCACGGAAAAGTTTTCCTTGCCGTTGAGAAAATCCGCCTCGTTAAGACCTAATACAGCAGAAACTGAGGTGCTTGAGTGTCCGGTGTTAAAGGAGTCATACTCACTTTCGTTTCGCTTTGGAAAGCCTGAAATTCCGCCGAACTGACGCAGGGAAGCCATGTCATCCTTGCGGCCTGTCAAGAGCTTATACACATAGCTCTGGTGACCAACATCCCATACAATATTATCCTGTGGGAAGTCAAACACCTTTAAAAGAGCAATGGTAAGCTCAACAACGCCTAAATTTGAGGCGAGGTGTCCGCCTGTTTTAGAAACAGAATCTATCAGAAACTCTCTGATTTCGTCAGACAAAGCATCAAGCTCTTTTATATTAAGTTTTTTTACATCTTCGGGGTTGTTAATCCCGTCAAGAATAGTATACATTTAATCACTCTTTTACTATTTTTGATTTAACCATTTTTTCAAATGCGCGCTTTATATAGAAAAACGAATTTTCAAAGGATTCAATTGGTTCAACTAAAACCGTTGTTAACCCCACACGGTTAGCACCCAAAACATCAGTAAAAATCTGGTCGCCTATAAATGCGGTTTTTTTAGGGTCAGCACCGATTTCGCCCATTGCTTTTAAGTAACTTTTTTTGAGAGGTTTTCCTGCTTTGGCAATGTACTTTAAGGGGTAATTTTCAAGGTATGCCTTTACACGCTCGTGCTTGCCGTTTGAAATAATACAAACATTAAAGCCTGCATCTTTCAGCCTGCCCAAAAACTCCAATGCGCTATTTGAGGGAGTTTTTTGATTGTGGCTGTCTAAAGTGTTGTCAAGGTCACAAATCACATACTCTATACCTTTTGATTTTAATTTTTCCAAATCCACACACGACACGTTGTCGTAGTAAAAATCGGGTATTAGTTTTTTAAACACGAAAATTCTCCTTTTGTTTTTTACACAATATTCGTATTTATATATAATACCACAAAACCATTGAAAGGTAAATAGAAAAACGCGATTTTTTCAAAAAATCAGGGAGTTTTTTTGCTAAAACCTTTATATATTTCATAACCGCCCATAATAAACAGAAAAACTCCAAAAAGACGGCGCAAAAGTCCTGCGCTTAAATTAACAGCGAGCAACGAACCGCCAACTGAGCCGATTAGTCCCCATAACATAAGCGGTAGAGCTATTTTAAACTCAAGATTTTTGTTTTTAAAGTGGATAAACAGTGCAACAACCGCGGTAGGAATAAAAAACAAAAGATTTACACCCTGAGCTGTGTGCTGGTCAATGTTTAAAAACATTGTAAGAGCAGGGATAAGTACAGTTCCACCGCCTATTCCCATGCCGCTTATTATGCCTGAAAAAAATCCAGATAAGGCTTCTGCAATCATTAAAAAAACACCATCCTTACAGCCGCTATAATCATAAATATACCAAAAATTTTGTGTATAGATTTAAAAGAAAGTTTGTTCAAAAGTTTTGCCCCCAGCAGGCCGCCTATAACACCGCCTGTAGATACTTTTAGTGCAAGAGGGAAGTCAAGCCTTCCCGAAAAACCGTAAAAGGTAAGACTAACCAAAGTAAATACAAAAATTATAAGAATAGCAGTAGCGTGGGATTTTTTTGGGTTCAATTTCAAAAAAATCTCAAGAAACGGAACGATAATCGTACCGCCGCCGCTACCGAATAAACCGTTACAAAATCCCGATACAATTCCACCTATTGCACATGTTAGTTTTTTATTTAATTTCATAGCAAAACTCTCCTTTTTTATGTAATATTTTAACCTGATTTACAAATAGTATTAAAAAATATACATTGATTTTTTTGTGTGATTGATGTATATTAATAGTATAGATTTTTAATGGTGGGAGGAAAAATATGAACAAGGAAAACACCACATCAAAACAAAAGATGAAATTATGGATAAAAATTGTTATCATCACTTTGTCAGTGCTGGTTTTAATTGGTTCTGCTGTGGGTGGATATTTTTTGTATAAATATATGTTTCCTACCGACAAAGAGCTTTTGGTAATGGCTCACAAAAATACACTCAATGACTCAAAAAAACAGGAAGAACTAAAAACATTTACAAATACAACCGATATATATTTTGAAGCGGATGGCGAATTTACCACACAAAAAAGCGTTGATATGATTACTTCGATAGCCTTTTCAACAAAAACCACCAGGCTTTCCGACGAAAAAAGCAAATATGACCTTACAGTGAGATTTATGGGGAATGATTTTATAACTTCCCATTCTGTAAAATACGGCGATACCGAGGTTTTAACAGTTCCTCAACTTATGGACCAAAGCTTTGGTGCAGATAGCTGGGAAGATGTTTTGAGTATGCTTTTAGGCTCTGAACAGTCAGATGATACGGAGCTTTTTAAAAGCGTAGATAAAAAGAAACTAAAAAAATATTTTGAGGATTATTTTAAAGATATTTACAATAAAATTCCCGACAAAGACATCACCTCTGTGAAAGAAGGAAATGTTAAAACAATTACCCTAAAAACGGATATGAACCGAGCTTTGTATGAAACTCTTACAAAAGTGAAAAATGACAAGGATTTCAGAGATTTTCTGTATAATCAGTTAGAGGGTGCAGCAGATGATTTTAACAGAAAATACCCATACGCCGGCACTCTGATTGTAATGCCCGAAAAAGAAAAATTCGATGCTGATTACGAAAAAAGTATAGATGATTTTATTGCAAAAACAGAAAACTCACAGGTTGTTTTAGTTGCACAAATCAGCAACGACAGACGAATAATCAGCGAAACAGTAACGGTGGAAAGTGAGGGTAAAATCCAGTATTTTATTTCTTACTCAAAATACGGTTTTAAGTATGTTGAGTACGATGGTGAAGATGTTGCCTTTGCTTATGAAAAACAAATAACACAGAACGAAACGCAAACAAGTGAAAAGACTATAATCTCTTTTGACATTAACGATATGACAAAAGAAAAGGTTGAAGGACAAAAAAACATACATCTTGTTATAGATTCAAAAACCGATACAAGCGTGACAGATACAGTAGAGTTACCCAAGGAATACACAGACATAAGAACTATGACAGATGCAGAAAAACAAGCGATTATCCCTGTGGTGAATAAAAACTTTACGGGATTATTAACCACACTTACATTGGAAATATTCAGCTATATCAAATGAGGATAAAAATGAACGAAAAAATCATAATCAGAGGTGCAAAAGAACACAATTTAAAAAATATAAGCTTAGAAATACCCCGTGATAAATTTGTGGTGTTTACAGGCATTTCAGGCTCGGGAAAGTCATCTTTGGCTTTTGACACTTTATATGCCGAGGGTCAAAGACGCTATGTGGAGTCTTTGTCTTCTTATGCCCGTATGTTTTTGGGACAAATGGAAAAACCCGATGTTGAGTACATTGAGGGGTTGTCTCCTGCTATTAGTATTGACCAAAAAACAACGGCAAAGAACCCACGCTCAACTGTAGGCACAGTAACAGAGGTTTATGACTATCTGCGACTTTTGTACGCGCGTATTGGTATTCCACATTGCCCAAAGTGCGGAAAAGAAATAAAAAGGCAGACCATTGACCAGATTGTAGATAAGGTTATGGAAATGCCCGAAAAAACAAAGTTTCAGGTTTTGGCACCGGTCATCAGACGCAAAAAAGGCGAGCATGTAAAGCTTTTTGAAAGTGCAAAGAAAAACGGCTATGCCCGTGTGCGTGTAGACGGATATATATATGATTTATCAGAGGAAATAAAGCTTGAAAAAAATATAAAACACACAATTGAAATAGTAATTGACAGACTTGTAATAAAAGAGGGCATAGAGCAAAGACTCACCGACTCTATTGAAACAGCATCATCACTTGCTGACGGTGTTGTGATTATTGATGTAATCGACGGGGAAGAAATGACCTTTTCTCAAAACTACGCCTGCGACGACTGCGGTATCAGTATGGAAGAACTCTCTCCCCGTATGTTTTCGTTTAATAATCCCCTGGGTGCTTGCCCTACCTGTCTTGGCATAGGTAGTATGATGAAGGTGGCGCCCGAACTGATTTTGCACCCTGATAAAACCTTCGCTGAAGGCGGTATTCACGCAACAGGCTGGTACTCAAAGCCCGGACAAACAGAAAGTATGGCTCGTATGTATTACTCGGCTTTGGGAAAAAAATACGGTTTTAATGATGATACAAAAATCAAGGACCTAAGTGATGAAGCCCTTGAAGCATTACTTTACGGAACAAAAGGCGAAAAGCTTGAGCTTTTCTTAACTCGTTCCTATGGCTCATCGCACTATTTTGCGGCTTTTGAGGGTATTGTTCCTAATCTTGAACGCAGATATATGGAAACTAATTCAATGATGATGAAGCAGGAAATTGAAAAGCTTATGCGCTTTAAAGTCTGCCCTGATTGTAAAGGAAAAAGACTTCGCCCGGATGTGCTGGCAGTAACAGTAGGTGGCAAAAACATCAACGAAGTTACAAATCTCCCTATCAATAAGTGCCGCGATTTCTTTAAAAATTTAGAGATTACCGACAGAGAACGCACAATAGGTGCGCAGGTTTTAAAAGAAATCAATGAACGCCTCGGATTTTTGTGTAATGTAGGTCTTGAGTATCTCACACTTGCACGATCTGCGGCAACTCTTTCGGGCGGTGAAGCCCAAAGAATACGCCTTGCAACCCAGATAGGCTCAGGCCTTATGGGCGTGTTATATATACTGGACGAGCCTTCTATTGGCTTGCATCAGCGTGATAACCAAAAGCTTTTGGCAGCACTTCGCAGGCTTTGTGACCTTGGCAACACTTTAATCGTTGTAGAGCACGATGAGGACACGATGTACGAGGCTGACCACATTGTGGATGTTGGTCCGGGGGCAGGTGTTCACGGCGGTACGATTGTTGCAAGCGGAACGATTGAAGATATTATAAAATGCGAAAATTCTGTTACCGGTCAGTATCTAAGCGGAAAGAAAAAAATTCAAGTTCCTAAAGAACGAAGATGCGGCAACGGAAAAACAATCGAATTTTTAGGTTGTGAAGAGAATAATCTAAAGAATGTAGATGTTAAAGTGCCTTTGGGTACATTTACAGCCGTAACCGGCGTGTCCGGTTCGGGAAAGTCTTCTTTGGTAAATGAAATAATAAATAATTATCTCTCAAAAGAACTGAACAATGCTCATACGGTACCAGGAAAATTCCGTGAAATGCACGGTATTGAAAACCTTGATAAAATTATAGATATAGACCAGTCGCCAATAGGAAGAACACCCCGTTCAAACCCTGCAACATACACAGGTGTGTTTGGCGATATCCGCGAACTTTTTGCTTCTACAAACGAGGCAAAAATCCGTGGATACAATGCAGGCAGATTCAGCTTTAATGTCCGTGGTGGCAGATGTGAAGCTTGCTCAGGTGACGGTATTATAAAAATCGAAATGCACTTTTTGCCTGATGTTTTTGTACCTTGTGAAGTTTGTAAAGGTAAAAGGTACAACAGAGAAACATTAGAAGTAAAGTATAAAGGCAAAAACATTTACGAAGTTTTGGATATGACAGTTGAAGAGGCTGCGGAGTTCTTTGCTAACCATCCTAAGATAAAGAGAAAGCTTGACACATTAAATGATGTGGGACTTTCGTATATTAAGCTCGGTCAACCATCAACTCAACTCTCAGGCGGTGAGGCTCAGCGTGTAAAGCTTGCAACCGAACTTTCAAAACGCAGTACAGGTAAAACCCTTTACATTTTGGATGAGCCTACAACAGGGCTTCATACGGCGGATGTTCATAAGCTTTTAGAGGTTCTTGATAAGCTGGTAGAGGGCGGAAATACTGTTTTAGTTATCGAGCATAATTTGGATGTTATAAAAACGGCAGATTATATTATTGACTTGGGTCCTGAGGGTGGAGATAAAGGCGGTACTATAGTTGCCACAGGCATACCTGAGGAAGTAATGAAATGTAAAAAGTCATACACCGGTGAATTTTTGAAAATTCATCTCGATAAAGAAAAATAAGACATCATTTGGCGGTGTGAATTATGAATGAATTTGTTAGTTGTATAGTGGCAGCAGGTGGCTCGGGAACGAGAATGGGCGCAGGTATCAACAAACTTTTTTTGGAGATTGACGAAGTGCCTGTTATTGCTCACACTCTGTCTGCTTTAGAAACAAGTGAGGATGTTTCTGAGATTATTATTGCGGCTCGTGAGGATGAAATAATGTATATCTCAGAAATTGTTTCGGTTTTTGGAATTACTAAAGTCAAAACCATAGTAAAGGGTGGTGCAACCCGAGCAGAGTCGGTACTTGCGGCAAGTAAGGAAGTATCTAATGATTGCCAAGTTGTTATGATTCATGACGGAGCCCGTCCGTTTGTGACGGAAAGTATCATTTCAGAAACTGTAAAAAAAGCTTTAAAATTCGGTGCTGCAGCCTGTGGGGTGAAGCCGAAATGTACATTAAAATCTGTTGATGACAACGGCTTTATTGCTGATACAATTGACAGGGAAAAGACAGTAGAAATACAAACACCCCAAGTTTTCGAAAAAGAGCTTTTTGACAAAATGTACGCACTTACCCCAGAAATATTAAAGACTGCGACTGATGACTGTGTTTTGGCAGAAAAATGCGGTGCTGAGATTTTTGTAACAGAAGGGTCGTATAAAAATATAAAAATCACAACACCTGAGGATTTGGAAATAGCCGAAATCTTTTTAAGGAGGTATTAGAATGGATATTCGTATAGGACATGGCTTTGATGTTCACGCCTTTGCTGAAAACAGAAAACTTATTTTGTGTGGCGTGGAAATCGAAAACGATAAAGGATTGCTTGGTCATTCTGATGCTGATGTTGCCACCCATGCAGTTATGGACGCCCTTTTGGGTGCGGCAGCAAAAGGGGATATAGGCAAACATTTTCCGGATACTGATGAAAAGTACAAAGGCGCAGACAGTCTGAAACTTATGGAAAGAGTTATGGAAATTATTAAATCGGACGGATATTCTGTATCCAATATTGATATAACGATTATAGCGCAAAAGCCTAAACTAGCACCGTATATTGACAAAATGGCTGAAAATATTGCCCGTGTTGCAGAAATTGATAAGTCAAGGGTAAATATAAAGGCTACTACAACGGAAAAATTAGGATTTATAGGTAGAGGAGAGGGCGTTGCAACAGAAACTGTATGCTTGCTGGTGAAAAAGAATGGATGAAAAATTAATCGCTTATTTAAAAGAATACGGAGTTAAAATAAAAGTATGCGCTTCGTTCTTATCAAGACAAAAAAAATATGATCAACTTCATGAACTTTATATGAATTATCTCAAGAAAAACTATGGTTATATTTTTGATAAATATAAAAAAATTGATTTTATTACTAAAAATTCGAAAAAAGCAGACGAAAAAATATGGGTTTTATGGTGGCAGGGCGAAGATGATATGCCTGATATTATAAAAAAATGCTACAAATCAGTAAAAAAACATTCTAATAATTCTGAAGTTGTATTATTGACATATCAAAATTATGAAAAATACATAGAATTACCTGATTACATAGTTGAAAAATTTAAAAAAGGACACATAAGTTATGCGCATATGTCTGATATATTGAGAATTTTTCTCCTTAATAAATATGGTGGAACATGGATGGACGCGGCTGTCTTTCTCACGGGGCCGTTTCCTGAAAAATATAAACAACATAAGTTTTTTTCTGTGAAAACACAAAATCAGGAAACAATATTCGTACCCAAGGGAAAATGGGTTATCGGTTACATGAGAGTTTCATATACGCACACGGTGTTGTTTGAATTACTTCAGGAATTATATTTAAATTATTGGAAAGAACATAATGTAATAATAGCTTATTTTCTTATGGATTATTTTATTGAAATTGCATATAATCTTATTCCTTCTGTAAAAAAGAATGTTGACGATATTCCTTTAAGTAATAGAAATTACGATAAATTATCAAATGTGATAAATAATACATTTAGCGAACAAGAATGGGAAAATCTTAGAAGTGATACTTTTCTTTACACTATATTTTGGCGTAATGTAAACCCTGAAAGTGTTGATTCCTTTTATAAAAGAATTATGGATTGATTTTTTGCTCTAAAAAACTAAAACGCTAACGGAAATCCCGTTAGCGTTTTATGATATCTTTT
>Ga0233360_1000120_pt1 | contig 11146 bp, 8 predicted proteins | sample ElkDunMinimDraft_20_FD_180671 | JGI IMG/M metagenome (GOLD analysis project Ga0233360, IMG submission 180671) | Fecal eukaryotic communites from dung pellets of Tule Elk in California, USA - Elk Dung A0 | ecosystem: Host-associated > Mammals > Digestive system > Large intestine > Fecal | place...
CGCTTGCACAAACTCTCCAATACCTTTTGTCTTATCCTGCTTGCCTCATAGGTCTTCAACCGAAATGCCAGTACAATGACCACTTCAAGATTGTAGAATGTAGCCCAACTTTTAGGCGTAGCCAAATCGCATCGTTGGGTGCTTACAGAGCAAAGTGTTCCACTCTTGTATATTGCTTTTATGGCAGCTTGGAGTGTCGGGGCTATCACCCCGAACAACTCCACCAACTCCATTTCAGACATCCATACATTACTGCTTGGAATATTTACATGGCCATTCTCGCTGATTGTTATAATTGCTCGTTCCATAGTTACATTGCTATCGAGATTTCACTAAACGATTGATTAAGTCGGTTTCCGAACATCGTCAAATCCTTGTCAATTTTCTCGGTGGTAATCTTGGCATACTTTTGTGTCGTGGTAATGTTCGTATGTCCCAAAACTCGGCTTACACTCTCAATTGGAACGCCCTTACTGAGAGCAAGCGTAGCGAATCCATGGCGTGTGCAATGGAAGGAAATATCCTTCGTTATTCCACACTCTTTTATCATCTTTTTCAGTGGTTTACAGATGTTCCAATAGTTAAGATTAGGGAACACGAGTTTGTCCTTCTGAAACCTCTCGTAACGCTTGATTATCTGCAATGGAATATCTAGCAACTTCACTTGGAAATTGACCTTTGTTTTGTGTCTCTTGGATAGGATCCACTTCTCTCCATTTATCTCTACAATATCATCGGTGGTCAGTTCCTTAATATCCACGAATGACAAGGCTGTAAAACTTGCAAACACGAACAGATCTCGGATATAAGCCAACTTCTTATCTGCAAATTCGTGTGTCATTACAGCCTTGATTTCATCTTCGGTTAAGTATTGTCGCTCCTTGATATTCTGATTTACCCGATACTGAGCAAACGGATTTCGTGGTGTCAGTCCGTTATAATGAGCTTTTGACACGATTGTTTTCAGCCACATACAATGTGACCATACACTACCATTATGCAAACCTGCATCGGTAGAGAGATAGATTTCATACTCCTTGATGAAGTCGGGAGTAAGTTCAAGCATAGAAATATCACTACGCTTGTAGCATTTCTTAATGAATGCAGCTAAATGATTTCTAGACCTTACACGCACCTTGTAGGAACTTGCTGCACGGTCAATACCTATACGCTTCTTGAAACTCTCGTTGTCCTTATCAAATGCACCGAGCAGTGTTTCGTACTCCGTTCCGATACCTTGATAGGCATTGCGTACCATTTCAGCGGTAACATAGGCTTCTCTATCCGAGATGCGTTGATAATGCTTGATGATTTGAGCCTTGATGTTATCCAAAGCCAAATTGATGTCTCGCGCCTCCTTGCTCTTGCCTTTTGCCCGATTACCTTTGGCATCCCACACTGTTTTTGCAATGGTCAGTTTGCAACTGAATTGTGCCACCGAACCATTGATTGTAACTCGCCCCATAATGGGAACAATACCGTTTTTCTCCTTACTTCCGTTCACGTAGAACAGCACCTTAAATGTACTTCGCATAATCCAATTCTTTTTGGTTACAAAATTAGTTATCAGCGAGTTGTACATTGTTATGCAGAATGTAGTAGAGAGTAGAAATGAACTCCAACAACCTATAAACTTACCTCTCTATCGGGTAATGATTTGAAAACCGTCCGCTCTCATTACCTTTCATCTCCTTGCACTTTTGCATTGGAGGGGCTTTCATCATAAGTCCTCATAAGTCATTGAACACCATGCAGCCATCATTATTTCCCCTCATTCGTTAGATTTTTCCAGAGATATTTCTTATCTTTGTGACGAAACTAAATTAATAAATTTACGATTATGAAAAAGTTTTTAATGATGGCTGCTCTGTTGGTAACGACATTGGCAGTTAGTGCTCAGGACTACAACTGGGCAGTCGGTGTACGCGGAGGCGCGCTCAGTGGTTTGACAGCAAAGAAGAACCTTGGTGACAATGCTATGGAAGCAGGTTTTTCACTCAGTGCTCACACAATGAATGTAGATGCTACATACCAGTGGCAACAACCCATTATTGCTGATGGTTTTCATCTCTACTATGGTGTAGGTGCATACGCCGGTCTATACACTTTCGAGAACGTAGGTGAACTCATTCTTGGTGCTGAGGGTGTCGTTGGCTTGGAGTATAGGATTCCCGGTGCTCCTATCGCCTTCTCTCTGGACTATCGTCCTACATTCAATATCCTTGGAGGTTTCGGCTACTCTAACTTCTATAACTTTGGATTAGGCGTAAAGTTCTGCTTCTAAGCAGTTTTTTAAATGAAAAAAGAAAGCGTCTGCGATTGCAGGCGCTTTTCTTATATCTCTCGTTACGGAGATTTATCCCCAAGCCAATGCGCTGGCACCCAGCACAGCGGCATCAGAGTCCTTGAGCTCTGAAACGAGCAACTTGGTCTTTCCCTTCCAGATATTGAGCACGTTGGCCTCCATGGCTTCAAGGGTAGGCTTCATGATGAGGTCACCGGCTTTGGTAAGTCCGCCAAACAGGATGATGGCTTCGGGAGCACTGAAAGCGATGAAGTCCGCCAATGCCTCGCCCAGAATAGTGCCCGTAAAGGTAAATACCTCCTGAGCTACTTTGTCGCCACGGACTGCAGCGTCATATACATCCTTCGACGTAATCTCACCCTCGATGTCGCGCAAGAGGCTGGGTTCGTTCGTGCAATCAATAATTTCCTTGGCCGTACGTGCCACACCTGTTGCCGAACAATAGGTCTCGAGGCAGCCGCAACGTCCGCAACCGCACTGGCGGCCATTGTGACGGCGCGAGATGACATGTCCTAACTCACCGGCAAAGCCATCGTGGCCATACACGAGTTGTCCGTTGATTACGATGCCGCTGCCGACACCGGTGCCAAGGGTAATCTCGATGAAGTTCTTCATGCCGCGAGCCGCACCATAGGTCATCTCGCCGATTGCAGCGGCATTCGCGTCATTGGTTACTGTCACAGGTACACCTATGCGCTCCTCGAAGAGCTCCGACAGCTTGATGACACCCTTCCATGGCAGATTGGGGGCAAACTCGATGTTACCGGTATAGAAGTTGCCGTTGGGCGCACCTATACCCATACCCTTGATCTTGTCCTTGCCGCCCACTTCCTCTATCATCGGGAGCAGCCTATCGGCTACGGCATTGACATACTCGTCGATTTCCTTGTACGATTGCGTTTTGATGGAATCCACACTAAGAATATTTCCACGTGCATCCACGATACCGAACACGGAATTTGTTCCGCCGATATCCATTCCTACTACATAAGGCTTGTCCATATTGGTATATAAATTTAAGGTTGTTACGTTAATGCTGCAAATGTAATGATAGTTCGCCGATGGAGCAAATTATTTTGTATATTTTTAGTCTCTTTACGATGTCTCTGCACTTGAACTTTTGGCAGTTTATCTTTTCGCTAAATCGAAATTTTGCACTAATTTTGCCAATGATATGAAAACAATGATTTGTAACGCCACCATCGTCAACGAGGGTGAGCAATATAAGGGCAGTGTGCTCATCGAGGATGAGAAGATAGCTGCCATCATCAGAGGTGCGGGCGAGCACATCGCTGCCGACCGTATAGTAGACGCTACGGGATGCTATCTGCTACCCGGGGGAATCGACGATCACGTACACTTCCGCGATCCGGGACTGACACACAAGGCCGATATGGCCAGCGAGAGCCGTGCGGCAGCACGCGGTGGCATCACTTCGGTGATGGATATGCCCAACTGCATTCCGCAAACGACGACCATAGAGACCCTGGAGGCGAAGTTTGCCGATGCTGCCACGAAATGCCTTGTCAACCATTCCTTCTACCTTGGCGCTACAGCAGACAACATGGAGGAGATACGTCGTATCAATCCACGCGAGGTATGCGGGCTCAAGGTATTCATGGGTAGCAGTACGGGCAATATGCTCGTCGATGAGGAAGAGCGCCTCAAGGCTATCTTCAGCGAGTCGCCCACACTCATTGCCCTGCACTGCGAAGACCAACGCATCATATCGGCCAACACGGTCAGGTATAAGGAGGAGACGGGCTGTGACGACCCTGAGGTGAGCTATCATCCGCTCATACGTAGCGAAGAGGCCTGCTACCAGTCGACCGCCAAGGCCGTGGAGCTGGCACAGCATACGGGGGCACGCATCCACATCATGCATATCAGCACTGCCCGCGAGCTGGAGTTGTTGCAAGCCGGCCATATCCGCGACAAGCAGATAACCGCCGAGGTGTGTCTGCCTCACCTGTACTATACTGATGCAGACTATGCCCGATACGGCACACGCATCAAGTGCAACCCTGCTGTGAAGACGGAAGCCGACCGTGATGCCCTGCGCCAAGCCCTGCGTGATGGACGCATTGATGTCGTCGGCACCGACCACGCCCCCCACTTGCCATCGGAGAAGGTGGGCGGATGCCTGAAGGCCGCTTCGGGAATCCCCACCATACAATACGTGCTGCCTGCCATGCTGGAACTGTGTGATGAGGGCATCGTTACTCTGCCCGAGGTGGTGGAAAAGATGGCCCACAACCCTGCCATTCTATATAAGGTGACCGGGCGCGGATTCATCCGCGAGGGCTATCAGGCCGACCTCGTACTTGTGAAGCCCGATGCACCACACATCGTAGACTCCGGATCCGTCGTGAGCAAATGTGGCTGGAGTCCCTTCGAGGGACATACCTTCCGTTGGGACATCACACACACTTGGGTCAACGGCCATGCTGTATATGCCGACGGAGTGTTTGATGAGAATGTGATGGGGCAACGACTCCGGTTTAACTCTGAGCATGATAGTTGCGATTAAGTGACGATGTGACACGAAAGTCTCGTTGCGTATCTTATGGAAAGTGTCCCAAGCTCCATATTCAGAGTCGATTATGCCGTCCGCGATGTAGTGCCCTACATCAACTGGATATACTTCTTTCATGCTTGGGGCATGGAGCCGCGCTTCGCTTCGGTGGCCGACATACATGACTGCCCCTCGTGCCGAGCCAGTTGGGTAGCCTCCTTCCCTGAGAAAGAGCAGCCCAAAGCCCGTGAGGCAGCCACTCTATACACCGAGGCCACCAACCTGCTACGCCAGTGGGCCGGTGAGCCAATGTGTCACGCCTTGCTGCTTCTTGCCGAGGCCTATAGCGATGGCGACGACATCGTGATAGCTGGCAAGCGTTTTCCCTTCTTGCGCCAGCAGCATGCAGGACGCTCGGGCTACACGCTTTGCTTGAGTGATTTCATAGCCCCTCGCAGAGAGTTACCTATAGGGACAGACAATATAGCCAATAGGATCGGGGTGTTCGCCACGACAGTGTCACTCTCCGACAATCTCTCCTCCTTAACGTCTCAGTTACAATCTTCTACCCTCGCTGACCGTCTTGCCGAGGCTACTGCCGAGAAGCTGCACGAGGAGGTGCGCAAGCGCATTTGGGGATATGCCAAAGAGGAGCAGCTGACTATGCGCGAGCTACACGCCGAGAAGTTTCAGGGCATACGTCCTGCCGTAGGCTATCCGAGCCTACCCGACCAGTCTATAAATTTTCTGATTGACGAGCTGTTGGGGCTCAAGGAGATAGGCATCACCCTTACGCCGAACGGTGCCATGTCGCCCTCTGCCTCCGTATCGGGCTTCATGCTGGCTCACCCACAGGCACACTATTTCTCCATCGGGAGTATCGGGGAAGACCAATTACAGGATTATGCCCGACGACGAGGAGTCGAGCCCGAAGCGCTACGCAGCTTCCTGACCAATAATCTGTAAAGAAAAATACAAGTCAACGTAATAAGCATTCCCCCCCGTAAGTGTGATTCAGAAATTATTGTCCGTAAACGACATCGGCCATACCATGCTTCTCCATATTCTCGCGAGCCATGCGCAAGAATTTGCTTATTGAGGGTTGCTCAAGGAACGACTGCGGTGCATCGTCGATAACTGTTTGCATCAGTGGCGTTATCATCGGATAAGCCAAGCCATTGCAGAGCATGGAGAAGCCGCACAACCCCAACACATTGTCATAGTTGCGCCCGATAAAGCCACATACCAAACCCTGCATATCTTCAGCCAAGGCCTGGTAGGCAGAGTCGATGCTATGCTGAATCTCCTCCTGCGAATACCCGTTCATGATCATCTGCGACTCCATGCGCTCCATATCCACGGCCTTCAAGTCGAGCTTGTACTTACGGGCGATGAATGCATATAGTGAGTCATTGAGCGGTGTGCCTGCTACCTTAAGCATGATATTGCTGATGGTTACATCCATCTTCCCCGGCTCGAGGATAATTGGCATGATAGGCTGGCCGTTGAGAAACAGGGTGGCTATCATGTTGGTATCAGCCCTTCCTGCTATAAAGAACTTGCCGTGCAGCACTTCGCACGAGTCGAGCACTTTCCACACATTGTCTACCGATGTCATCAGGGAAATTGTCTTGCCATCGATATTTGATATGTTTGATGTTCCCTTAATGCGGTATGCCTTCGTGCAAGAGAGAAGTGATGCTACGCACAGTATGTATAAGAGTCTGTTCATTGTGTTTGGCTCTAAAAACACTGCAAAAATAAAAGGTATTCTTGAATCAAGAAAACCTTTTATCATTATTTAAGTTTTTATTTTGTTTCTGAGGCTCATCAAAGTACCGTCCGGTTCATTTTTCCTTCTCCTTCTCATATTCTTGAGGGATGCGGAAGGCCGTATAGAGCTGTAGCAGGCATCCTACAAGCAAGCACAGAATCCACTCGTTATGCTTGCACACCAGCATCAGAACACCTGCCAACATCAGCACCACAGCACCCAACAGTTGTTGCCGACGCAAGCGCCGAAGGATAAAGTTGGTTCCCCTATAGCGGTCGAGCATCTGCATGGCTCCAAACATGAAAGAGCCCACAATGTACATATAGGGTGCCCATACCCACTTTGTGATATACAATGCAGCCCCCAGCACCAACAATATACCACCTATGAAATAGATGCAGTTATATATCTTCTTCATTTTATGATAAATACTTCCTCGTTAGGCAAATGCATTCCATACTTCTCACGGGCAATGCGCTCCATGTGGGCAACATCTCTATCCAATTGGTTCAATCCTTGTATGCTCGAATCGCGCATAGCCTCATAATACTCGATTTCCTTTTCCAGGCTCGCTTGTTGCAGGCGGTGCTGCCATCGCAACATCAAGTTGTTTTGGTCAAAGAAGCAAATAATTGCCCCAAAGAGGAGTATCGTAATCACATACTTATAACGTCCGATACGTCCCAGAAAGTCCTTCACTTTACCCATACATTCTATATTGATTCATTCGATTCTACAAAGATAGAGGTTTTAATTGACAAATTCTATCATCTCCCCAGCTAAAAAAGAGAATTTTATCGTTTGCCATTATTAGAGGAACCGACTCGCATGCCTCGTCAATAGACAACTTTCCTGTCACCGCAAATGTAGATGCCCTTTTCAGGCACTCCTTCGATGCGACGGCCCTGCAGGTCGTAAATAGCCGTGGGCTGCTGCTTGTTGACTGCCGGGATTTGCCCTATACCGCTACCTTCGACAACACGCAGTGTGGCATCTACGATAGAACCTCCATTGGCAAGGATACCGTTGGTACCTGTGCAAGTACCGTCGGCCGCAATTTGTCCACCGGCATCTATGCTGTTCCAATCCATCTTGAAGCGGATACGGTAGTCGCCCGGTACAGCAGGAGCAGTAAAGGAGGGACACGCCATGGTGTTGCGGGCACCGCCAGTGAGGGTCTCGCCAGCCGAGTTGACTCCGCTATCGGCATTGTCGAAACTGCCGGAGTAAAAGCTGAAGGACATCACATCGGTGCCGCTTTGGTCGGTACTTCCTTCATTGAAAGAGAACTGCTGGTCGCCCTCAACATCTATATAAACGTAGCCATGCATCCAGCCACCTTGAATATCGAAGGCTGCAGTAACCGTAGAGCCGGCAGTGCAAGTGAGCAGAGCGGTACCATCGGCTGACTTGTCTACATAGGGCTTGGCTACACCCACGGCTATTGTCTGTGTCTCTGCACCCTCCTCCTCGAAGCTGATACTCTTGATGAATCGGTCGTTGCGTGTGGCATTGGCATTCTTGTCGAAGTTGGTGGCATAGGGCTCCACCACTTTGGGGGTAACGGTGATTGTAACCGATGCCGTGATGCCCGAGCCGTCGGTGGCCATAGCGGTGATGGTTGCCTCTCCCTCCTTCACGGGTACCACGAGCCCGCCCTTAACGGTAGCCACCTCGGGGTTGCTGCTGCTCCATGCGATAGCAGGGAAGGTTGCTTCGGCGGGTGCCACGGCAGCGCTGACCACGAGGGTACGGTTGGCTGCTACTGTTGTTTCTCTGTTCTCGGTGGTGAGTGTGATGCTCTCCACCTTGTTGAGGGTAGCTGTTGCATCGATACCTTCGAATCCATAGACACTGCTACCGGGGAGCTTCACGGTGAGTTCCGTGTCGATATTGATGGCTGTGCCCTCGGTGAGTCCTTCGAGTGCAGCCTGATCGCCGAATGCACTGCGCAGGATGATGCTGCCATTCACATTCTTCGGGATGTTGAGTGCCTGACGCAGGGTGAAGGTATAGGTTTGTGCATCGTTGGCACCGTTGCGCAGGGCGAGGGTGCTCTTGGTGCCGTTCCATGCAGCCCAGCCATAGACCTCGGCCTTGGAGCCTGTCCAAGGGTTTCCGCCTACCCAGTGGGCATCGGGGAGTACGTCGGCATTGCGCTTCTGCCAAGCGATACACTCGGCAAGGTCGGCCCAAAGGGCACCGCCGTTGATACTGTTCATCAAGTCGTAGTCGTTGTAGAGCTCTACCATACCCGAGCCGCAGAGGAAGGCAGCACGAAGTTCATTGCGTACGGGAATGTATTCGCGGCTGTCTCCAGCAGGAGGACCAAACTTGGTGAGAATGAATCCGTGGGTCATCAAGGTATTGATGGGGCAGATAGGTGAGTTCTTCACGTAGTTCTGATAGACCAGGCGGTCGCGATAGGTAATCCAGTTTTCACGATTGATGCTGTTGTTACCTGTGCGGTCGTGGTCGTTCTCCTGACGCCATGTAGCATCGGTAATCTGATACCAGAAGGGAGATGCCCAAGTACCTACGGAGGTGTTGAAGAAGATGTCTTCGCGCAACTCCTCACGCACATACTGCTCAAGGCGGATGATACCCTCGGCATTCTCGTTGCCGGTGTCACCACCATCCGGGCCTACTGAAGAGAACTGTCCTGAGATACCGTCAAACTTGAAGAAGACGTAGTTGTCGCTTCCCTGCTGATAACCCTCTGTACCATCCTGGTTACATACGAGGTTGAATGCTGCGTCCTTGAATGTCTTATAGTAACGGGGATTGGAGAGCTGCATGCCACCCTTGTCGCTCCAATACTGGCGACGGTAGTTACCGCTCGCGCCATAGCCACCTACCGGGCCGAGCCAGGCGCCTATGCCTGCGCCCATCTCCTTGGCAACTTTGGACATATCGCGCATCTCGTTGGGGAAGCTCTCGTGGAAGGTCCACTCACCATACTTGTCCCATCCGTCATCGATGATGAATATCTCGGGAGCCATACCGTAGCGATCATAGAAGTCGCTCTTCCAGTGAGCCAACACGTCGAGCACGTCCTCAGCTTTAGTGTTGTCGATATGCTCGCGGCCGGGGGCAGCGTTATTGCGGTTGATCTGCAACTCATACCATGTGAGGTACATGGGCATTGCACGCCAGGGCACTGCACGCTCGCGCTCCGAGTAGGCGAGGAACGAACGGCGTTTCTGCGTCTTGTGGATATCGGCATCGGCTTCGGTACCATCCTGTGCGATGAGGCCCACTACGGCAGCCACCTTCCAGGTCTCATCCTTGGCGAGGGTGGTGTTGCGGCTCCAACGCCCCTGGATGCCTACGATGTCGGTATTGATCACCACGCCTTCCTTGGCGGTGTAGATCTTGGTGGTGAGGGTACTGGTAGCATTGATGCTCTCGCTCTTGTTCTCCACGATGACACGGATAGTGAAAGTGCCGTCGTTGGGAGCTATGAAGGTGAAGACGTTCTTGTCGTGCTGACCGCCCGAGTAACCGCTATGATAGTCATTGGCAGCGATGTCGCCATTGGCAGCGAGCAGGTCGGCACCACCGAAGTTGAGGCGGTGGCTACCCGTCTTGTACTGCACCTTCACTTCCACCTTCTGACCCTCCTTCAGCTCAACACCAGTCTGCTTGTAGGCCAGGAGGTTCTGATAGCCGGCACCGGTCACCTCGGTGAGGCGGGCAATGGCCTTGTCGTTCTCTTCCATCTGTACCCAAGAGTTGGCTGCAAGTGCCACATCGGGCATGGTGGTGGTGAGGATCCAGTTGTCCTCCTCGCCCGTAGCACCACCTACGGTGTTGTAGGCCGTGGGTGTCTCCAATCCTGCAAAAATCTTGTTGCTCATGAGCACGGCACCGCGGGTGTTGCCCACTACGGCAGGCGTAGAGCCGGCTGCCTTGGTGTCCACATTGTAGATCATGGGTATGATGTTATACATATCCACATCGTCCACGCCCGTGAGCTCCATTTCGGTGCGCAGGTAGTGAGAGCCGTCGCGCAGCACGGCACGCCATACAATCGCAATCTTGCTTTCCTTATAACTGTATTCGTAGTTGGCCACGAGTGCCTTGCCGGCATAGTGCTCGGCACCGCCAATAGCACCCTCCTTTGCCTTGAGGTCTACCAATTCAAGACTCTTGAGTGTCATGGCCGACGCGGGCACGTTGTCGCCATTGCCGAAGGCCACGGTGAAGGGCTCGGTACCGGCCACGAGATCCATCGCCTCAGAACCGGCGAAGTAGAGGGCATTGCCCAAGCGCATGAACGAGGCTGCCAGAACGTTGTTGCTCAGCGCATATACGCCCTCCTTCTCTTCGCTCTTGGCAACGCCTACGGCCTCTTGTTGTGCAGGATAGAGCACGGCATTGGTATAGGCCACGGTAGCGGGCTGTGTGGGCAGGGTGGCGAAATATACAGAAATGGTGCATGCCACATCGTCGATGGCCACAGCGGCAAACTTCCCTTCGGGAGCCACCACAGTGATGTCACTCTTGCTCACCGAGCCTTCGGTGGTATAGGTGTCGCCATCCTTGTAGG
>Ga0233360_1000121_pt1 | contig 11056 bp, 7 predicted proteins | sample ElkDunMinimDraft_20_FD_180671 | JGI IMG/M metagenome (GOLD analysis project Ga0233360, IMG submission 180671) | Fecal eukaryotic communites from dung pellets of Tule Elk in California, USA - Elk Dung A0 | ecosystem: Host-associated > Mammals > Digestive system > Large intestine > Fecal | place...
AATGGAAGACCTCGCCCTTGATATTTTCTTGCTACACTCACTACAAATCGAAGATTGCCTCGAATCAAACGTTTCATTGCGAGATTTTTGATTTCCTGTGTTTCTGTATTTCGCTTAATAATTGCAAGAAGCGCCCCTTCCTCTTCTGGCGAAAGAGTTTGATGACGATTCAAATCGCGAAAATAAAGAGACTCATTAAAATCACTCATAAATAGGCCTGCAAAAACATAAATAGCGAAGTTTTATAAATTCTAGCCAAATATTGCTATTTATGGCGTTTTTGTCAATTCCTTTAACAAAGGATAAGGATAAATTCCCGTTTTATGCCCATCAGACCATATAAAACCTACCGCATACCGACCAACAGAAAGCAGAGATTCTAATTTCAAGTTCTCAGGAATCTGTTCTCTCTTTACGATACGTTCTCCAGTATTTTCATCCACGCAAAGAGCGCAGGGGCAAGCCAAACGAAGTTTTATTAAATCAACACATTCTCTTGATGAATCTGCCCATTCCACTCCAAGTTTTCCATCTGGAGTTCTAAAAAATTTTTTGGGTGAAAGCATTACAGAACTCATAAAGATTCCTCCGGTAATTCTTCAAAAGTGTAGCGGAATGTAGAAAGAGATTCCGATGCCATCGCAGCAAAAACTGAAATTTTACGAACTGCTTCAGATGCTACTTGGGTAAAGACTTCCGCAGAAACACTATTCGGATTGTATAAAACTCCCGGAATTCCCTGATCCCCACAAGATGCCAATGCTGCTTCCATAGGAATTTTCCCTAATAAAGGAACCCCAAATGTTTTGGAAATTCTTTCGCCACCACCTTGTGGGAAAATATAATGTTCCTTTTGACATTTATCACAAATAAAGTAACTCATGTTTTCTACGACGCCTAAAACAGGAACCCCTACAGAATCAAACATAGAAAGCCCCTTACGACAATCGGCCAAAGCCACTTCTTGCGGAGTTGTAACTACTACAGCCCCTGAAAGTGGACATTCTTGCGTAAGCGTTAATTGAATATCACCAGTTCCTGGAGGAAAATCAACCAACAAATAATCCAAAGTTCCCCAACGAACACGATGCAAGAAATTCTTAATCATTTGACTTGCCATAGGGCCACGCCAAATTGTCGCTCTATCTGAATCAGAAAACATGCTCATGGAAACAATAGAAATACCTCCACGAGCAAGTACTGGAGAAATCGTTTTATCTTCATACACCGCAGGCGCTTGGTCAATTCCAAACATTACACCCATTGAAGGACCATAAATATCAGCATCTAAAATTCCTACGCGTGCACCAGAAAGACTAAGCGCAACCGCTAAATTAGCTGTTACCGTTGATTTTCCAACTCCACCTTTTCCTGAAGCCACCGCCACAATGTGAGTCACGTCATTCAAAAAAGACTCACTAACTTCTGGCATGGAAACACGACCAGCCTTTGCAGATAAAGTAACTTCAGCAGAACTTGCTCCTAAAGCCAAAATAATCCGTTCACATTGTTCTTTAAAACGGTCTCGAATTGGACACGCTGGAGTGGTCAATACTAATTCCATGGAAACAGAATTATCTTCACCAATAACTAAGTTTTGAACAAAACCTAATTCAACAATATTCCGATTTAAATCGGGATCCATTACTGCTTCTAAAGCTTTTAAAATTTGCTCTTCTGTCATAATGTCAAAGTTAGAATATTTTAATGAGCTTCTAGCCAATTTTCGCCAAATCCAACAGAAGCCACCAAAGGAACTTTTAAAGTCATAGCGTTTTCCATTTCCTGCCGAATTATATTCCCCATTTCCTCGACTTGATTTTTAGGGCATTCAAAAACCAATTCGTCGTGTACTTGAAGCATCATTTTTAACGGCAGTGATTCTCTCTTTATTTTTTCAGCAATACGAATCATCGCAAGCTTAATCAAATCGGCAGCACTTCCTTGCACTGGAGTATTTACGGCCATACGTTCGGCCATTTTACATTCCATTCGGTCTGTTGAAAAAATTCCTGGAATTGGACGACGGCGCCCAGAAAGTGTTTCGACATAACCATTTTTATGAACAAATTCTATGGTATTATCAATAAATTTTTGCACACCTGCATACAAATTAAAATAACCATCAATAAATTCTTGAGCTTGTTTTCTAGAAATTTTCAAATCTCGTGCTAAACGAAAAGCGGTCATTCCATACAGAACGCCAAAATTCACCACCTTTGCATCTCGACGCTGATCAGCGGTTACCTCTTCTTGAGAAACACCATAAATAGCGGCAGCGGTTTGTGCGTGAATATCTAAATTTTCTGCGTAAGCAGCAATCAAATTTTTATCTTCACTTAAATGCGCCAGCATGCGTAATTCTATTTGTGAATAATCAACAGCTAAGATTACATTTTCAGAATTTCCCGGAACAAATGCCGCTCGAATTCTTTTTCCACTTTCACTTCGAATTGGAATATTTTGCAAATTCGGATCGCGACTAGATAAACGCCCTGTAGCTGTTCCCCATTGGATAAAACTAGTGTGAATTCTGTTTGTATTTGGTAAAATCAAAGAAGGAAGAACGCTAACGTATGTGCTCAATAATTTTTTTTGTTCACGGTATTCTACAATAGATTCAACTATCGGATGTGGCGCTACCACAGAAAGTTCTTCAAGAACGGAACTGTCGGTACTACGTTTTTTTATTTCGGGAAGTCCTAAATCATCAAATAAAATTTCGGCTAATTGTTTTGGGGAAGCGATATTAAACTCTTTACCAGCCGTTTCATAAATTTCTTTTTCTAATATAAACAAACGACTTTCCATTTCACGAGCCAACTTTTGCAATTTTAATTTATCAAGAGCAACTCCCGTTTTTTCCATTTCAAGTAGAACGCCTAATAAAGGCATTTCCATTTGAAAGAAGAATTTTTCATACCCTGCTTCTTGAAGTTTCGGGAATATTTTATGCCAAAGCCTTAAAGTATAAACCGCATCTTCAGCGCCATATTCAGCGGCCTTATCTATAGGAACCTGAGTAAATGGAATTTGCGTTTTTCCTCGACCAATTAAATCTGTAATTGGAATCATTACGTGATTTAATTCCACTCGAACTTGTTCATCTAAACTCAAAGTATGGCTTCCAGGCGAAAGCATCCAAGCAAGAATTAAAGAATCTCCAATTTTTTTTGGCATTTCTTCAAGTGAAAATTCCCTACATAAAACATGCAGATCAAATTTTGCATTATGGAAAATCCAAAACAAATTTTCTCTTTTCCACATTGAAATAAACCATTCCTGAACCAATTCAAACGGTAAATTTCCCTGTGGCAAACCAAATACATCTGTATGACCGAGAGGAATGTAATAACCTTCGCCTTCATCGATAGAAATACACAATCCGGCGAGCGAACACTTCATAAAATTCAAGCCATCCGTTTCTGTATCCACTGCAATTTCAGAAGCTTCTTCTACTTTCTTTTTCAAAGCCTCTAATTTTTCTAAAGAATTCACAAGAATGTAATCAGGAAGATCTTCTTGAATAATTTCATTTTCTTTAGAAGGTACCCAACCAGAACGACTTGGAACCTTTTCTAATAATTTTTCCAATTGGCGTAATTCATTCGTTCTAAAAATATCGGCTAAAGCATCACTAGCAAGGCCTTTAAATTCTAATTGTTCTAAAGTACCAGAAAAACCACGTGCTGATTGCAAGGTTACTAATTCTCGCGATAAAAAAGCATTTTCTTTATTTGCGGCTAAATTATCATGCAAGCCTTTTTTTTCTATTTCATCTATATGAGCGTACAAGTTATCCATATCCCCGAATTGTTGCAATAATTGCACAGCTGTTTTCGGGCCTACTTTAGGTACGCCAGGAACATTATCAGAAGAATCCCCCATCAACGCCAGATAATCTCTAATTTGTGAGGGCGGAACTCCATATTTTTTTAAAACTTCTTCTGGGCCAAAATCAATTCCGTCGGCCCCCTTTTCTAAATGTAATTGATGAATCACATCAGAAACTATTTGAGATAAATCCTTATCTTTAGTTACCAAAAAAACTCGATCAAATCCCGCTTTTTCTGCAGCACAAGCGACACTTGCCATCACATCATCGGCTTCAAACCCCATTTCTGAAAGAAGCGGTAAACCACTTGCTTCTAAAGTTTCTGCAAGCAAAGGCATTTGAGCAGCCATTTCTTCTGGCATCGGACTTCGATTTGCTTTGTATTCTGGGTACAAGTCATGCCGAAAAGTCGGAGCATTCACATCACGCACAATCGCAAAATGCGTTGGCTTATGTTTATCTAAAATCCGTAGAATCGCTCCCCAATAACCATGAACCATAGAAACATCTAGTCCACTAGAATTATGCAAAGGGGCTTTAGAAAAAGCATAAAACATTCGAAACGCTAATGCGTAAGAATCGAGCAAAAACAATGTCTTTTGAGCCATTCTTTGAATTTAGAAATTCTTTTCAAGTTTTAAAAATACATTAGGCAATTCTTGAATCACATCTGATGGTAACATAGAAAAAGCCCCTAAACGATTACGCGCACTTTTCCCTGCTTCAGAATGAAGCCAGGTACCTAGAAGCGCCGCTTCTTTAGCCGAGCATCCTTGTGCAAGCAAAGCCACAAGAATTCCCGTTAAAACATCTCCAGACCCACCTTTCGCCATTCCTGAATTTGGACTTCCTACTCTATAAATTTCACCATCAGGAAATGCAATGCAACTTACTCCACCTTTTAAAATAATCACCAAATTATACTCTTTTGCTTTTTCTCGAAGTTCTTGATCTCGTTTTTCTATTGAGTTGGGTAAAGCTCCGAACAGGCGTTCCCATTCTCTTTCGTGAGGCGTGATAATCACCTCTTCTGAATGATGTTTTAAAGCTTCTAATTTTTTTTCAAAAGCATTTAAAGCATCAGCATCTAAAACCATAGGAACAGAAACTTGCGAAACAAAAGATGTAACCACTTCAGCTATTCCTACATGCCTTGAAATTCCTGGGCCAATGGCCAAAGCTTTTTGATGCTTTAAAAAAATTTTTATCTCTTGAATGTTTTCTGCAACAAGATGCCCAGAGCCAAAATCCTCATAAGGAAGAAGTACAGGCTCGTCAAGTTTCACAGAAAGTTCAGGCAACAATGATGCAGGCACTGCTAAACTTAAAAGACCTATTCCCGAACGAAGTGCAGCCTTAGCACACAAACTAGCAGCACCTAACATTCCGCACAAGCCAGCTACAATCAACGCTGTTCCCTGAATACGCTTATCACCCCATTCATTTCTTTTAGGAAGCAATCTCCACATTTCTGCATCGATTAAACCATATACATTTTCAGAAAAAATCTCTACATTCTTTTGAGAATAAGATAAAGGTGCAACTTCCCAAGTTCCATAATACACAGATTCTTTCTCTGTATAAATTTCATTTCTAGCAAACCCCATCAACATGGTATAATTTGCCTGCAAAGGAATTGTTGGACAATCTACAGAATATATTGGAACTCCAGATTGATTTAAATAATCCACTAATTTTTGATAATTCGGTCTTAAAATTCCTTCAAAACCTAAACCTAATAAAGCATCTACAATTAAAGTTGCATTTTTTAAATCAGGCATTTTTATTTCTGAAAATAATTCATAAATTCCACCAGCTTTTTCAAAATCTTTAAATGCTAAACCAGCTTCATTTTTCAATTCACTTGAAGGTTTCATACCATACACACAGACAGGTATTTTTTGTTCTAATAAAAGCCGAGCCACAACAAGTCCATCACCACCATTATTTCCAGCTCCAACAAAAACGTAAACAATCCCTTGAGCCGTTTTTTCTTTTTGAATTTTTCCTTTTATCTTTTTAAACAAGGCGTTCCCCGCCTCTTTCATTAAAGCATAACCTTTCTCTAAAGATTCTCCCTTTTCCGCTTTATCTAAAGACTGAACTTTATTGGCAGATAAAATATTGAATCGGATTTTTTCAAAAATATCATTTTTTTTCATATTCTAAATTTAATGTTTTTAAATAAAAAAATCCCTGAAAAGCTTTGCTTTTCAGGGATTTTCATTTTGAATGACAATAAAGATTACTTAATAATCAACATAGAATCGTCCCAAGCTTCATGCTTTTCAAATCCTAGAAGATTTGCAGTAGTCGCTGCCAAATTAGAAAGACCCCAATCGCCTTCACGCAAAGCAAGCTTACCACCAGAAACATTATCATAAAGAATACAAGGAACCTTGTTCAAAGTATGGCTTGTCTTTGCTTTGAAAGAACCATCTTTATTCACCTTAGGAAGCCCTGTTTTCTTGTCGATTTCATACATTTCATCAGCATTACCATGGTCTGCTGTAATCAACGCTACACCACCTAAAGCATCAATTACAGGCAAAAGCCTAGAAAGTCCTAAATCAACTGCTTCAATAGCCATAGTAGCGGCGCGGAAACTTCCAGTATGACCAACCATATCGCCGTTTGGATAATTACAACGTAAGGTTTTGTACTTTCCGCTCTTCAAAGCTTCAATCATCGCATCGGTAACTTCTGCCGCTTTCATCCAAGGACGTTGCTCAAAAGGAACTACATCAGAAGGAATTTCTAAATAAGTTTCTCCATCAAATTTACTAGAACGGTTACCATTCCAGAAATAAGTTACATGTCCAAACTTTTGAGTTTCAGAACATGCAAATTGTTTAATACCAGATTTAGCAAACCATTCTCCGCTAGTTTCCTTAATCGCTGGAGGTGGAACCAAGAAACGATTAGGCAATTTCAAATCACCATCGTATTGCAACATGCCCGCGTAACAAACCTTTGGGAAACGAACTCTGTCAAATTCAGCAAAATTTTCTTCTTCAAAAGCACGTGTAATTTCAATAGCACGATCGCCACGGAAATTGAAGAATACAACAGAATCACCATCTACAATTTGGCCTACTGGAGCGCCATCTTTTGCAATTACGAATGGAGGCAAATCTTGGTCAATAGCCTTTGTTTCACCACGCAATGTTTCAATGGCATTAGCAGCACTTTCAAACAAGCGACCTTCACCCAATACATGAGTTTTCCAACCAGCTTCTACCATTTTCCAGTTAGCATTGTAACGGTCCATCGTAATTTGCATACGACCACCACCACTAGCAATACAAACATCAAAATCTTCAGAGCGAAGTTCTGAAAGGAATTGTTCAAATGGTAATACATAATCTAATGCAGAAGTTTCTGGAACATCACGACCATCTAAAAGAATATGAATGCGAACTTTCTTCAAACCTTCTTGTTTGGACTGAGCGACCATTGCTTTTAAGTGGCTAATATTGCTATGCACATTACCATCACTAAATAGACCAATAAAATGAAGGGTTGTTCCTTTTTCACGAGCATTACCAACAATTTCTTTCCATGCATCACGGCCAAAAATTTCACCAGACTGAATAGAATCTGCTACAAGAGCTGCACCTTGGTTATAAACTTGACCTGCACCAATTGCGTTATGCCCGACTTCGGAATTCCCCATATCATCATCTGTTGGCATACCTACTGCACGACCATGAGCCTTTAACAACACGTTACTATAATTTGCAAGTAAACGATCGAGAGTTGGCTTACAAGCAGCCGCTATCGCATTTCCTTCTCCACTTGGGTTAAAACCATAACCATCCATTACGATAGTAACAACAGGTCCATTTAAACCCGCAAAATCCATTTTCTTTTTCAGCATAACTGCACTCCATCAAGTGTTAAAATTCAAATCAAATGTAGCAAAAAAAGCAAATCAATAAAAGAGATTTAATTCAAAGCTATGCTTTGTTTAAATCTCTTTATTTCAGTTTTAAAAACTTAAAACATTGACCCATATAATTATAAAGCCGACGCTAAGCGTCGGCTTTATAATTAAATTCAAAAAGTATCGGGCACCGAAACTTTTTGAAAAATTATTTATAGTAAGTAATAATTACAGAACCTCTAGTTTCATCTTGGTACATTACTTTACCAATCATCATTGGGAAAGATCCTTCTGCAGTTTTTACTACCAACCACATATTCCCCATCAATTCCATGCGGCCTGTTTTAGTACCAAAGATGGTTTTGAAATCTTCAGCACAAACTGGAGCTTCTGGCAAAAGTCCGAAATCTTGGTTTTCTTCTTCCCAAATTTCAACACCTTCGCTAGCTTGTAAATAGGCCATATTATCAACGATTTCCATTGTCACATGTGGATTTTCAGCAGAACCAGTAACTAAGTTAATCGCAAACTGATCTGTTCCAAGTTTATTAGAAAGTGTTATTTCATTAGCAGCTACTTCTGTACAAACAGCTTCTACTGAAGAAGAAGAAACCTCTTCTTTAGGGCATGCCTTTTTAAAATCAATAGAATCAACTGCTGAATAAGTAGGAACCTTAGAAACATCAATTCCACCTTCATCAGAAGCACTGGCAAAAGCCCAAACATAAACGCGGAAATCACCACAACCTTCAAGAGAATTCAAAAGAACTTCGCTTGTAGAAGTACCAAGGGTCACTCGGTCTGTTGGGAATGTAGTGGACATAGGAACTTGTAAAGGAGATTCATAAACTGTTCCATTATCTACATGACCAGCGATAAATGACATACTATCAATATTGAAGAAAATATCTTCATCTTCACGGTCTTCAACTCGGAAAGTATAATCCAAACTGACAGAACCATTCAATTTTAGCATTTCACCACCGGCACCATCAGACATAACATTTGCAGCCAAGTTTTCCATTTTAATCGGAGAAACTTCTGATGCAGATGACATACTAATAGGTGCGGCAGAAGAAGAAGATTCCTCTCCATCTGCATTAGAAGAAGTATCGTCACTGCAAGCAGATAAAGCAAAAATAGATAGAGCTAAAAGCCCATATTTCCAGATCATTTTATTCATAATCGATCCTTTGGTTTTGTTTTTTTGAAAATACTCAATTTTAAGAAAAAAAGCACTATTTTTTTTCAGTTTTGCAATATCTAGCGGACTTTCACAACAAAGGCAGAAATATTATAGGCAGAAAGCTCTCGAGCCTTGTCTTCAGCCTCTGCTTTTGTGGACCAACCTCCAGCGCGCAACTTGTAAAATGGTGTATCAAACACTACCTGAATAGAATAGCCTGTACTTGCTACTAACTGATCGCGTCGGCGTTGAGCAGCATCAAAATCTGCTAATGCTTCAAATTGCAATACATACCAAGATTTGCCTTTTGCTTTTTTTTCTGTTTCTTCAGCAACCTTAGCTTCTTGTGTTTTATAACGCAAAGAATCATTTAATTGCAATTTATATTCCTTGCCACGGAATAAAGAATCCAAGTCTGTTGGGGATTCTGAAAAAGAAACACCTACAACAATCAAACAAAAGAAAGCAACGTATTTTATCATAGCACTAAAAATAGCATTTTCTATAAAAAAAGGACTCCTGTTTAGGAGTCCTTCGTAATAAAAATCAGTTTATTTTCTCTTGATTCGACGCATACCAAATACATTTGTCTGATCTTGTTTAGCATCTTTATGCTTACCGACTTTCAACACTGAAGTCATTTTAGATACGTAAGCGCCAGAAGAAACGATACGACCATCATTTGAAATACCATTCCAACCAACGTAAATGTAACCTGGGTTCGTGGTACAATTTTCACCGACACCGAAGATACTTTCGTCAGTACACTTAATTTCACCACTTTCATTAGCCACAAAGCCGCCTAAGTTCGTGAAATAATCTACTTCGAATTTGAGAACAACATCTTCTGGTTTCAAATCAGGATCACTAGCTTGGTACTTTTCAAACAAGTTCGCCATATCCGTTTGAATCCAATGACCAACTGTATATGGCAAGGAATCCTGAATACGACCAAGACTATCGTATGGGCTAAAGAGAGCTACAGTTACAATTTTCTTATCTTCAAGGTTCTTTTGTACCGCTGGGTCAGATGGGTCAATTTCGGCATACTTAATAGTACGAACAATTGAACGCACATCACCCGTAATGGTGTACCATGGAGAAGGAATGTCTGCATCGTAAGCCACAGGTTTATTACCCATTGTGTCGGTTACCGCCGTTGCAACAAAACGCACGTAGTCTCCCACTTGAGGAGTTTTCAAAATCTTTTCACCTTGCAAGTGACGATAACTTACTGTTACAGAATCACGACCAAGAGTTAAGTTTTGAACAGCATCTGGAGAGCCGTAACGTTCATCAACAGCATATTCTGTTGCTGAAGGCATATAGTATGCAAGCATATTCTTCAACTTAGAAGAATCTTCGGCGGCAAGTGGTTCTGAGAATACGAAACGAATATCGTCAAATTCCTTGTTTGTCTTGTTCGTTGATAGACGAGCTTTTAGAACAACTGGAGGAATACGATCTGTCGTTCCTCTGTCAAAAGATTGCACAGAAACTTGCTTTCTATCTTCGAAAGTAGCCCAAGAACGAACTTTACCATCACCAGCCGTTTTTACTTTCTTGGAGAATTCAAAACCACCAAAGACAAGAGTGCTGTCATCTGGGCGATCCTTATAAGCAGCTAAAATTTGAGCACGACCAATTGAATCGGAGCAAGTGACCAAAGTATCTTTCTTTACAGAAGATTCCAAACCTTTTTCACTATCAAATTTGAAGTGTTTCAATTTAAATTCTTTATCTTCATCCCATTCTAAGCAAATGAAATTAGGCAAAGAGTCTTTATGGAATGGACGATGGTAAGTGATAGAAATGGAATCAGCAATACCATCGAGATATTCTCTTGATTCTTCATGATAAGGTGTAGGAATACGTAAAGAAGTTTGTGCCGGAGCTCCCTTTGTATCAAAGAGCTGAACAAGTGTTGGGTACGGAACCGGAGGATCACGGAACTTCATATTATTATAAAGAACCATTACAAGAGCCGGGTTTTCTGCACTTGCCATTGTAATAGCGGCTGTTGTATCCATGTATTCCTTGAAGGAACGGACACGAACGGTAGCCAAACCTCCTTCAAAGGCAGAGGCTGTAATTTCCATACGAGGAGATGCATCAATAGCATCAACACTGAAGCTACATTCTGAACAAG
>Ga0233360_1000123_pt1 | contig 10867 bp, 12 predicted proteins | sample ElkDunMinimDraft_20_FD_180671 | JGI IMG/M metagenome (GOLD analysis project Ga0233360, IMG submission 180671) | Fecal eukaryotic communites from dung pellets of Tule Elk in California, USA - Elk Dung A0 | ecosystem: Host-associated > Mammals > Digestive system > Large intestine > Fecal | place...
AGTAGCAAGATGGGTGTTTGTTAAACAAACCTCTCCCTGTCCTGTCTATCCAGTCCTCCTCATATCTGGACAGAAAGCAAGATGGGTGTTTGTAATACAAACTCCTCCAGATCCTCCGAGAGTCGGTCTCAAAACTCACAGGATTTGTGTCCTTTCGTGTCGGTTAAAAATCCTCATCTATCCCAGAAAGCAAGATGGGTCATTGTTAAACATCAAGGGTATTTGTATAACAGGATAAGGTCTGGGAATCGTTACAGATTTTGATACTAAAATAGTTTAATTTAGTTTGGATAAATGGTAAAGGTTGAGGTAATCTCCTCTCCTTATGGGAGTTTTTGGGGGTCAAATAGGGATAGTATAAACCGACACAAAGAGTCTGGGATATCGGTGTAATTCTTTCTAAAGTAGACAGAAATAGAAAGGATTGGAGACCACCTCAACACTCCGAGACTCTCCAGATCTGGAGGAGACACCTATAGCAAGATGGGTTATTGTCGGACAGGATACCTCTCTCGTTTTACTAAAGTAGTTTAATTTAGTTAATCCTGTCGGTCTTTCCGTTGAGGTAAACGATACTAAAGTAGTTTAATTTAGTATCAATATCGGAACAAGTTGGGTATAGTATCCTACTCTTTTCTGGTCTATTTTTCGTATCTTTATGTATCTAAATCAGTCAATATGAAACAGGATAAAATCACACTACAAGACCTAATTAGCAAGGTGGAGAGGATACTGGATACAGAGATAGAGAAACTCCCAGAGACTCTCTCCGATGTCGCACCAGAGAAGAGACTGGAGTTTGTCGGTAAACTCCTCCCGGTAGTCATCAAATACAGAGCTGAAAATACCTCTCTGTCGGATGGATGGATATAGGATAATTTCTCTAATAATTTAGGTCGGTTTATGGAACTGCACAAGCCTTATATAGACTCTCTACTCTCTTTCCGATTGTCGGATTTGACAAAGGATCTAAAGAATATCGGACACTCTCTGGACTCTCTGGAGACTCTCCTTAAGACTGGGGATTATGTCAAGGGGAGGAGGAACTGGATAAAGGGAGAGGATAATGTCGGCTCTATCTCTTACAGGATCATAAGAGAGGATGTCGGTCTCTCTCTGGAGTTGAGGTATAGTTACTCCATAGAGGAGGGAACTGGCAACCAGAGACAGAGATATAGTCTCGTTAAGAGAGAGAGTAACCTCATACCAGGAAAGTACCGATACTACATACAGAATCCCTACACAAAGGAGGACTCTCTATGTAGTATCCTGTATCTCTGTCGGTGTGCCGGTAGTGTCGGATTTTATCCCAGATCAATCCTCAACGAGAAAGGATATCTCTATAAGCAACAGAGAGAAAGTCATAAGGGGAGATATGTCTGGAGTATGTGTGAGAGAGCCAACAGGAAAAAGTACACAGACCTCCGACACCGCAAGTCCCACTATAGAGGGAAACCTACTCCTTTCTGGAGTCGGTATCTCTATGTAGTTGAGGAATCCGAGAGGAGATTACTGGAGGAATTAATAAAAGCGAATATGATAGGAGTTGAGGAGTTGAGAGGTACGGATATTCGGAATAATTAAAAAAGTCGCTAAAATCGGCTAAAAATGGGCAAAAACAAGAGGTTTTTATATTGCTTTGGTATGAGGACTCCGACAGATAGCCGACAATATCCAGACCTCAACAGGAGAGAGGGACAGTCTTTCAGCTTAAGAGAAAACCTCAACGGAGACACTCTGGAGACTGATACCGGGTATAGTTTTTTAATCGGAAAGAGCATAAGCCGAGACCCACATCCCACTCCCTTTTTTATGCGTAAGGTGTTTTTTTTCGTGGGGGTTGAGGTTTTTCCCTGTCTGGAGTATGTCGGTTGAGGATTTTAGGATGTCCGACATTGAGAAAAAAGTCCGAAATCAGCGAAAAAAAGTCTCTTATTTGTAACAATTGGTAATATGCAAAGTATCTATATTACAGACCTACCGACACTATCCCTCCGAGATCTCGCAAGACTGGGACTCCTACCTCATCCAGAGACAGAGTCCGCAAGGGGAGGAGAGGTCATTATCACACAGAGAGTCTCTCTGGCTACTTACAAATATCGGTTTTGGGTTGAGGTCTCCTCATCCGGGAGAGGTACTGGTACTCTCTCTTTCCGACACCACCGAAAGGGAAAGGAAATCCTCTATACCTATCCTCTCATCACAAAGGAGAGTAACCTACCGACAGGAGGTACTTACTTTGCAATCTCCTACGGAGGTCACACCTCAACGAAACTATATCTATACGATGATCTTCTTTGTACCAGGCACTCCCTTTCCTTTCTGGAGTATGAGACACAGGCACAGAGTAAGCGGTGGAGAGAGATAGAGAAAGAGGGTAATATAAACCAGATGGAGAGGGTATTTCGCAAGAGAGGAAAGATACACTACAGAGGTAGACTCACTCCCTACGGAGAGAAACTCTGTCGGTACTGGAAACAGATAAAGAGAGTCTATACCTACTACACTCCCATACCTCCAGAAAGGAGGAGAACTATAGGGATTTTATATGGGTTTATGAGTGGAAATCCGACATAATTCCGTATATTTGTCCCAGAATCTACAAGGGATTATCCTGTCCCTACTGATTTATTACCAATTATCCCTCCTTTGGGTCTGTCCCTCTGGAGGGATTTCTTTGTATATACCTATACCTCAACGCAAAAAATAAATCTAAATAATTTGTAATATCGGATAAAATCCCTATCTTTGTTGTCGGTAATCAATCAGTATTTTTCTATGGATCACAACAACACAAGAGGATTAGTCAGAGTAGCCGGAAAGGAAATCTCTGTACCGACTATCTACACTACAGGACTCCAGAGTATTTCTCATATCACAGACTGGAGAGTCCTTACCGCTTTATTTATCTCCTCACAGGATGTCAAGGAGTCCTCAAGGTCTCTCTACTCTCGCACTCTCTCCCAGTTTTTCCTCTGGGTTGAGTCATCACAGAAAGACCTCAACACTCTACAGAGGTCGGATATCCTGGAGTATAAGGATAGTCTCCTCTCTTCTGGTCTTTCATCCCTTACAATCTCTTCTTACCTCGTTGTAGTCCGCAAATTCTATGAGTGGGCGGAGAGTATCAAGGCATATCCGAATATCGCAAAGGGTATCAAGACTCCACGCAGACAACAGGCTTTTAAGAAACAACACCTCACAGAGAACAAGTCAAAGGAACTCCAGGACTACTACAAGGAGAAATCTATCCGAGACTATGCGATAGTAAACCTCCTCCTCCGTACTGGTCTCCGTACCATTGAGGTAATTAGAGCCGATGTAGGAGATATTACCTTTAAGGGAGAAAGAAGAGTCCTCCGTATCTGGGGAAAGGGTCACACAGAAAAGGACTCGTTTGTAGTCCTCACAGATAAGACCTATCTCCCAATAAAGAAATATCTGGAGACTCGCAAAGGAGTTAAGGCTGGAGATCCTCTCTTTGTGTCTAATAGCCGACAGAATAAAGGAGAGAGACTCACTACTCGCACTATCTCTGGAATCTGCAAGGAGGGTCTAAAGGGTATCGGTCTGGATGGTAGGGAATTTACTGCACACTCTTTAAGACATACTACCGCAGTCCATATCCTTAAACAAGGAGGAGAGATTACGGATGTACAGAGAGTCCTCCGCCACACCTCCCCAGTTACCTCCCAGATCTATACGGAGTCTATAGAGGAGGAGTTGAGACTCCAGAAATCTCCAGAGAGTCTACTGGACTCCGCTTTCTAAATTGGTAATAAATGGTAATAAATCACAATAAAAAGGACAGGATTATGAACAAGACACAAAGAAACCTATCAGAGCAAACCGGGTCTCTTATCAAGGCTCTGGAGTATGTACTACTCGCACAGGAGGAACTCCTCTCAAACTTTCATAATACTTATGGAGAGGACTCTGGAGACTCAATGTATTTTAAGGATTTTGAGACTCCTATAGATAACCTTAAGACCGCTATAAAGGAATGGATTGGAGAATCTATGGAGGTTAATATGGGATTGATTAACGATAATTTGTATTAGGATGTTAGGACAGACAGACAAGAAAATCTACCTCAACATCACAGAGGGAAAGGTAGTGAGGAGGACAGACAGAGGAGTCCTTAAGTATGACTATGTAGAGGGAAATCTGGAGAGGATTTATCCAAAGGAGAGAGAGTTTAGAGGGGAGAAAGTACCTTACTGGTATATAGACCTAAAGGACTCTAAAAGCGGAGATATTTACTCTCTGGGGTTGAGGTCATCCTCTGGAGTATGGAGGTCTATAATCCTCTCTTTGGGGTCGGCTGATCATTTCCTCCTCCCGGTAAGGATTGCACCATACAGAAAGGGAGAATACGATAAAGTATTAGTCTATCTCGGAGAGGAGAGGTTGGACTGGATCTCGGAACTCCCACCAGTTGAGGAGGTGGAGGTACAGGGACAGAAAATCAAGTCCACCGCAAAGAGAGAGGAGTTTATAGTCTCTCTGGTGGAGGAGGTTAATAAGAAAGTCTCTGGAGAGAAATAAAGGGGTATAGAGAGAGGGAAACTCACAGAGATATAAATTACTATCTTTGTAGGGTTATCCCTCTTTATGGGACTAATAAATCAGCAAACAGGATACAATATGAGCAAGAAATTTTCCTATTTCTTACCGACTCTGTCTAATATCTTACCAAACAGAGAGGTAACTCTGGAGGATATCTACTATCTCATCACAGGACTTTCCGCACCACTCTATGAGGATATCCTCCCGGACTACATCCAGAGACAAAGGGCATACCTCAACGGAAAAGGTTGGACAGACTGGACACAGGATATCAAGGTAGAATCCCTCCAGACCAACACAGAGGAGGTAAGAGGAAACCTCCCACACAATCCAGACCAATACAAGACACAGAAAAAGACTCTCCTCCCATCCGCTACTTTCGGAGGTACTTTCTCTCGCAGATCCAAAGAGACTCTAAAGGAATCCTCTGGATACATAACGATAGATATAGACCACCTTTCGGACTCTCCTTTCACTCTGGAGGAGGTTAAGGAGTTTATCCGACAGGATACGGAGATAGGGTGGAGATTGATTTATATTTCGCCCTCTGGGGATGGTCTAAAGATTATCTGTGAGACCTCCGCAGTAATAACCGATGATGACTCCTATAAGGCGGTGTATGAGTCTCTCTATCACTATATATCCTCTACCTATGGAGTTGAGGTTGATAAGGGAGGTAAGGACATCTGTAGGACATCCCTCCTCTGTTATGATCCAGAAAGTCTCTACCGGGTTGAGGTCTCTCCATTCAAGCCAGAACTACATCCAGTCCCTGTGGATGACAGACCACTCCGAGAGAAATTTAATCTAAAGGACTGGGGGGATGATGATGGTATAGAGGAGATAGTCCGTAGGGTGGAACTCTCTGGGGTTGATATAGCACCGACACAGGGAGAGTGGATTAAGTTGGTCTACTCCTTTTCAGCTTTGGGGGAGAGAGGTAGAGACTACCTACACAGGGTCTGCAAAGCCAGTCCAAAGTATAACGAGAAAGACACAGAAGATAAATTTAATTATGTCCTAAAGAGAAAGGGATTTAAGCATATAGGAGTATTTGTAGATATGGTAAGAGATAACGGAATAGATGTGAGTAATCCAGTAGAGAGACCACAGAGGGAGACCTCAACGAAACCGACACCAACACCGACAGGAACACCTCAACCGACAGAGGAGGAGAATAAGTATTTATCCTTTTTGAACATTCCAGACCTCGCAGAAATAGCAAGGACAAAGAGAGAGGGAGTACCGACAGGATACTCTTTCAAACCTCAACGAGGTAAAGAGACAGAGTTACTCCTCCCTACTGGTGCAATGACTCTGATCTGTGGTAAGCCAGGACACTGCAAGTCTAAACTACTCCAGAATATTGCCCTACAAGTCGCAAAGAAGATTGAAAATGGACAGGAGGAGTCGGTACTCTTCTTTACTTATGAGGAGGAGTTGTCGGATGTCCTTTTGCAGTTTGCAAACATCTACACCAATGTACCAGAACTCTCAAAGTATGGGACTACCAATATAGACTCTATTAGGGACTACTACCAGACAGGACACCTCAACAAAGCACAGGAGGATAAGAGGAGACAGGCACTCCCAAAACTGGAGGAGTTTACTGCACTCCATAAGGAGGGAAAATTAAGGGCATATTACTCCGATATGGGGTCTATAGAACTCTGTAAGGTTATCCGATTTATCTCCTCTAAAATCAAAGTTAAGGCGGTATTTATTGACTATGTGCAGTTACTCAACAGAGAGGGACACAGAGGAGAGAGAAAGGAGGAACTCAAAGCAATATGTAACGATATCCGCAATACTGCAATTAGTCTGGGTATTCCTATAGTCCTATCAGCACAGCTGAACAAGGATGCAAAGAGTCCATCTGTTATGTCCTCCGAGAATATCGCAGATTGTTATGATCTCGCCAGATATGCAAATACTATTATCTGTCTCTGGAACTCGGCATATAGTCAAGACTGCAAGGATGAGAACTGGAAAGAGTCAAAGGAGGGAAAACTACTGGAGAGTAGAGGATTTAAACTCGGAGAGGAGGGGACTATCTACTCCAGGATCACAAAGAACAGAGGAGGTACTCCGAACTCGGATGCAGTATTAGAGTTTACTGGAGAGACAGGATGTATCACTCCTAACGATGATCTCCCAGAGAGTGAGGAGACTCCGAGACAGACACTCCAATTTTTAGACTAACCTTTACGATATGAGCAAGATAATTTCTATAGTCAATCACAAGGGAGGAGTAGGTAAGACTACCTCTGTATCCTCTCTCGGAGTAGCACTCTCCAGGATGGGGAAAAGAGTCCTACTGGTGGATCTGGATGCACAGGGAAACCTTACCGACATTTTTACAAAGGAGACAGGAGATAGGACTCTTTATGACTCTTTAAGAGACCTACAGGGACTCCCTATAATCCACATAAAGGAGAATCTGGATTTGTGTCCCTCTTCTATGGATCTGGTCTCAATGGATATAGAACTCGCAAACCTACAGGACAGAGAGTACAGGCTCTCTAAACTCCTCCAGAGTCTGGAGTATGACTATATCCTGTTAGACTGTCCTCCATCACTCGGACTCCTTACGATAAACGCACTATCAGCAAGTAACGAGGTGTTTATCCCTCTTACCGCAGAAGCACTCCCAAGTAAGGGACTGGGAAACCTTATGAGCATAATCCAACAGACACAGGAACACCTCAACAAGGGACTATCTCTGGGAGGTATCATAATAACCAGGTACAACCGCAGAAAGATAAACAGACTCGTTGAGGAGTCCCTCCGAGAGACTTTCGGTACTCTGGTATTCCAGACAAAGATTAGAGAGAATGTGGATATAATGGAGTCTCCTCTTTATGGTATGGATGTGTACTCCTACTCTCCAGAGTCTATCGGTGCAAAGGACTATGAGTCTCTCGCAGTTGAGGTAATAAATAGGAATAATTAGTAATAACTTGGAATATATTGTAATACTATGAGCAAGATAAAAGATGAGTCTATCGCAAAGGTAGGATTAAACGGACTCTTTGGAGGTGTGAAACCTCAACCAGTAAGACAGACACCTCAACCGACAGAGGGTCTTACCAGTACACAGGAGACAGACCTCTCCCCAGAGGAACTCCTCAACACCTTTAAGGATGAGGAAACAAAACAGGCTCTCCTCAACGAGGTAAGGAGGAGACAATACCTCAAAGCCGGGAGACCTTTCAAGGGAGAGGATAGAGAGACAGGAAAGTATGTGAGGATGACTTTCTTAATATCTCCAGAGAAACAGGAGAGACTCCGAGAGATTGCACTACAGGAGGGACTCTTTATAAAGGAGGTACTGGAGAGAGGAATAGATATGGTAATCGCAGAATATGACAATAAGGAGGGAAAGTAGATGATAACTATAGGAGGAGAGAATCTGTACACCGCTACGGAGGTAGCAAGTCTTTTCGGTGTGACAAATGAGACTATCGGACTCTACGCAAAGAAAGCCGGGATAGTAGCAAGGAGAATCAGTAGGGTAAAGTATTACACAGAGGAGGAGATTAAGGGTCTACTCCAGATCTCTCCGAAGAGGGGAACAGATGTGCAGTAGATTGGCACAATCTCTCGGAGTCTGTCGGTCTCTATCTCTTTCCGTTGAGGTTGAGGTCGGACTCTCCGATAAATTGTAATATTGTAATAATTGGTAATATTGTAATAATTGGTAAACCATTTCCATACTTCCGTAAAGTTTGCATTACAGAAGTATGAGGAGGTAGGACAGGATCACTATGGGACAAACAGAGGTAACATACACCAAAAAGGAGATTTTACTGGACCATACGAAAGACCTTACCGATAAGGTACTCCGACTCTTTCAAATGATGAGAGCCGAGATAGAGTCGGACTGGGGAAAGTATGAGCAAGTACTGGAGAATTTCAACCTACAGGACTACGGAGTATCTCCTGTACTCGGAAAGAATATAGAGTCAGTAATCCGACAGGCTCTGGAGATAGAGGAGACTCTCGTTAAGACCAAAGTAACTCTTAACGATGAAGAGATAGATATCTCTACCGCACAACTTACGAATATCCGAAATACAATGATGGAGACCATAACCTACTTTGTGTCTCTCCTGGAGGATACCAAAAGTAAGTACAGAACGATAGAGGTAGACACTCCAGAGGGAAAGGTTAAAAGGGTTATGGAGTTTAAGTCGGAGACACCTCCACCACCTCCGCAGTCTCCAGACTCGGCACTCTCCGAACTTAAGAAGATCTCCCAGATCGCAAAGAGTGGACAGATACAAGTTGCAAAGGACTTAATAGAGTCCCAGATTAGGAAACCAGAGGAGAATATACTGGACACTATCCCAGAGAAAGAGAGAGAGAAACTACTCAAACTCCAGAGTAAGGGAAAACTCCTATTTGGCTCTATGGATGGTCTGTCGGATGGCTCTACCTATTTCAAGGCTTTTTCTGTGGTACTCTCGCAGATCCTCAACGAACAGAGTAGATACTACAATACAGATGAGGATTGGAGTGGAATACCGACAGAGACTATCACAACCATAATGGGAGGAGAGGTACAGATCCAGAAGAGAGAGCCAGTCAAAATCGGAAAGGACTCCAGACCTCATCCCTATGTACTGGTATCGTATGAGGATATCGCAAAGAGATTAAGCAAGACAGGCTCTATCTCTGGAGGTAAGGACATAGACCAAGTTAGACAATACATAGAGGAGATTAAGGATAAGAGATATCCTGTGAGAGTTGGTCCTGGACAATTCGTAATCCTCCCTTATATCGTGAATGAGGGAGACCTTATAGACATCAATAAGACAAATCCGTATATCGGTTGTATCCTCCGTTTGAGTCCGCAATTTTCAAAGACTACCAGAGGTTATGTCGGCTTTCCCTCTGATTTCATCCAGAGACTCGGAGGAGGAAAACAAAAGGCAATCACTTGGAATCTATGTGAGACTCTCGCATTTAACAGAGGAGACTATGTGTGGAGGATCAATAAGAAAAACCTCCTCTCAAAGTACACCGACACTCCGAATTATCAAGGTAGACCCGGTAAGCTGAAAAAGGATTTTGAGGAGGCTATCTCCAAGATCATAAACACAGGACTACTCATACAGGGAAAGGATAAGGATGGAACTTATAAGGGTTATAAGGAAATAAAGAATAACGGAGGAGAGGTTATCTGTCATTTCTACTTTAATCCAGAATTCGGAAAGGAGGAGGAGGTCTCTATCCCAGAGGAACAGGGAGGAGAATAGTCTGGGGAGTTGTGACAGAATCTCTGGGGAATTGCGACACTCTTTCTGGGGAACTCCGACACTTTTAGTCTGGGACATCGGTGCAATCGGTCTGGGACATCGGTGCAGTAGTTGAGGTTAAGTTACTGATACACAATAATATAATAGTAGATAGATACATATAGGAAAGGAGAGGAGAAAACCTCTGGGGAATTGCGACACTCCATCTCTGGGACATCGGTGCAATTTTATATATAATTGACTGAATCACAAAGGGATAAGTAGGGACACAATACCTCAACGGATAGACTCTGGGACATCGGTGCAGATTTCTGGGACATCGGTGCAATTTTCTGGGACATCGGTGCAATTTTCTGGGACATCGGTGCAGTAAACACCTCCTAACTTATTGAGTATCAATATATCCAATTTCCTACTATTATAATTATATTAAGTATTATAATTATAGAGAGAGAAAAAGTTTTTGAGACTTTTCTCTCTCATTGTTTTTATATAGTCCTCTTCTTTCTGGGGAGTTGTGACAAAACCTCTGGGGAGTTGTGACAGATTGAGGAGATTTATCCTGTAGAGTTGAGGTCTGGAGAGGTCGGATTTTAAGCTGATTGTCGGATGATCCATAGACCACCAGAGGGGGGGAGGGGGTAACCGGGACAGGCGGACTCTCGGAGTGTGTCTCCAGAATTTTTTTTGTTATTTTTTCGGTGTTTTTCTATCTCGTTGAGGTTGAGGTTTTTATATAATACTACCTATAGTAGAGATATCAGTAGTATAATTAAAATCGGAGGTTTTTCCCTGTAGAGAGAAACACTTTCTCAAAAATGAAAATTAACAGATTTATAAATCCTTTTCGGCTGAAATCAAGTCTGTAGGTATCTGTAGAGCCTATTTCGGTATATCAAAAAGTATATTGATTTTATACTCTCTTTCCCGGTTGAGGTCGGATTTTTAACTCGGAGGGAGAGGAGAACTGGACAAGTAGCAAGATGGGTGTTTGTCGGACAAAACACAACAAGCAAGATGGGCAATTGTAATACAGA
>Ga0233360_1000124_pt1 | contig 10815 bp, 10 predicted proteins | sample ElkDunMinimDraft_20_FD_180671 | JGI IMG/M metagenome (GOLD analysis project Ga0233360, IMG submission 180671) | Fecal eukaryotic communites from dung pellets of Tule Elk in California, USA - Elk Dung A0 | ecosystem: Host-associated > Mammals > Digestive system > Large intestine > Fecal | place...
AACTATCAGCAATCCAACTTTTTGTTGAATCTTTTCCAAAATAGATTTGCTTGATAAAAAACGGAGAATCTTTTTTGGCTATTTCGAGAAAACCTCCAGCGTGATCTCTATGAAAATGACTTATCACAATCCATTCTAATGTATCTACATGCAAAGTTTTTAAAAGATTTTCAAAATTTGCGGAATCTGGCCCTGTGTCGTAAAGAGCAAATTTGCCGTCGCTTTCTAATAGAACGGAAAGTCCTTGTCCGACATCTAAAAAGTGTATTTTCCAGGAATCAACAGGGTGAAAATCCTGATTTTGGCTACAACTGAGAAAAGTTAGGCAAAAAACGAGAAATAACAAATGTTTCATACTATAATAAATGTCATGAGTTCGGAAAAGTGAACAAAAAAAATCAAAATTAAAAACGAATTCAGTTTTTTTTCTAACTTTGAATAACTGATAATATTGGAGATTTACTATGCAATTGCCAAAATACAAAAAGAAAAAGCGCATTAAACTCAAGGTTTGTCAGGAACCAGGGTGCGGAAAAGAATTTTGGGGTCACCCAATTGCAAAATATTGCGATGAACATCGTGATATTAAGCAAAGGCAAAAGCAGAAAAAAACTAATGATAATATTGAATCTCGAAATATTATTATTCGGCATAATTACACAGAAGTGATGGAATTGCCGTTCCGTTGCTGTCTTTCTAATTGCAAACAGCTTTTTACGATTAAATTGTATCCCAAACAGTTCGTGTATCCAAGATTTTGTGATGAACACAGAAATGATTTTAAACGCGCGAATTTCATTCGGGTTATGAGTAAAAAAGAATCTGAAGAATAACCCTTGAAAAAGAAACCGAATTTTATATATTTGGTTCGCTATTCCTATGGTGGGTGTAGTTCAATTGGTTAGAGCACCAGATTGTGATTCTGGTTGTTGTCGGTTCGAGTCCGGTCACCCACCCGAAAAGACTTAGGTTCTCCTAGGTCTTTTTTTTGATTTGTTTTGAAAAACGGCTTTTTTTAGTCAATTGTGGCGGCTTATCAACCTTGCAGTTGGTAGAGAGAAGTAATCATTCTTGCGGAGCTCTTAAGCTTTAGTCTATTCTTCTTTTATGTGTTTCTTATACATAAAACTCCCTTATACATAAAATCCCCGAAAGTTGTACCAACTTTCGGGGATTTCATCAAAAGCCTATAGGAAACTTTTTAAAATGTCTTTTACTTGTAAATGGAAGAAAGATAAGCGTCTTTTTTCTCTTGCAAGTATTCTTTACTATTGTACTTACGAATTCTGCGGAGAGCTTGGTCTCTTAATTGGCGAACACGTTCATGAGAAATATTCATAGATTCGCCGACTTCACGTAAAGTTTGTGGAGCTTCTTGGTTAATGCCAAAAATGCCTGTAATTACCTTAGCTTCGCGTTCTGGGAGTTGTTCCATCAAATCGCGGGCTAGAGCTTCTACGCTTTGAATTTCGGAATCTGCTTCAGGAGTCGTTACGGAACTATCGGCAAGAACTTCTGCGTACGTAGCTTTTGAATCAGCTTTCAGAGGGCTATCAAAAGAAACTCCTCGCTGGCCGATTTGAATCAACTCACGAATTTTTTCGTTGATTTCTTTGCCGCGAGATTGTTCGTGAAGTGCTTTACGAACGAGAAGGTGTTGGTTGGCAGGCAAACGAATTAAGTTTCCTTGTTCGTTTATAGCTCGTGTAATGTAAGCTTTAATCCACCAAACACCATAACTAATGAATTTAAGACCGCGAGTGTGTTCAAAAGATTCAATGGCGCGAACAAGTCCCATGGCGCCTTCGCTAACTAAGTCTGGAAGAGGAATTGGGCAACCACGATATTGAATAGCAACTTTAAGTACGAAGCGCATATTCGCTTTAATTAAACGATGTCTAGCTACTTTGTCGCCTTCTTTGGCGCGTTGAAATAGAATTTGTTCTTCTTCTCTAGAAAGTGGAGCGGTTTGTCGGATATCTTCCAAATATCTCTTGAGAGTGCTATCTGTCGAATCAATATGCATATATATCCTTAAATAAATACCTTTATAAAATTCATCGCCTCTTTAATATCGTTTCTTTTTAAAGCAATAGTTATGCCAAAAAGGTAAAAACTTTCTTTTTGTGATTTTTTACATAGTATTATGCATAAAAACTGGTCAAAAAACTAGAATGTGTTATTATAATAATACAAAAGCGTCTATTTTTATATACAAATTTAAGATATGCGTTTTTTTCCTCCCAAGGAATCTTATCGGGTAAGATTGAGTTTTGCAATTTAATATATTTGGAGCCTATGGCAATTAATGAACCAGATCAATCTGTTTGGAATCGTTTTTGGGACAGAAAAAACGACTTAAGTAAAGTTTATCCTTCTTCCCCTTCTGTGGCTCAAACGATTCGTTCTCGGTTTAACTTAGAAGGAATGAAAATTCTAGAAGTTGGAGCTGGAACTGGTCGCGATAGTGCTTCTTTTGCGGCATTAGGTGCTGAAGTTTATGTGCTTGATTTTGCCGAAAGTAGTTTGAAAATTGTGGATTCCTTGAGGCGTTCCGATGAACGCATTGCAAAAAATTTGCAACTGGTGCGTGGTGACGCTTTTTGTTCTCCGTTTCCTGACGGAACTTTTGATTTAGTTTTTCACCAGGGTTTAGCGGAACATTTTGTAAAACCACAAGGGCTTCTTCGTGAAAATTTCAGAATTTTAAAACCGGGTGGACATTGCCTTTGTGATGTGCCGCAAACGGTTCATCCTTATACCATTATGAAACACATTCTTATTGCTTTAGATAAGTGGTTTGCTGGTTGGGAAACGCAATTTACAATGCCTGCTTTAAAGCGCTTAATGGCTGAATGTGGTTTTGAATTTGTTTATGCGTATGGCGATTGGATGCGACCAAATCTTTATTATCGCGTGCTACGTGAAATTTGCATGAAGTTTAAAATCAATTTGCCCAAATATCCTTTAGAAGGAACTACATACCAGAAATGGAAAGATTCTCTTTTGGATTCTTTGAGAGACAAACCGCTTGCTCATTGGACTCAACTTTCAATAGGTGTTCTTGGTAGAAAACCTCTTTGATTTATGAAAATTCTTGTTTTGAATTATCGAGATAGAAAGCATCCTGCGGCAGGTGGCGCAGAGCGTCATTTGCATGCTATTTTTTCTCGCTTAGTTCAAAAAGGCCATAAGGTAGTTTTGTTAACGACCTCTTTTCCAAACGCATTAGAAAGGGAAATTGTTGATGGAATAGAGGTGGTTCGTCGCGGCGGCGATTTATTATTCCAATGGACTGTTGCGAAAGAACTAAAAAAATTAGATAAAGAATTTGATTTCGATATTATCTATGAAGATTTAAATAAGCTTCCACTTTTTACGCCATATCTTTCTAAAAAACCTCACCTTATACAAATGCATCACTTGTGGAAACGCTCTATTTTTGCAGAGGCATCGTTTCCAGTAGCGTTTGGGGTTTGGTTTTTTGAAAGGCTGATACCTTTGTTTTATAAACGTTCTCCGTTTGTTGTGGTTAGTCCAAGCACGAAAAAAGAATTGGCTTCTATTGGGATTTCTGAAAACAGAATTTCGCTGATTTATAATGGTGCTGATGGGAATTTCGTAACATCTCCAAAAGAGAAGGAAAATTATTTTTTATGGCTTTCTCGTGTGCATCGTTATAAAGGAATTTGGGTGGCTTTGAAAGCTTTTCAACAATTTGTGAAAAAACATCCAGAAGCTCGTTTAAAAATTGCAGGCGATGGACCATTATTGAAAAAAATTCCAGGCGTTTTAAAAAAATGGGAATTAGAAAATTCCGTTTCGCTTGAAGGTTATGTTTCTGGAGAAAAAAAACGAGAGCTATTAATGCAGGCGGTTGCACTTTTGCAAACTAGTGAAAAAGAAGGTTGGGGATTAACGGTCATTGAAGCTGCGGAATGTGGAACGACTACAATAGCTTCGGCAGTTCCTGGTTTGGTAGATAGTGTGCAAAATGAAAAAACTGGTCTGTTATTTCCGCTTCGAGATGAATTTGCTTGTGCTGAATGTATGGAGCGTCTTTGGCAAAACAATGATTATCGCAAACAATTAGAAAAATCTGCCTTAGCTTTTGCAAGTGAATTTAGTTGGGATCGTGCTGCAGAAGAAACTGAAATTCTGCTTCAAAAATTAGTAGATTCTTCGAGAATTTTATGAAACGATATTTAGTGTTCTTTTTAAAAGTTTTTGTGACGGTAGCACTTGCTTATGTCGTTTTTCGTAATATTGCCAAAACTCCGGGTTTTGATTCTGGAGATTTAGGAAGTATTCTTTCGCATATTAAAATCTGGCCTTTGATTGTTGCGTTGTTATGTTTATTCTTGTCTAATTTTACAGGTTGTTGGCAATGGAAAAAACTTTTAGAAACACAAGGCGTTCGTTTGACTTATTTTCACGTTTTTCGACTTTATTTTGTAGGTTTATTTTTCAATAATTTTATGCCAGGCAATGTTGGCGGAGATGTAAAAAAAGTTTATGACATTCGAGTTCAAGGCGGAGTGGATAGCGTTGGGGCTGGTTTAACAGCTACTTTCTTTGACCGATTGTTTGGCTTTTTCTTTTTGACGCTTCTCGCTTTAGGTGTTGGAACATTATTTTTTATTCATGATCCTGCTCAGAGAGTTTTTGTATTGCCTTCGCTTTGGGCGTTTTTAGGTTTTTGTGTTTTGTTTGCAACTATTTTTAGTCGCCGTATTGGAAATGGCGTTGGAAAACTTCTTGCTTTAGTTTTACCAGAAAAAATAACGAGTCGCTTTTTTCGAATGCTTGAACGTTTCCGTTCTTTTCGCATTTGGAAATTGTGGGGTTCTTTATTTCTTCTTTCTACAGTGACTCAAATTTTAAGAGTTCTTGTTCATTATTTTTGTGGCTTAGCTTTAGGGCTTGATATAGCTGTTTCTTGGTATTTCTTTTACATTCCGCTTGTTGCTTTAGTTTCTGCGCTTCCTATTTCTATTGGAGGCTTTGGTCCAAGAGAATTGCTTGCTCAATCACTTTTTGCGCGAGCCGGAGTTCCTGTTTTAGAATCAGTGATTGTTCAACTTTTGGCTTATTTAGCTGGTTTAATTGTAAGTCTTTTAGGCGCAATCTTTTTCTTATTAGATAATGGGAAAAAATTGAAAAAATAATTTTTCAAAAATAAAATGTTAAAAAAAGCATTTTCACGCATTTATTCTCTATTAGTACAAGGAGAATTTTATGCAATCTATTTTAAATGGTTTGAATGCCGATCAACGAGCAGCAGTTTTACATGATCATGAAACTAAAAATCAGCTTCTTATTTTAGCAGGAGCCGGTTCAGGAAAAACATCAGTATTAACTAAGAGAATTCAGTATCGAATTGGGGCAGGAGTAAAGCCTGAAAGTATTTTGGCTTTGACATTTACTGATTTAGCTGCTAGAGAAATGCGAGAACGCGTTGAAAAATTGTATCCTAATTCTGGAGTGAAATTATGTACATTTCATTCGTTAGCATTATCGCTTTTAAGAGAAGAATATTTGGTAGGGAAGGGTTATGAATTGCTTGGCTTTCAAAAGCCTCCAGTTCCAAAAGAAATGATAGGAAATGATTTTTTATGCGACTTAGCAGAAGTTGGGATTGAAGCAAATAAACTTTCTCGTGATGAACTTTTTTCTGATACTCTTCCTTTATCTATTCGAAAGAAAACAGAAAATTGTCGAAAGAAAATTATGGAAACAGGAGAGGTTGTTTTTGAAGATTTGATTTATTTGGCAATTACTCTTATAGAAACGAATCGTGATGTACGAGAAATTTTACAAGCGAGATTTTTAGAAATTTTAGTAGATGAATACCAAGACATTAACCCAAGTCAGTATCGTTTAGTAAGAGCGTTATTAGGAGAACGAAAAAGTTTATTCGCCGTAGGCGATGACGATCAGGCTATTTATGGATTTCGTGGAGCAGATATCGGGAACATACTTCGTTTTCGTAAGGATTTTCCGACAAGCACCTTAATTCGTTTAGAATGGAATTATCGCTCGGTGCCTCAAGTGCTTTATTTGGCTAATAGAATTTTTACTGATAAGCCGCCTTTATTGCGAAAAGTACTTCGTGCGGGAAATCGTCGGCAAGATGAATTGTTTTTAGAAAATCGAGAACCAGAATTTTGGGAAAGTGAAAAAGCGATTGAAGAAATAGGAAAAATTTCTATGCGAATTCGTGAAATGCGAAAAGTTTATGAACTTAAATATTCTGATTTCTGCATTTTAGTTCGCTATAATCGTCAAAGGGAATATTATGAAATGGCTCTTCGAGAAGTTGGGATTCCTCTTGCTTGTGATAGCGAGGAGGGAGTTCAGGTGATGACGGTTCATGCTTCTAAAGGGTTACAGTTTTTAGTGGTATTCTACGCAGGACTTGCTGAAGGACTTACTCCGGGAACTTGTGAAGGAAATCGAAAAAAAAGGAAAAATCAGCTTGCCGAAGAGCGTCGATTATTTTATGTTGGGGTGACTAGAGCTGAAGCAGTTCTTGTTTTACTATATTGCAAGGAGCGATTTTGGAAAGGGCGGAAGGTTCAATTTCGTCCATCACGATTTCTAGATTGCTTGGAACAACCATTGCAGGGTTCAAATATGCCATTACTATTATTTAAAATTCGCGTAGTAATTTTAGCGTTGGCTTATATGGCTTATGCTATTTTTCAAATCACTTTCCGCCGTATTTTTTTTAGAGAAATTCCTCTTTGGTTAGAACGTCGAGTTCAAGAGTTTGCTGAATTCTGTATGAGAATTTTGCGCATCAAGCTAGAAATTGAAAATCAATCTGCTTTAGCGACTGTGGATTGGTCACGCCCAGTTGTTGTAATCGCGAATCATCAATCTTATTGCGATATTCCAGTTGTGTTTTTAACATTAGGGCGCTCAATAGGTTTTTTAGCAAAATATGAACTGAAACGAATTCCATTTTTAAATTATTGGATGAAACAATTAGGTTGTGTTTTTATTCGCCGAAAAACTTCTGGCGGAGGAAAGGAAGCTCAGCAGGAATTGTTAGAATCTAGAGTTCCTCGTATTGTGGTTTTCCCAGAAGGAACTCGTTCAAAGAATGGTAAATTACAATCTTTTAAAAGTGGCGGTTTCCGTTTAGCGGCCGACTGGAAAGCGACAGTGATTCCGCTTGCTATTCAAGGAACTCGTTCGGCGTGGGAAAGCCGAAAGGATACAAAAGTTACGGCCGTAAAAGTGCGCGTGTGTGAACCACTCGATTTGAAAACGGTTTTTGAAAAAGAAGGTCAATTAAAAATTCGTGATTTTGTAGTTCCCGAAATTCGTTCTCGGATGGAAGAATTTTTATGATAGGCGTTTTTGATTCAGGCTTTGGCGGTTTGACTATTTTGCGAGAACTTAAAAAAGCTCTTCCGCAGTATGATTTCGCTTATCTCGGAGATAATGCTCGGGCTCCATACGGAACACGCAGTTTTGAAACTATTTACGCTTATACACGGCAAGCGGTTGACTCTCTTTTTTCGTTAGGTTGTCCACTTGTTATTCTTGCTTGTAATACGGCTTCTGCAAAAGCGCTTCGTTCCATTCAGCAAAATGATTTACCCTCTTTAGCGCCAGAAAATAGAGTTTTAGGTATTGTGCGGCCGACAGCTGAATGTATTGGACAATTTTCAAAAACTGGGCATGTTGGAATTTTAGCGACTCCAGGAACGGTTTCTTCTGAAAGTTATTTAATGGAAATTTCGCATTTTTCGCCAGATTTGGTGGTTTCTCAGCATTCTTGCCCGCTTTGGGTTCCTTTGGTAGAAAATGGGGAACTAGAATCTGCAGGAACAGAATATTTTGTAAAACGAGATATTGAAACTCTTTTTAGAAAAGATCCTCTTATTGATACGGTGTTGCTTGCTTGTACGCATTATCCACTTTTGACCCCCATAATCCAAAAATTTTTGCCAAAAGGAGTTCGTTTAGTTTCTCAGGGGGAAATTGTTGCAAAAAGAACGCTAGATTATCTAAATAGACATCCAGAAATAGAAATTCGGCTGAAAAAAACGGGAAAAACGGAATTTTGGACGACCGATACGGTTGATTTTTTTGAAAAAGGAGCTTTTTTGTTTGGAGAAAGGAATATTTCTGCTAAAAAGTTGACTTTTTCGTATTAAAAATGTATCTTGCTCTTTGGAAACATTACATCTAGTATGTGAACGTTTTATTTTGAGTGGTTTTTCCTGTTTTTTTTTGGGAAAAATCGTTGAGCCTGAGGCTTCTGGAAAATTATCCAGATGCCTTTATTATTAACCGAGTGACCTCTGAAAATCCTTTCGGAGGTTCTTTATATAGGTGGTTTTTATGCCAAAAGTGCAAATAAATTTAGAAGGTTGGCAAGATTACCGCGGCAATTTTGCGGGATCTTTGCTGTATGTAGAAACGAGTAAGGAATCTGGTGTACCGGTTCGCGATCAGTTGAATGAAAATGAAAAAGGTCTTTATTTGTACGAACCAAACTATGAAACTAGCACATACGGTTTCATGAGTTGTTATAATGTGAAGAATATTAATGCTATTGTAAAGGCGAAGAGTCGTTATATTCTTTTTGGAACTCGTTACGAAGGTCTTTCAGAATCAGAATTGAAAAATAAGTATTTGATTCATGGTTATATGCGAATAGATAAGATTCGCGATGTTCGTACTCGTCACATGCAAAAGTATATGGCAAATCCTGGTCTTGAAGAACCAGAATGTATGCAATTAGAAAAAAATATTGCTGTTTATGGACCAATGCACTTTGTGTCTTTTGCGGATAGCTTTATTTTGACAGACGAGCTTTTGAAAGAATGGGGCTTCAAAGGTCATGCTTCAAGACAATTGAAAAGCGTATTCAAAGACGATCGCTTGAAGATGATTCTTGATCATTTGGATTCTAAACAACAGATGATTGATGAGTACATTGACACAGTTGATGAATTGAAAGAAGCTTTAGCTGAAATGCAAGAATAATTAGTTTTCTTACAATCTCAAAAAGTCACGCTTTGCGTGACTTTTTTGTATACAGAAAACTACCGGCTACGCCGGTAGTTCCATAAAAGCTTTTGGGCGATCAAAAAAATCTTTTGAGTAATATTGAAAAGCCATCTGCTAACTGCGTAACAATAATCATAAAGGATTTAAAATGAATGATAGAAATAAATCACAACATCTCATGCCACAAGGAATTGTAAGTACCACATTATTGTTGTGCAAAAGTTCAGAAGGAAGATACTCTACAATCAGAAACGGGAAATCGTAGGGAAAATTCTAAGGAAACTTTGTGAATGGAAGGATGTGGAGATAATTGAGGCAGAGGTTTGCCCTGACCATATACATATGCTTGTGGCGATACCGCCCAAACTCTCGGTATCAAGTTTCATGGGATATTTGAAGGGAAAGAGCTGTCTGGAATTGTTTGATACAATCCCAGAACTAGCGTTCAGAAACTTTGCTCATTCCATTCGCATGGCTTCATTTAATCCAATCCGTAACAATTCCTGAATATAATCAAGTCCATTGTTGATAAGAGTTTCTAAAAGTTCAGAACTTCTATTTATTTGCCCCAAAAATACAATTCATTAATTTACAGAAAAAAAATTACACATTCGCCGATTTTCTCGACGATGGCGAGGGCTTCTTCCACGTTGTGGGCGATGCTTCTTCTTTTGGGCGTTCCCGCACATATATGTGCGGTCGGGCTATATGGACGGCTACGCCGTCCGCGGCTTCACTCGGTCATGCCGAAACGGCAGCTTTTCGGCGCAACACTCGTTTTGCATGCTATTCTGGGGGCAATCGGCGGCGCTTGTGCTTGCCGAGCACCTCCCAGAACCAAGCCTTGCCACGCGAGTCTTGGCCCCAAGGGGTCACGCTTCGCAAGCTCGCTATCCCTAACGCGAATGCTGGGGAAAAATGCTATTTCAGGTTTTCAATGAAAGAATTTAGAAGAGTTTCGCTGATATGCCTTTTGGACATCCGAAGAATTTCGGCGCAAGCTAAGGCTTCCTCTTTATTCAGTAAACCGTTCTCGTTGGCGGCAATCAAAACGCCAATCGTGCCGGTAATACGCAGTTTCATCGTCGTGGCTACGTGCCTTGCACGAACTTCGTCAACAATCAAAAGATCACTCTTGTTTTCGTCGGAATAGACAATGGCTTCGCTTTCGCCAAGATCCAAGCCCGTTATACGCATCAGCATGCCGACGGCGTTGTTGTTGCAGACCGAAACCTTTTTGAAAAAATCGCAGGATTTCACCTGTTCGGCTTCATCCTGAAAATCCCGGTTTGAAGTCAATTCTTCGTAAACGGCCTCAGGAAGCAGGACCTCGCCAAACAGTTTTCCAAGAATGTCAAGACGGTTGATTTTAAGGAAAGAGATTATCGGAGTTGCATCAGATACGACAATCATTCTTACCTCTTGGAAAGGAGTTCCATGACGTTGGCGGCATCCTGCTCGGCTTCATCCCAGCTCTGGTCGATATAGGGAATGCCCTCGCTTCCGTATAGTTCGATAAGTTCCCATTTGGAAATGCCCAAAATTTCAGCGGCACGCCCATGGGAAATAGTCTCGTTCTTGATAAACGGATACAACAGCAACGCATTGCGACGGAGTTCATCGCTCTTGTTATCGCACACCATAAGGTTTGCAATATCTTCTGGAATGTCCATTGTTACTGTCGGCATAGGAAACCTCCTATTCCTAATATACATTTTTCGGGGCGAAATCGCAAGTTTTTAACCTTTTCAATATTGAAATGGACCATATGAATGAAGCTAATAG
>Ga0233360_1000125_pt1 | contig 10813 bp, 9 predicted proteins | sample ElkDunMinimDraft_20_FD_180671 | JGI IMG/M metagenome (GOLD analysis project Ga0233360, IMG submission 180671) | Fecal eukaryotic communites from dung pellets of Tule Elk in California, USA - Elk Dung A0 | ecosystem: Host-associated > Mammals > Digestive system > Large intestine > Fecal | place...
CAATTTTAGTGGCTCATAACGCAAATTTCGATGCTGGCTTTTTGCGTGATGCTTACGAAAAAAATCCACAGTTAATTCCAGCGAATCCAATTATTGATAGCTTAAAAATTGTAAAAACGATTTTGCCAGAACTTCCAAATCACAAACTAGGAAATCTCGCTACTTTATTCAAAAAGAAAAATTTGATTTCTATGCAAATTGCACCAGGGGAAATGCACCGCGCCGTTTACGACTGTGAAATGCTAATGGAAGTTCTTGTAGCTACTCTTCGTCGCCGAATGAAAACTTCTGATTGGTATGTAGAAAACATCTTGAAAATTCTGCCAAAATACGGTGGCATAACCATGTCGCTTCGAAAATAATTTTAATTGGGCGGTCCGCTTCGCGGGCGGACTGCTTGCGTTATCGTTTGCCTTTAGCAAACGTCCGTTCAGCCTCGCTTGAAAAAAGCCTAGAAAAGAATCCCGCGAGTCCGAACCCTAACGGGCTAGCATTCCTACCGCAAAATCTAAGCAGGTCAAGTTGATTTTAAATGCAACTTGCGTAAAATTTTATTTGAAAGTTCTTTAAGGATATCTTTAGCGTCGCCGCTTCCTAAAAGAGATTGCAGAACAAGCGTGATTGAAAATAATAGAACGCCAAAAACGCCACTAAAAATTATAAGCCAAACGAGATTTGTATTTCGCATAAACGAAGTACTTAATGAATCAAAACCAAAAGCAATTAAAATCATAATCCCAAAAGAAATGATTGCAAGCAACATATTTTTTAACGCAGGTTTCATACCTTGAATGCCATGGTTTTTGCCCCAAAGGAAAATCATTGAAATTACTTGTAGAATAGCACAAGCAGCACCTACAACAGGAACAGAATAAATACCTAAAGAATTTTCTGTTAGGATATAAGCTGGAATACTCAAAGCAAAAATTCCTGTGTTTAAAATAGTTGGAGTCCACATGCGTTCAGCAGCGTAAAAACTTCGAACAAGAACTGCTTGCAAGCAAAGTCCAAAACTTACTGGCAAATACCAGCGAAGAATGTTAGAAACCAGTTCAGACGTTTCTCTTGAAAAAGCACCGCGTTCAAAAAGAATTCGCACGGCTGGAAAAGAAAGAGCCCACACGGCGATTACTGCTGCTGTTAAAACGCAAAACATTCGTGACAAACTTTTCCAAATTTTTTGGTTCAGTTCAACGAATTTCTTTTCTTTTACAAGGCGAGCCATATCTGGGTAAGAAGCAACTCCAACTGAAAAACCAAATACAGCTACTAAAGTGTACATTACGCGGTATGCATAATTCAAAGCAGAAATTCCGCTTGAGCCAAATGCGCCACCAAAACTTCTAATAACAAATTCTAAGGCAAACATACTTCCAACGCCAAGAGACATTGGCAACATCATTTTTAAGTAGCGTAAAAAATCTGGAGCAAGAGGAGAACAAATAGGAACATAACGAATGCCGCCTCGACGGGCTCCCCAAATTTGCAGTGCAAAAAATCCGATAAAAGCACCGACAGGAACGCCTAGAGCAAAGCCCTCTAAACCTCTTGACGAAAGTAAAATGCCTCCGATAATAATGGCTGCATTGTAAATTACGCCAGTTAATGATGGGATTAGAAATTGTTTTCGTGTATGTTGAACGGCAACTAAAATGCTCCCAGCAAAAATAAAGAGTTGTCCTGGTAAAATTAAACGTCCAAAATAAGTGGCGCGTTCTAGTAATTGTTCGTCTAAATCTGCAGCAGTAAAAAGTTCTAAAAGCTCTTTCATCCAAATAAAAGCAGGAATAATAAGCAAAAGCAAGAAAATGCCTACTGTATTTAAAACGTTGCTAAAAAATTTCCAGCCTTTATCTTGTTCTGAAGAAACTAGATAACCAGTGAAAATAGGAATGAAAATGATAGACAAAAAACCAGTACTCACTACATGGTTTAAAATATCGGGAATCATAAAAGCAAGGTCAAGGGCATTTTTTTCAATACCAACGCCTGCAGATCTAGCGAGTAACATTTCTCGGAAGATTCCAAGTATGCGACTAGCTAACATACTAATAGCAATAATAAGAGCGGCTTTACTCATAAAAAGAAATATAAAATTCTACTTTTTGTTTGTTAGTTTTTTATCTTTACTAAATAACTTTTCAAGGAGAAAACATGTCTAAAATTTTCAAATGCTTTGTCTTTTGTTCTTTAGCTTTCCTCGTTGCTTGTGGTGGCGGTGGTAAGAAGGTTTCACGTATTGACGCTTCTTCTACGACAGATCTTTCCGGAAAATGGAATGATACTGATTCTCGTTTAGTGGCTGACGAAATGATTAACGATTGCTTGAATAGACCATGGTACGGCAAAATGGCTCAGGATTTGGGTCGTAATCCAACTGTTGTAGTGGGTAAAGTTCGCAATAAAAGTCATGAACACATTAGCGTAGAAACATTTACTAAAGATATGGAACGCGCTTTGATTAATTCCGGAATGGTTGATTTTGTAGCAAATGCTGAAGCTCGTGCAGAACTTCGTGCAGAAGTTGCAGACCAAATGGGAAACACTACAGAAGAAACCCGTAAAGAAGCCGGTATGGAAACTGGTGCCGATTTAATGCTTACGGGTACTTTGAATTCTATTGTGGACCAGGAAGGTGGTGAATCTGTAATTTTCTACCAGATTGACCTTGAACTTACTGATTTACAAAGCCATAAGAAGTTGTGGATTGGCGATAAGAAAATCAAAAAATATGTTTCTCAAAGCGGCGTAAAACTTTAATTTATTTGTTTTATAAGAACTTCCTTTGGGTAAAATCCAAAGGAAGTTTTTTTACAGAAAAGCATTAGCTTCGCTCAAAGTTTCAAAAGAATCTTTGAACATTGAGTTTTTTTTATATGAATCTATTTAGAATAGTTCGTAATCAGAATATTTATATTACAGACGATAATATTAATAGTGATGGATTGTATTTTTTTAGGCTCCATGGGAAAAGAATATGTTTAAGCCACAAGTTACTGTTAAAAATACTGGCTCTGTAGCTTTGAAAAATTATCATGCAAAATTATGGTTCCGAGTTCCAGAAGGTAAAGAGCTTTATATCCCTGTTGATGATTGGTACACACCAGTGTCTAAACCTAGCCTTAAAAACGTTGGTGAAAACGTTTGGGAATTGGATATGTATTTTGATGAATACTTGCTTTACCCGAATGAGTCTGTTGTTGAAGGAAATATTGGTTTGCATTTGACTAAATGCCTAAGGTTAGAGTCTCAAGTATTCTTTGTGAATTTTATAAAATGAATTTGCATAAAAAATTTTATCTTTTAATCTATGAAAAGATATCTATTAATTTTTGCAACTATTTTTCTTTGCGCTTGTGCAAATAAATCAATGACTCGTTACGAGGCTCTCGCTCCTGCTTATGAAAAGCATGGCTTTAGTGGCGCCATTCAAACTATAAAAAAAGAACAAGCAGATTTATACGGAGAAAATACGAAATTTCTCTATCATTTGGATTTAGGTATTTTGCACCATTACAACAAAGATTTTGATGCAAGTATTAAAGAATTAACCGCCGCAGCCCAAGTTTACGACGATTTGTATGCTCGCTCTGTGACAAATGAAGCAGCAGCGATTGCAACAAATGATAATGTTCGTCCTTACCGCGCGCGCCCTTTTGAACTCTTATTACTTTATGAAATTCAGGTTTTGAATTTTCTAGCAAAAGGTGATATTGATGGTGCTGCGGTAGAAGTTCGCAGAGGCCAGCTAGCGATGGAACAACTTTATCAAAAGGACAATAAAAAAGTAAATGATAATGGTTTTTTGCGTTACTTGGGAGCTTTAGTATATGAACTTGCCGACGAGTCTGACGATGCAGCAATTGCTTATTATAAAACAGTAAAAGCTTATGACGAAAGTAAACACCCGTTACCAAAAGAAGTTTGGGGATTTGTGTGTGATAGGCTTGTTGCAAATGACAGAGCTGATGATTTAAAATCTTTTGAGCATACGCCACTTGTTTTTCCTAAAGCACAAGAAAGCCGCGAAAAGAAACAAGAAATTATCGTAGTGGCTTATGGCGGTCACAGCCCGATTCTTGGAGAGCTTTATATGTCTGGAACTTTTGTAAATGGTGGTGGTTTGAATTTGAATTACAAAGATCCTCAAACAGGAAAGACTGCTAATTTTACCATGATTGCTCCAATTATGCCGAATGCTGATCAAGGGATGTCTTTCCATGTTGGGTTCAGTCTTCCGGAAAAGAAAGTTCTGAAATCAAGAGTGAATGGCTTTAATGTCCGTTTAGGTTCTAAACAAGAAAAGTTAGAATCAATGCTCGATACAGATTTGGAACTTTCTCAGAATTTAGATGATGATAGAAATGTAACGATTGGGCGTACGGCGCTCCGAGTAGCTTTGCGTACCTTTGCTGCTCAAAAGGCAAAACAAGCTATGCAAACAGAAAATGCCCTGCTGAATTTGGTGACAAACCTTGGTACAGATATTGCTCAATCTCAACTTGAACAAGCTGATTTGAGAATAGGACTTTTTTACCCACATAATATTTATATGACTCGTTTACCTGTTGATGCAGGGAATCATAGTGTAGAAGTTAGTGCTTTGAATAAAAATGGAAGTATTGTTAAATCGTTCAGTTTCAATAATATTCAAGTTAAGTCTGGAGAAACAAAATTTTTATTTGTTCCGGCGATTGAATAATTGATTTTATAATGCCTTCTAAGCAGCGCGTTTTTTGGATTGATTTTGCAAAAGCTATTGGAATTTTTCTTGTAGTTTTTGGACATACTGAACTTCCTGAATCTTTGAACCGAGTCATTTATGCGTTTCACATGCCGCTTTTCTTCTTTTTAGGCGGCTTGACTTTTAAAACGCCGAATGAAGAAATCTCAAAATATCTAAAAAAGAAAACTCAAACTTATTTAATTCCGTATTTTTCTTTTGCTTTTCTTTCTTATATCTTTTGGATTTTTGTTGGGCGAAAATTTGGTGCAGATGCGCTTTTAAATATTTCGCCTTATCATCCATTAATTGGAATTTTTTATGGGGTTAATTATAATCATTATTTGATAATGAATGCGGTTTTGTGGTTTCTGCCATGTTATTTTTGTGTTCAACTTTTAGCTTACTTTGTTCTAAAACGTTCCTTGAAAGTACAATTGTTATTAACGCTTATAATGGCTGGAGTTGGAATTATTCTCGCAAATATTTCAAGTGATGAAATGCTTTTCCGGTTGCCGTTTAGTTTAGATTCTGCGTTTCTTGGTTTAAGTTTTTTTGTACTAGCCTTTCATTCAAAATGCTTATTCTCTAAAGAGATAAAATGCGCTTTTGTTAAGGGGGCGTTGTTATTTTCACTAGGAACCTTGATTTCAATTTTTAGTGAACGCGTTGATATGGCAACTATGATAGTGAAAGAACCTTTATCTTTTTACTTGTCTGCAATTCTTTGTATTTACGGGCTTTGTTTGATGGTTTGTAAAATTCCACAAAATCGTTTTATAGAATTTCTTGGAAAAAATACGCTTCCTATTTTTACGACTCACTTGATTGTTGGCAGTCTTTTGAAAGGCGTACTTTCTTTTGGATTAAAAGTAGATCTTTCTGTTTTTCAAAATGCAGTTTTTGCCAATTTGATTTTTAGCATTGTTTCTATTGCACTTATTATTCCGTTTTGTATTTTCTGTAGGCGTTACTTACCTTGGTTAATAGGGCAAAGAAAGTAAAAATTGAAAATCTCTTTCGTGTGGCACGAATTTTTCAGGCGTATTTTTTAAAGCGATTTTTAATTCCTGAACGCTAAACCAATGAAAAGATTCGACTTCTCCTTTTTGCGGCGATAATTTTTGAATATCTGCTTTAGAAAGAATAATGCGATAAACATCGTAAAATTCATTGTCTAAATATTTGCCATTGCATAAAACGTTTTCGTGTTTTGATTCAAATAAAAATTCTAAATCTTCTTTTCGTTTAATTATACCAAGCTCTTCTGAAAGTTCGCGAACGCCAGCGTTCCTGCTAGAATCAGATGCTTCAATATGGCCAGCACAACTTGTATCTAAAAGTCCCGGGTGATTTTCTTTTTCTAAACTTCTTTTTTGAAAAAGGATTTTTCCAGATTCATCAAACGCCCAAATATGAACGGTTCTATGCCAAAGACCTTTTTGGTGAATTTCTGTTCGAGAACAGATTTTTCCAGTAAAATTACCAGCGCTATCTAAAATATCAATCATTTCTTCCATAAGAAAAAAATAAAAAAATGCAGAAATAATTCTTTTACTACATTACAAAGAATGCAAAAAGAGATTCATAAATTTTTAGATAATGCGATTGAACAAGGTGTTTTTCATAAAGCGGTAGTAGGGCTTATTTATCCGAATGGAGAAACATGCGTTATCGCCAAAAATGTTTCAGAAAATGCTGTGTTTGATATAGCTTCTTTAACAAAGGTTTGCCCGACATCTACGATTGCTTTGCATTATATTTTAACCAAGAATTTAGATTTAAAGGCGCCGGTTTCTAAGTATCTAAAAAAATTCAATACAAATTATCGAGATGAAGTTTTGGTTTGGCATTTGCTAACGCATTCTTTAGATTATAGCGTGCCTATGAGTTCTTTGAAAGAAAAATCACCAGAAGAAATTTTGGATTATCTTTTTAATTATCAATTTGAAAAACGTCCAGGGACACTTTTTAATTATGGTAATCCAGCAAGCATTTTGTTAGGTTTGATTCTTCAAGAAGTTTCTGGAAAGCATTTAGATGTGTTAGCAGAAGAAATGCTTTTTTTGCCCTTAGGCATGAATCGTTCTGGATTTTTTCCTTTGAAGAAAATGCCAAAAGAAGAAATTGTTCCAACAGAAATTTGTGCTTTTAGAAATCGAGAAATTCAAGGTGAGGTTCACGACGAAAGCGCGTTTGTTCTCCAAAAACTTTTCCCGGTTGGTTCAGCCGGAATGTTTTCAACGGTTCCTGATCTTTTGCGTTTTTTAAAGATGCTTTTACAAGATGGAAAATTTGAAGGCAAACAAGTGATTGCTTCAGGAATTTTAGAAATGATTTCAAAGAACGCCTTTGCTAGAGATATATCTGCTTGTACAGCTCTTGGTTTTGAATTGAATTCAGAAAAGTTTATGGGCAAATGTCATTCTCCCAAAACCTTTGGAAAAACTGGTTTCACAGGGGCGAGCCTTATTGGAGACGCTGAAACGAAAGCAGGAATTATACTTCTTTCAGATTTCACTTATCCCAAAAGAGAAAAAACACCAGTGCGTATAAATGAAACTCGTGCAGGTTTAGCTGATATATTTTTTAATGGTATTTAGAAAAAGGCATTTTTAAATGAATGTTTTTGTAAAAAAAAAGCGGTTGAAAAAATCAACCACTTTTTTTGATTTTTATCGAGCGACTGTAATGCTTAATGCTTCTCGGTATGCTCCTGTTGTAACTTTTAAAATGTAAGTTCCAAAAGGGAGTCCTAAGTTTTTTAAATCTATTTCTTTAAGATGTTGCCCGGCGTTTTGCTTTTCAAAAGAAAGAATTCCAAGCAAAGCTCCATAAGCAGAGTATAATCCAATTTTTACATTATCTGTGTAATCTAAACGGTAATGTAATCGAATGACACCTTGTTTTGCAGAAAGCCAAATATGGCTAGGAAGATAATTTTTTAAGCCGTATCGTAAGCTAGAAGTATTAGCTTCGGCATTTGCAGCATCATTTGTGATGGTGACTTTAATAGTGTAAAGCACTAATTTTTCTTTGTATTTCAAAACCTGAGAAACGGTATAATTTTCTTTGTCAGAAACCCGGTTTGGATAATGCCCTAACACGCCTTTCATTGTAGATAAATTAAATTCAGAATAAAGGTAAGCATTTTCACCATAAGAAACTACATTCCCTTTAGAATCAAACCAGTGCCCTGGCGCATTAGCAGTAGAATTAGAATCTAGCGAGCCGTTGGGTTGGTATGCAAAATAAGAAACGCTGTTTGCAATATTGGATTCAGAAACTCCGAGGAATTTTGCTACATCAGAAGCCATTAAATCAAATTCCACGCTAGCAAAATTATCATCAATTGGAAGTACTATAGAAACATCTATTTTTAAAGTGTTTTGTGAGGCGGTTACAGAATTTGAAGAAGAACTTTCAGTAGGGTTTGTTTGTGAAGAAGAACTACTTACAGGAATATCAGAATTATTTTCAAGTTCTGGCCAATCGTATTGAGTAACAAAGTTGTTGTAATATTTTGTGGTCGCGCTTCCAGCGCCGCTAATTCCTGCTTCAGGTTTTAGTCTGTAATCATAATGATTTAAACGAATTTCATCTGTGTAATTGTAATCTAAATTACAGACAACGGCAAAAACAATTCCGTCCTGAGGAGCTTTGTCTAAACGAAGGCTTGTGCTACCTTTTCCTAAAACCGGCGTGCTGTATATTGGTGTTCCATCGGTAGCTCGATAACAAATTTGAAGACTCATATTTTCGCCCAACGGCAAAAGAGAAACTTTAACTAAAGAACTTCCGTTTTCAACTTTTAATGGAATAATATTTGCACCAGACCAACCTGGAGTTGTGCGTTTTTCAGGAATAAGATAACCATTAGAATCCGTGGTCACTGCATAAGGAGTCATTGTCCAGTTTTCAACTTCTTGCGCTGCCGGGCTCCATTCTGCTTTTGCCGTACTTCCAAAGTTTGAATTCAAAAGGCTTTTTAATTCATCGGACCATTTTTTAAAATCAAGCAGTGCTGATTTTGCTCTGTATTCCATAATCAACTGTTGCGTTTTTTCTGGTCCAAGCCCTTTTTCAGTTGCAAATGCTTCTAATAAATATCTGGTGGCATTCCCATAAAGCCAACGAACGGCACCTTTTCCAACCCATTCTCCAAGAAATGTCGGAAACATATTTCCGTATTGATAACCACCTAATAAATTTCTCCAGTTGCAAAGTTGTTGAGAACCATTTCGAACGTCAACGCCTTCTGCGCCCGGGCCGCCAAAAGAACCATCTAAAAGCCAACCGCTATAACTTTCAATCGGAATGAAGGGAGCGATTAAGGCTGCAGCGTTTAAGAATCCCATACCGCTATATACGCCAGAACGCCTGGATTCCATTTCTTGTTGTATCCAAGTGTTTCCGCCTTCTTGAAACCAATGCGCATTTTGAGCGCCTGGGTAAGCTTTTGTCATGGAGTGAATTCCTTCATGAACCATTGCGTTCATTTGAGCTACACGGTCGTTATATGGGCAACTAGGATTGAAAGAATAAATAGGGTAAAAAGAGGCAGAAACTGCTTCGTAATAATTTGTGCCGACATTCGTTTGCCAACCACCCGTTGTGTCTGTTTTATTGCCACCAGCACATGTTCCAGAACCATAGTAATAAACAGCACTATAGTATCCGTTTTGGGCGCGGCGATCAGGAGCCCATCCCATGGAGTCTCTTAAGTAACCAAAATCCTCATCGTATTTTTTTAAGAGGTTTTCAATGGTTTCGTCAGTGATGCGTGAATCTCTGTCGGCTCCCCAATAAAACGCCCACCATTTTCCTGCTTTTTGACCAGTAACACCATTACAGTCTGTAGAAAATTTAGTTGGAGGAGCGATTTCTCCAATGTTTTCTTTTGTGTTATAATCTAAATCCGAACGATAGCTTGGCCATACATACGGATCACCCTCTGCTGCCATAGAAAAACTAATCGCCATGGCTGCGATTACTGAAATTTTGAAAAATTTCATCCCAACATCTCCTTTAAATGAGCAACTATTTAAAATTTGATAGTTGCCATTTCCAAACCTTCTAAAAAATAAAAGAATTTATTTTGAGTATTTTGAAATGAATTAAAATAGAAATGAAAAAAGTCTGTTTTGAAACAGACTATGTAAATAAATTCAATTATTTTCAATAAAGTCGTATTGATTTTTAAATTTCAAAAGCGAACCCTAAATCTTTAAGCAAGGGGTTTTTAGTGTCTTTTTCGCTTAAGAGAGGTTCAAAGTTTTCTGGCAAAGGCCATTTAATTCCAATCGCCGGGTCATTCCAGAAAAGTCCACCTTCATCATCTGGGGCATAAAGACGCGTGCATTTATAAACAAAAGTTGCTGTTTCTGAAAGCACTACAAACCCATGAGCAAAACCTTCTGGAATATAAAATTGCTTTTTATTTTCGGCGCTTAAAATTACGCCTTCCCATTTTCCAAAAGTCGGGCTGCCCTTGCGAAGATCTACTGCCACGTCGAAAACTTCACCTTCAATCACCCGGACTAATTTCCCTTGAGGATTTGTTTTTTGAAAATGCAGCCCGCGTAAAACGCCTTTTTTACTTTTCGATTCGTTGTCTTGCACAAAGGTCATGTTCAAGCCGGCTTCATTAAATTCGCGAGCATTATAAGTTTCCATAAAGTAACCACGAGCATCTCCATACACTGTTGGTTCAATAATCGTGACTCCTTCAATAGATGTTTTGATAAAATTAAATTTTCCCATTAGATTTTTCCTTTGTACATATTTTCGTAATACTTTTCGTAGTCGCCGCTTGTGATGTTGTCGAGCCATTCTTGGTTATCTAAGTACCAGCGCACTGTTTTTTCAATGCCTTCTTCAAATTGAAGCGAAGGCTCCCAGCCCAACTCTTTCTGAAGCTTGGTGGAATCAATGGCGTAGCGAGCGTCGTGGCCAAGGCGATCTGTTACATAAGTAATCAAATTCATGTCCTCGCCTTCTTCGCGACCAAGTAAGCGATCAACCGTTTTAATCACAACTTTTATGATGTCGATATTTTTCCATTCGTTGAAGCCGCCGATGTTGTACGTC
>Ga0233360_1000127_pt1 | contig 10635 bp, 9 predicted proteins | sample ElkDunMinimDraft_20_FD_180671 | JGI IMG/M metagenome (GOLD analysis project Ga0233360, IMG submission 180671) | Fecal eukaryotic communites from dung pellets of Tule Elk in California, USA - Elk Dung A0 | ecosystem: Host-associated > Mammals > Digestive system > Large intestine > Fecal | place...
GCTTGACTACGCTACTCACATTCCAGAACATAGCATGTTTAACACTCCTCCTGTATTCCCTATCTATGTAATGAACCGCACTCTTGCATGGCTTAAAGAAAACGGTGGCGTTGCTGCTATGGAATTATTGAACAATAAAAAGAGTGGACTTCTATACGAAGCCATCGATAATTCAAAACTTTTTGTTGGCACAGCAGCAAAGGAAGATCGTTCAACGATGAACGTTCCATTCATTTTCAATAAAGAAACTGTTGCCGCAGAAAAAGCAGATGAACTTCAAAAAGAATTCTTAGCATTCACTAAGGAACGTGGTCTTGAACAACTCAAAGGTCACCGTTCAGTTGGTGGATTCCGTGCAAGCATTTATAATGCGATGCCTATGGAAGGTGTTGAAGCCCTTGTTTCTGCTATGGCTAATTTCGAAAAGAAAATTCTCGGTTAATTTTTTTAATCATTTAGAAAATTCCGCGGGCTTTGCCCGCGGAATTTTTCATTTCAGTAAATATTCATTTCAGTTAAGATTCATTATTTGCCTTATAGAGAAAGCAATCCTTTTCGTGAGAATAAATAATTCCAATCGCTTGTAAGTACGAATAAATGATTGTTTTTCCGACAAATTTCATTCCGCGACAAACCAAATCCTTTGATATACTTTCTGAAAGAACAGAATATGTAAGTCCCACTTCATAAAGAATAATACCATTCCAAAACTTTCTTAAATAATTTTCAAAACTCCCCTCTTCTAATAAAATTTGCTTAAAAACTTTTGCATTAGTAATTGCAGCTTGAATCTTTCCTCGATGTCGAATAATCCCTTGATTTTTTAGCAACGATTCAATCTTCTTTTCTGAATACTTTGAAATTTTATCGTAATCAAAATCATCAAACGCCTGTCTAAAAGCTCCCCTTTTATTCAAAACACATTCCCAAGAAAGTCCTGCTTGAAATGACTCCAATAAAAGCATTTCATACAAGTATTTATCAGAAAAATTTAAAACACCCCATTCAAAATCATGATAATGAACATATTCCGAATTTTTAAGGTTACACCAAAAGCAGCGTTTTTTTTTCATTCAATTTTCTCCATTAAATCACTAAAAAAATTATAAGAAATAAAAGGATTTTACTTTAAAAATAATCTAACTTATTCCAAGAATGAAATATTAGATTGAAAAAAAATATGGAGAATATATGTTCGCTCAAGAACTTCAAAATTCAATAGATTCTTACTTAGAAGAATTAAAAAATTTAGTTCGTATTCCATCTATTAGTTTTCCTGGATTTGACCAACAAGAAGTTATTCGATCAGCCAAAGCTGTTGAAAAATTATTAGAAAAAATTGGGGCTAAAAACATACAACAATTACTACCGAAAAGTTCTTACCCATGTGTTTATGGTGAAATCATAACAGACAAAAATAAACCAACCATTTTGCTTTACGCCCATCATGATGTTCAACCACCCATGAGAGAAGCACTTTGGCTTTCGCCGCCTTTTGAACCAGAAATTCGAAATGAACGCCTTTATGGCAGAGGCACTGCCGACGATAAAGCGGGTATTATAATTCACATTGCGGCAGTAGAACTCATTTTAAAGGAATTAAAATCAAAAGCACCAAATTTTAAATTTTTAATAGAAGGTGAAGAAGAATCAGGAAGTGCCGGTTTCAGTCAATTACTTGAAAATCACAAAGAACTCTTAGCCTGCGATGCTGTAATTGTTGCCGATTTAGGTAACTTTTCAAAAGGAGAACCTTCTCTTACCACCTCTCTGCGAGGAATGTCGGCTGTTGAAATTGAAGTGCAATCCACAAAAATCCCTTTACATTCAGGTTCTTGGTCTGGTCCACTTCCTGATCCAGCGCAAGAGCTTTGCCGCTTAATCGCAAGCCTTACCGATGGAAATGGAAATATTACCATTCCAAACTTCTACGATGGTTTGATTCCACCAACAAATGAAGAAATTAATTCTTATGAAAAACTTGGAATGAGTGAAAAAAAATTTCGTGAAGAAGCAGGGGTTTTAGAAAGCACCGAATTACTAGTTCCCGAATCAAAAATTTGCGAAACTCTTTGGCGAAAACCTTCACTTGTAGTCACCGCAATGGAATCAGGGAATCGAAAACAAGCCGGGAACGTTTTACAAGAAAGCGCTTATGCAAGAATAGGAATTCGATTAGCGCCTGGAATGAATTCTAAAACAGCCACCGAATTGTTAATTGCATATTTAAAAGCAAATGTTCGTCATGGCCTTACATTGAATATTCATGCCGAAAATGGAGCAGAACCATTTACAACTGATACTACTCACCCATACTTTCAGTATATGGCAAAATCTATGGAAACGGCGTTCCATAAAAAACCTTCTTTTGTAGGGTGTGGTGCTTCAATTCCTGGAGCAGAATATTTCAGAAAAAATTTTGGAGAAATACCTATTTTGCTTATGGGTGTAGAAGATCCAGAAAGTAATGCTCACGGGGAAAATGAAAGCCTTTACCTTCCTGATTTTGAAAAAACAATACTCGCAGAAGCATTATTTTTTAAGGAAATTGCAAATGGCTAAAAAAATTGTCGTTTTAACAGGAGCAGGCATTAGCGCTGAATCAGGACTTCGAACATTTCGTGGCAATGATGGATTATGGGAAAACGAACCTATCGATATCGTTGCCACTCCTGAAGGATACTCCGCAGAACGAATACGCGTCAAAAATTTTTATAACAAATTACGTATTGGGCTAAAAGATTTTCAACCAAATCAAGCCCATTTTGCTTTAGCAAAATTAGAAGAACATTTTGGCGATTCATTTTTACTCATTACACAAAATGTAGATGACTTACACGAAAAAGCTGGTTCTAAACGATTACTTCACATGCATGGAGAATTACTTAAATTACGCTGCGAAAGTAACCCAGAGCATATTTTTGAATTTCATGGAAACGAAACAGAATCAACTCGCTGCCCGATTTGTAATCATTCAACTAGACCACATATTGTATGGTTTGGAGAAATCCCACTTTATATGCAAGAAATAGAAAAAGCCTTAAACGAATGTTCTCACTTTGCATATATCGGCACATCTAGCGTAGTTTACCCAGCAGCTGGATTCAAAGCAATCGCCCATTCCAAAAACGCTACCGTAACTTGCTTAAATTTAGAAATTCCAAGTTTTGACCCAAATACAGACAAATTCATACAAGGAAAAGCTTCTGAAACAGTTCCTAATTGGGTTGAAAATATGATTAACTTGGATAAGGAATAAATTACGCAGAATAAACTAAGTATGCAGTATAAGCAATATAAATACCGAGTAAAACAAATCCCTTTACTCGTCCTATTTTAGATTTTCCCAAAAAATTACAACCAAAGACAAATAAAAGTAGTGTAACAAATGCCATTACAGGAAGATCACGATTTAAAATTAATGGATCTATTTTATTCATTGGCTTAATAATTGCTGGAATCCCAACAACAATCAAGGAATTTAAAATATTAGACCCAACAATATTTCCAAGCGCTAAAGCAGTATCCCCTTTTTTTGCAGCAATAACAGAAGAAGCAAGTTCTGGTAAAGAAGTTCCAATTGCCACCACAGTAAGTCCAATCAATAAATCACTTACGCCTAACGCTTGAGCGATTGAAGTGGCGCCATACACTAAAAGTCTAGAACTTCCTATCAAAAGGCCAAGCCCCAAAATCAACCAAAAAACAGACACTAATAAAGAACTCTTTTTTTCATTTTCCTCGGTTTCAGATTTTTGTTTCATTCCATACCAAATTTGAATACCAATAATTAAAACAAAAAGAAGAACCAATAAAATTCCGTCTATCCTAGAAAGTGAATTATCTAATAAAAGTAAAAATGAAACTAAGGTCGCTAAAATTAAAAAAGGCATATCCATACGCACCGCAATTTTCGGTACAAGAATCGGAAATATGATTGCGGTTACGCCTAAAATTAAAGCAATGTTACCAATATTTGAACCATAAGCATTTCCAATTGCTAGTTCTGGAGAATTTTCAAGTGCAGAAAAAAGAGAAACCGCTAATTCTGGAGCAGAAGTTCCAAAACCAACAACAATCATTCCGATAAGAAAAGAAGAAAGCCCACAATATTTAGCTAACGAGGAAGCTCCAGCCACAAAACGCCCGGCACTCCAAATCAAAATCACAAGGCCTAAAATCAATGCCGCAATAGGAAGTAACATAACCTTATCCAATAGAAAATTAACAAGCGAAATTTTAGAAAAAAAAACGATTCGCTTCTTAAAAACGAATCGTTTTTTTCATACAATACTATCGCAATTTAAAATACATTGAAAGTTAAACCTAATGAAAATACCGATTCGGTAAATTCTGTTGGTAATCCATAAATTTTAGAAGTGTTAAACATTTCGCCAAAAGCAAAATCACTGCCTAAATTAAAAGAAATATACTGATTCAAATCAATATTAAAACCAAGAGATAATGCAAAATTCAGTAAATTACGTTCTTCGTCTAAATCATAAGTATGCTTTCCTGAATCATCTTTAATTTCAAGACGCTCACGAATATTAAACTGAAGTTTGCCACCAAAATCAAAAGAAAGACGAGAGCCTAATGCTCTGAATCTAAGTAATACCGGGACATCAATGTTTTTATGATAAAAAGTGTAACGAGCAGATTCCCCTGTCGGTTTACCATCTTCATAATAATCAAATGTATTGTCAGCTTTCCTATAAGTTAAAAGAGCGCCTGCCACAAAAGCCATTGTGGTTTCATTGATAGGCACTTGCAACATTAAACCGCCACCGCCAAAATAACCACTAAAGTCATAACCCCAAGAATCTGAAGTCATAGCATACGGTCCAAATAGTCCGTGAATACCTAGTCTGAATTTTACAGGAAACTGATTTACAAAACGAATGGTATCCGGAAGTGTCGCAACATAAACGGTGTTAGATTCTTCTGGTTGTTCGTAAACAATAACCGTCGTGTGAGGCGGATAATATTCGTAAGGATGATAATGATAAAACCTCGGTGGAGGTGGATGATGTTTTCCTGGACCATGCGGCATTCCTGCTGGGCGAATTTCTTTAGCAGGTGCAACAGATTCTTGCTTTATCGAAGATTCAGAAGATTCTGTTCTTGCTGGAGCAAAAATTTGAGGGCGAACTTCTTTTTCAGGTTCACTTGCAAAAATTCCATTCACCCCAAAAACAGCAGCAAAAAGAAAAATAATAGGCTTTTTCATCCTAACTCCTTTTGACTTTTTACATCCATCCTCTTTCAGATGTTCCAGAAATACCGCGGACTTTCAAATCAAAGTCGTCTGGGTTTGTAGCGGCATTAATAGCTGTTTCGTATGAAATCTGTTCTGTTTGATAGAGATGCAAAAGAGCTTGGTCAAATGTTTGCGTTTGATACTGCATATGACCATCAGCAATCGCTTGTTCAACCATTTCAATTTTATCTTTGTCTGCAATATATTCTTTGATAGCGCCTGTATTAATAAGAATTTCTGCTGCAGGAACTCGACCTTTTCCATCTTTTGTAGGAAGAAGACGCAAAGAAATTACTCCAGCAAGACATTCAGCAAGTAGTAAGCGAATTTCTTCGTGCTGGTGAGGCGGATACATTGATAAAACACGGTGAATCGTTTCTGTGGCGTTCGTTGTATGGATTGTAGCAAAAACCATGTGACCTGTATCAGCAGCGGTCAATGCTATCTGCATAGTTTCTAAATCACGAATTTCACCAACAAGCAACACATCTGGATCCTGACGAAGTGCAGCCTTCAAGGCGTTCGCATAAGATAAAGTATCTACGCCAATTTCACGCTGAGAAACAATTGACTTTTTATCGCGATGCAAATATTCAATAGGGTCTTCAACAGTAATAACATTTACTTGTTCAGTTTCGTTGATATGATCAATCATCGCCGCTAAGCAAGTTGATTTACCAGAACCTGTTGTTCCCGTTACCAACAACAAGCCACGTTTTTTTAAAGCTAATTCTTTAATAACTGGCGGTAATTGTAATTCATCAAAAGCTGGAATTTTCGCTTTAATATGACGAACCACCATAGCAATAGTACCACGCTGGCGGAAAACGTTCACACGGAAACGCCCCATATCACGAGCACCTACTGCAAAGTCGCATTCTTTAGTTTCTTCAAAACGGCGTTTCTGTTCCCGATTCATAATGTCTTCAAGGAACATATCCATTGTAGGAGCATCAATTTTAATGTCAAATAATTGAGTTAAACCACCATTGATGCGAAAAACGGGAGGCACTCCGACCCTGACATGCAAGTCAGAAGCCTTATGATTTACCATTTCACGTAAAAGTTGCTCAATTCTAAGCTGTTCGGCCATTATTTTTCCCTATTTCCAAATTTTTCATCAAAAGCTTCTTGAATTTCAGAAAGACGTTTTTGAATTTGTTCATCTTCAGGATTCTTTTCATGCAAATCTTGATAGATTTCTAAAGATTTTTGATAGAGACCTTGTTCAAAATAAATTTCTGCCAAAGTGGCTGTATTTAAACGTTCGTCAATATTTTCTCCATTTTCAAGAAGAGATGCCATTGGATCTTTTAATAAAGCGGCAGCAACCTCGTCATCGGAATCACCTGACATCAATACGTCCACTTTATCCTGACCTTCTACTTTCTCTTCGAGCAAATCATCATCTGAATTGAATAGTGTTTTAAATGCACCAGTCATTTCTTCAGATTCGTCATGAGAAACAGCTCCTAAACTTTCCTGAGATGAAGTTTGCTTCATTGTAGGGAGTTCTAAATCATCATCGTCATCGCCAAAAAGTGCATCAAGCGAAGAACTAACTTCAGCAGAAAGCTCCGAAGGAATCGTTCTTTCCTCTGTAGTTGTAAATAAAGGATCTGACTTTACTTCATTAGCTGCAGGCAAACTTAGTTCGTCTTCGTCCAACTCCATTAATGGAGAAGATTCTACTGCTTTTTCCTCTTGTTCTTTTTTAGCAAAAGCTTTTAATGAGGCGTCATCTAGTAATTCATCTTCTTCGCCGAAAAGGGAATCGAAGGCAGAAGAAATACCTGTTTCATCTTTTTCAACAGAAGTTCCAAGCAAATCAGAAAGAGATTCAGCAGGTTCTTCATCTAAATCAAGAGCTGGTGCAGGAACAGCAAAAGCAGCCATATCATTATTTGGTTCTGTTTCTAAACCAACTGAACTTTCTTCTGCCGGAACTGATTCGGCCGATTTTTCAAATGATGACGGTTCTTCGGGAAGTTCATCTTCGCCTAATAAGGAATCAAAAGCTGTTTCTAAACCAACTGAACTTTCTTCTGCCGGAACTGATTCAGCCGATTTTTCAAATGATGACGTTTCTTCTGGAAGTTCATCTTCGCCTAATAAGGAATCAAAAGCTGTTTCTAAGCCAACTGAACTTTCTTCTGCCGGAACTGATTCAGCCGATTTTTCAAATGATGACGGTTCTTCTGGAAGTTCATCTTCACCTAATAAGGAATCAAAAGCTGTTTCTAAGCCAACTGAACTTTCCTCTGCCGGAACTGATTCAGCCGATTTTTCGAATGCTGAGGATTCCTCTGGAAGTTCGTCTTCGCCTAATAAGGAATCAAAGGCTGTTTCTAAACCAACTGAACTTTCCTCTGCCGGAACAGCTTCGGCGGATTTTTCGAATGCTGACGATTCCTCTGGAAGTTCGTCTTCGCCTAATAAGGAATCAAAGGCTGTTTCTAAACCAACTGAACTTTCTTCTGCAGGAACTGATTCAGAGGATTTTTCAAAAGCAGACATCTCAAAAGGAGATGGTGTTGATTCTTGAACCTCTGGTTCAGGATCCTCTAAACTTACAGGAATTTCAATATTAGAGAATGGGGACGCAGGCTTAGCTTCTTCGAATAAATCTTCTTCTGCCCCAAAGAAATCAGAAATCGCCAAAGACACATCAGAACCAGAAACGGCTTCTTCTATAGGTTCTGCGCTTGCTTCAGAATCTTTTTCAAAGAATGATTCTTTTTCCAAAGCGTCATTTAATGAATTCTCTAAAGCATCTGACAACGCCTCTTCTTCATTTCCTTCTTCAGGCATTAATGCTGAAAGCATTTGGAAAGGATCTTCTTCGGACTCTTCTTGTGGCAGTAATATATCTTCTGAAGAATCTTCTGGCAAAAGAAGCGGTTCATCAGAAAGTTCTGGCAATGCTTGTTCTTCTTCTGGCATTACAGAATATTCGTCTTTCCAGAACATATCTAATGGATCAATATCGTGAACCAGGCGATAATATTTGTTTCGAGCCATTTCATCGCCAAGTTCCGCATAAATATCACCTTTACGGCGCAAGGCTGAAAGACAAGTTGGATTCACTTTCAATATTGCATCGCAAGCTTCTAAAGCTGATTCAAAATTTCCTTGGGTCATAAACACCACAGAACGAATCAAGTGTGCATGTGCCATATCTGGAAATTCTTTTAAACCTTCATCGAGGATTTTTAGGGCGGAATCAAGATTCCCTGCTTCCCTTTCTAAATCAGCAACCCATACAAATAGGCGTGATTTTTTCTTTTTTCCAATTGATTTTTTTAAAGAATCAAGAGTTACTGCCATATTTTCCTCTCTAAAGAATAATTCCTTCATCTACTAACAAAACAGGAATCCCTGCACGAACAGGATAAGCTCTAGTTTTGTCGGAAGTTACCAAAAAAGTTTCTGCGGTTTCTGTTACTTCTAAACCACCTACATTTTTCAAATTCTTTTCTTGAATGAGTGCATTCAATTTACCAACTAATTCCTGATTAGCCTCTTCCAAAGACTGGCGAGTTTCAGGGCAACACAAAATTTTTAAGAGTTCTGCATTTATCATAAGTTTTTATTTCCAAACTACTTAGGTTAAAAATATCTTCTTTTTTTGAAAAAAGAAATGCTTTAATAAAGATATTCCAAATTTACTAATGCAAAATCACTTTTTATGGGGCCTCCAATCAACAAATAGACCTTTAAACCCAATTTAAGAAGTGCTTGTACATCAAAATTTTCATAATTTCCAGAATTATCTGAATGAACCCAGATTTCTCTGCACCCAGTTCTACGACAAATATCTGGAATTTCATTTAAATTTCCCATCAAAAATTGACGATTTTCTGATGAAATTTCTGTCGGAATTGTCGAAACACACCCTAAAACTTCAACACCAGATATTAAAGAATAGCGATTAAACCAAGAAGACAAGGATTCTTTACGCCCTCCGAGCAGAATAACTCGGTGCCTTTTTTTAGCAATAATTCGATAAAAATAAGAAGCCCAAAACAAAGCGCGACGCCAAAGTAATAAAAAGAGCAAGACAACCAACGCTAGTCCAAGGAACGGTATTGGAAGAACTCCAACCCAATACCCGATTCCAAAGAAAAGTAATGAAATTAAAGATAAAACGGGAATAGTCGGCAATATATTCAAGGAATTTTTAGCATATTCCCCCATAAATAACAGAGAAATAATAAGAGTTCCTGCGAAAGAGAACATCGTTGTAAAATCGTATTCCACACTAAAACAAAGGGCACTTAAGCAAAACGCTAATACAACGCTTAGAAAATCTGGAATCACTTTCCAAGATTTTGGTAATAACCGAGAAAAAATCCCAATAAAAGCAGCAAAAATAATGCCCAATGCCACAATGAAATAAGGAAGGTGAAAACGCTTATGTTTTTTCGCAAAAATCAACATAGCTTGGTAAAAATCTATATAAGAACGCAAGCGTCTTGTTTTACTGCTTTGTCCACGAAAATGTAAAATGGTGGCCTCTGGAGCGTAGTAATTCTTATACCCTTTTTGCTGAACACGAAGACATAAATCTAAGTCTTCCCCGTACATAAAATAATCTTTATCAAAACCACCAATTTCTCGATACAATTCTGAAGAGATACAAAAAAATGAACCACTGATTGCATCAACTACAGCTTCTTGATCTTGAGCTAAATAAGTCATGTTATAAGAAGCAAAAAACTTACTTTTCGGGAAGAGATAAGAAAAGCCTAACGTTTTAAAAATAGCACTCAATGGTGAAGGGAAATTTCGACGGCAACCACCTTGTAAAGAGCCATCCTCATTTAAAATTTTACAACCTACTGTCCCTGCATCCTGGTGAGTTTCCATAAAGGAAAGCACTTTTTTAAAAGCATCTTTTGAAACAATGGTATCTGGATTTACAAAGAATAAAAAAGGATGTTTTGCTTTTTGTACGGCTAAATTGCACCCTTTTCCAAAACCTAAATTTTCTTTAGAATCCAACCATTCTACTTTTGGAAAAGAGAGCCTATTTTCTTCGGGGATTGGATCTGTTGAACCATTTTCAAGAACAATTACTTGGGAATCTAAACCAACCAATGCCTCTTCAATACTACGAAGACAAGCCGGAAGGAAATCCCGAGAATTATACGAAACAATAATTACAGAACAAGCCGAATAATTCATTAAGCTAAGCCCAATCGCAATTTAATAACAAGGAAAAAAGCTTCGGAAATAATTCCACCGCTCATTTTAGATTCGCCTTTTGTGCGATCGGTGAAAACGATTGGAATTTCAGCGACACGCATTTTCTTTTTCCAAACCTTAAACGAAGTCTCTATTTGAAAGCAATAACCATCACTTTTCATTTTTGA
>Ga0233360_1000129_pt1 | contig 10624 bp, 7 predicted proteins | sample ElkDunMinimDraft_20_FD_180671 | JGI IMG/M metagenome (GOLD analysis project Ga0233360, IMG submission 180671) | Fecal eukaryotic communites from dung pellets of Tule Elk in California, USA - Elk Dung A0 | ecosystem: Host-associated > Mammals > Digestive system > Large intestine > Fecal | place...
TCTGGTAAATTTTTCAAATGGTCAACCACCACACGATCCATCAGTCGAAAATCTCCGGTATCTGGCGGAATTTCAATATTTGTTAGTTTTGCAAAACATCTATAAAAAGCATACGCCGTAAATTTCTTAAAAAAAGTTTCACCTTTTCTTTTTCTTCTTTGAGCGTACACCACTTGGTAACCCTCTCGCCATTTTTCCAACATAGCGTGAATCAAAGCAGGAGGATCTTGAAGATCGCCATCAATAATAACTACGGCATCACCTTCTGCCTTATCAATTCCTGCACTAAAAGCCGCTTGGTGACCAAAGTTTCTGCTAAAATTCACTAATTTATTATGCGGCGTTTGAAGCAATAATTTTTCTAAAATCTCTCTAGTTTTATCTTTTGAACCATCATTTACAAAAATGATTTCATGCTCAATATTTTTCAATTCCTCTTCAAGAACTGAAAAAGTTTTTTCTACAATTTCTTCTTCATTATATAAAGGAACTATGACAGAAAGCAACATAGAAACTCCTTTCATTTTTTATAAAGTAATGGCAAAAGTAAATCAACGTGATCACAATCTTTTGAACTCAACGGATTACTTTCAAAAACTAAAGTTTTCGCATCTTTTAAAGAAATAGCTACTGACACAAAATTTTTATAATTCAAAGTATCAAAAAAACGTTCTTGATTATCTACCAATATTTTAAAAGAAAATCCATCGCTACATAGCGATTCTTCATCTAGACCAACAAACATCGACAAAGAATCATACATTTGATTTAATTCATAAACCGTTTTAGAGGCAGCATGCATGCCGATTCCCTCTTTAAAAACCTGACCCGCGACCTTTAATGAATTTCCATCTACACTTTGATTGTAATGAATACTCCCCCAATCCTGAGTATGGGAAACTGGCGTTAATTGCGTTAATGACAAAACAGAATCACTTCCAAATAAAAGATAATCTTCATATTTTGCAACCGTATTTCCGGCAGGATCTGTTACAGATAATGAGAAAAGTTGATAACCTTTTTCTTTTGAAGACACTTCAAGAACAAACGAATCTTCGTATTGGTATGGAGCTGAATAAATTTCATTTTGGGCAACAACTGCTTTAACATGCCAAGGCAACTTTTGTTTAGCAGAGAATTTAAAATTCAATTTATAAACTTCATTTTCTTTTTCAGTGTTTAAGTGAGAAAGGATATTAGAAGAAAAACTAGTTCGTTTCCCTTTAAATCGAGAAATTTCTAAATAATAGCTATTCGTGACGGTCGCAGAATACAATGGTTCTACCGCCATATCTCGCTCAAAATGATCGCAAGTTGTTGGAATACGATGTTCTACAGCTTTCTTATGATATGTCTTGCTATCCCAACAATCTAGACCACGAATATAATAAACCTCTCCCGAATACTTATCAACTAATTCCTGAATTTCAGAATCGTTCATTCTTCGAATTCTATCATAATGAATCGCTGAAAGTCCATAACCTACAAAATGGTAAGGGCGAGCATATATAAAAAGTTTCTCTTGTGTATCATCTTGATTACGTAGCCAATTCCAAATTTCCTGTTCTTCTGTAGTCAAATGATTTCGATTATACATGATATTTTGATTAAACGCCGTTTTATAAGAGAACGTATATAAAGCTAACCCAACCACAGCAATAAGACAAATAGTAGCAATCAAGCTAACTGGCTGTTCTTTCTTTTTTAACCATTCAAAAAAGAGTGCAAATGGATAAGCCGCAAGCATGGCCATCGTTGGAAAAAAGACCAAACTATAACGCTGGTTAATTTCAATAGTAAAATCACCGGAAACATTTTCTAAAATCACATAAGTTTGAATATGGAAAAATAGAAGGAACAGAGCAAAAAATAACGCATTAGAACTTTTTTTCAAATAAATATTTCTTCCTATTTGAAATATAAGAACTAAAGCCCCAAAAAGTGTTAGATAACTAAAATATGGCAAAAATGGATTTGCAGGCTGATTTCCATATTGTTTGACACTAGTCATGACTTTCCAATTCTGAAGCAAATGTTCAAAGAAGTGACCATGAGCTTCAAATTCTCCACCTTGGAAATTAAAATTTTGATAATAACTAATGGTTAAAAGAACCGGTGCAGAAAACAAAGCTAATGTTATAAAAAATAAAGGTGCTTTTATATCTTTTGAATCCAATAGCTTTGGGAACGAAAGAATGAAAAAAGCTAGTAAGCAGAATACCGTTTCTTGCCTTGTTTGCGCAAAGAATGCAAGGACAAGAGCTGCGAACACCCAATGTTTCCATGTATTGTATTCAAAAGCAAATCGTACAAGCAACAAGGAAAGAGAAAACAATAAAATATAAAGTGGTTCCACCGACAGCGAGCGGAATTGGAAAAGAAGCGTCGGTTGCAAAACTAAAAGAGCCGTTGCCAAAAGAGAAAACGAGGGCGAACGAGTCCAAGCTAAAAGTGCAAAAAAGAAAAGCAACGTTGTAAGAGCTAAAGCAAATAATTGAGCATTAAACGCCCAGTGTAAATCAGTTCCAAAAAGACCTATTCCTAAAAAATAAAGATAAGACAACCCTTTTGTTTTAAAACTATTACTATTCACATAACATTTTAGTTGCCCTTGCTCAAACTCCCCTTGATTACAAGTTCCAGAAACATGATTATGGAACATATTTTGAGCTAACGACAAGAAAACACTTTCGTCGCTTTGAACGCGATGCCGAGCTTCAATTTGAGTTCCTGCAAAAAGAGTAACTCCAACAACAAGAATAAAAAGCGAAATTAAATATGTTTTAGCAGGAAGTAATTTGGTCAAAAAAGAACGAAAATCCTTAAATAAGAGACAAAAAAGAAGAATGCCTGCTACCGTTTGGGCAAAAAACAAAGGAAGAGGAACATTCAAATCAAGAACACGAAGCGTTTCTTTAGGAAGCAAATAAATGGAAAGAGGAACTCCTATCGACAACAACAACGACAGGATAGCAATCGGATGACAGAGATTTTTAAGAAAAAAGACAATTTTATTCATAAGAATTCAAAAAAAGAAGAGAATCCCAATGGATTAGAATATAGTTTTTTTTTCTTTTCCCTTTAGAGATTCTCAAGAAATCCTATATTTGGGCTGCTCTGAATAAAAAAGTTTCCAAAATTTTGGGAATATCTAAAATGAAGCGAGGTTTATAGTGCAAGATGCTTTGGTAACAAAAGCCGCAGACAACGTTAGAATTTTATCTGCCGCCATGGTGCAAAAGGCAAAGTCCGGTCACCCAGGTGGTGCTATGGGCGCAGCCGATGCCATTACATTGCTATTTGCTGAATTTTTACGTTTCGACCCAGATGATCCACATTGGATGGCTAGAGACCGTTTCTTTATGGACCCCGGTCACATGTCCCCGCTACTTTATTCGGAACTAGCTCTCCTTGGCAAACTTTCTATGGATGATTTAAAGAATTTCCGCCAAAGAAATTCTAAGACTCCTGGTCACCCTGAACTAGATGTTTCACTCGGTATTGAAAATTCATCTGGACCTCTAGGAATCGGTCATGGAATTGCCCTAGGGGCAGCAATCGCAGAACGCTTTATGGTAGAACGCTTCGGCGAAATCCTAAACCACAAAACAGTTGTTCTTGTGTCTGATGGCGGTATTCAAGAAGAAATTGCTTATGGTGTAGGGCGAATAGCAGGCCACCTTGGTCTTTCAAACTTAATTTTCTTCTACGATGCAAACGAAGTCCAGCTTTCTTGCAAAACCAAAGATGTAATGAGTCAGGATTTTGTAAAGCAATATGAATCTTGGGGTTTCCGCGTTTTAGAAGCAGACGGCAATAACATTGATTCTTTACGTCAGGCCTTTACCAAAGCGTGGAAAGAAACAGAAAAACCTGTTCTCGTGATTGGCCACACCACCATGGCTAAAGGAGCCATTGCAGAAGACGGCACATCTTTTGAAGGAGCTGTTTCTACTCATGGTCAACCACTAAATGCAGCAGGTGCTTCCACAGAAGCAACTATTCGTGCACTCGGTGGAAATTCAGAAAATCCTTTTGAAATTTTTGAAGATGTTCAGCAAGCGTTTGAAACAAGAAAAAATGAACTTCGCCTCCTTGTAAAAAAATGGAAAGAAGAAAAAACAGAGTGGGATAAAAACAACCAAGAAAAAGCAAAAACTCTTTCGTCTTGGCTGTCTGGAAAAGCGCCTGTCGTAAATCTTTCTTCACTCCCTGTTAAAGAAGGCGTCGCAACACGCGTGACTTCTGGTTCTGTACTTGCCCACCTTGCTGAAAATGTTAAAAATTGTATTTGCAGTTCTGCTGATCTTTCCAACAGCGATAACACTCAAGCATTCTTAGATAAAACCGGCATTTTCCGCCCAGGTGATTTCAGCGGAGCATTTGTCCAAGTAGGTGTTGCTGAATTAACAATGGGGGCTATTTGTTGCGGAATTGCTTTACATGGTGGGTTATATCCAATTTGTGCGACCTTCTTTGTATTTAGCGATTTTATGAAGCCCGTGCTTCGTATGGCAGCTTTGATGGGACTCCCTGTCAAATTCGTTTACACCCACGACAGTTTCCGCGTTGGCGAAGATGGTCCTACTCACCAACCAATTGAACACGAAACTCAAATTCGTTTGTTAGAAGGCTTAAAAAAGGTTTCTGGACAATCAGAAATGCTTGTATTACGCCCAGCAGACGCTTACGAAACGGTCGCCGCTTGGGAAATGGCTTTTGAAAACGACAATAGTCCAACTGTACTTATTCTCACACGACAAGTCGTTAAAACTCTTCCTTACCAAGGAATCGCTTATGAAACGGCTGCTATGTGCCGAAAAGGCGCTTACATTCTTAGCGACAATACATCAGCCAATGCTCGTCCAGATTTAACATTTGTGGCTAATGGTTCCGATGTATTGCTCACTCATGATGCTGCCGAAATTTTAAGAGCCGAAGGACTTCAAGTGCGCGTAGTATCTATGATTAGCCCGGCACTTTTCCTTTCCCAATCAGAAGAATATCGTAAAAACGTTCTCGTTCCATGGACTCCTGTTTACGCACAATCTAGCGGTTTACCTCTTCTTTTCGAAAAAGTGGTTGGAGGATTTGGCAAAACGGTTGGGTTAGAAAGATTTGGAGCTTCTGCCCCAGCAGGAATCTTAGAAAAAGAATTTGGTTATACTCCTGAAGCCGTTGCTGCCGCTGCTAAACAATACCTTCAAGAGTTTAAAGCAAACGTCGAAGAATTCTTAAAACTTTACAAATAGTTTTATTGCCGACTTTTAGTCGGCAATAAAAAAAGAACCCGCGGCTTTTAGCGGCGGGCACTCTCCAGAGTTTTAATCTATTTAAGCCAGTAAACTACCGGCAACAATTATAATATACTCTATTCTTTTCCCAAAAGAAACAAAAAATTTAAACATTCTTATTCCAACTTGGACTAAGAATGTCTTTTAATCCATTCTTCAGCTAAAATTCTCGCTTCTTTATCTGCGGAAAGAGCATCATCTAAAGTTAATCGTCCTTGAATAGAAGGTGCTTTAGCCACTATTTCTTCCAAACAAAGCGGAATATCAACAAAGCGAATTTTTTCCTCTAGGAAAGAAGCAACTAATATTTCATTAGCTGCATTCATCATCGCAGGCACAACACCTCCCTTTTTGCCAGCTTCATAAGCTAAAGCTAAACAACGGAATTTTTCAAAATCAGGAGAGAAAAACGTCAATTTAGCAAGAGATGGTAAATCTAACCTATCTGTTTGTAAATTCAAACGTTCTGGCCAAGTCATCGCTACTTGAATAGGAATACGCATATCAGGAGCGCCTAACTGCGCCATCAAACTGCCATCTCTAAATTGAACTAATGAGTGAACCATACTTTGAGGATGCACCACCACCTTGATTTGTTCATAAGGAATTCCAAAAAGAAAATGAGCTTCTATCACTTCTAATCCCTTATTCATCATGGAAGCAGAATCAATCGTAATTTTTTTTCCCATGCTCCATACCGGGTGATTCAACGCATCTCGTACCGTAATTGTGTCAAATTTTTCCTTGGGCCATTCCCTAAAAGGACCTCCAGAAGCAGTTATCTGTAAACATTCCACTTCATCAGAAGAACGCCCTGCCAAACACTGGAAAATCGCATTATGTTCAGAGTCAATAGGAGTAATAAACGCTTTCGGATTTTTCGCTAAAGCATCTTGAATTACAGGTCCTGCCATTACCATAGTTTCTTTATTCGCTAAAGCGACTTGTTTTCCAGCAGCAATCGCTGCTAATGTTGGCAAACACCCAACTGACCCCATTACTGCATTTACTACCAAATCTGTATTAGGATCAAGCGCCAATTCCTTTAAGCCATCAATTCCTGAAAAGACTGGCCTTCCTAATGCTTCAGATAAATTTTTTGCTGCAGATGATTCATACATACACAATTGAGTCACCTGAAATTTCGATGCAATTTCAGCCACTTTCTTCCAATTGGAATGAGCAGCCACCGCATAAAGAGAAAACCTTTCTGGGTGTTGACGAATTACATCTACCGTGGAATCCCCAATAGAACCAGTTGCACCTAATAAACAAACTTTACGCATTTTTTATTTCCTAATTTTTTTTTAAATATACTTTTTCTATTTATTATACCAGAATTTTTTCTAGAGAAAAACAAAAGACAGTTGCTGAACGCCTTCAGCAACCAAAAACAAAATTAAAAGAATTTATTCTGCGGGAAGAATGATTTCTATATGTCGAGTACTCACATTCAAGAAATGAGTGTGAAACAAATCTTTTTCTTCTCTATCAGCCACTTTTACTTGAGTGACGGCGATAAATTCCTTATTTTCACGAATATAGTCTGTTAAACGTTCATCACGCAACATGTCTATTTCGCCAGTAATTACAAATGTATCTGTCCAAATTTTTACAAGCATAAGACAAATATAAAGAATTTTTTTTACTCCGGCGACAATAATAAGTGTATTTTAAGAAAAGATTGGATTATAGTCCAAAAGAACTTATAACAGAAAGTTTATGGAGATTTCTATTATGGCAAATAGAATCATTAAAACAAAAAAAGAATCACTTTCAAAAAACGCTAAATCGGCCACTAAAGTCAAAAAGAATGAACCGCAAATTGCTTATCTTGACCAACAATTTTTAGAGGGTGATGCCGGAAGACAAGTTCGCATTCTTTCTGAATTCTTAGCTCCTGGTGAACGTTTTGCCACAGAAAAAATTCAAAATTCCATTGTATTTTTCGGCTCAGCACGAACACTTCCCACAGATGAAATCAAAAAACGCAAAAAAACGGCAAAAGGAAAAGAACTAAAACGCTTAAAATCTTTGGAAAATGTTGCTGAATACTACGATGCAGCTCGAAATTTAGCTCGCCGTTTAGGAAAATGGTGTAATTCCCAACAAAATGGCTTTACTATTTGTACTGGTGGCGGTCCTGGCATTATGGAAGCTGGAAACCGAGGAGCTGATGATGTCGGCACACCTTCTACTGGTTTAAACATAAAACTTCCATTTGAACAGCACCCGAATCCCTACATTTCCGACTCACTCAATATGCAATTCCGATATTTCTTTATTCGAAAATTCTGGTTTTTGCATATCGCTAGAGCGTTAATCGTTTTCCCAGGCGGTTTTGGTACGTTAGATGAAATGTTTGAAGCATTAACTCTTATTCAAACCAGACGTTATTCAGAAAAAGTCCCTGTAGTGATTTTCGGTACTCACTTCTGGAAAAAACTAATTGATTGGAACTATTTAGTCGAAACAGGAATGATTAATAAAGAAGATTTAGATTTATTCCTCTTCACTGATTCTGTCGATGAAGCTTACGAATACATCACACAGATTCTTGATGAACAAGAGAGCGATTTTGAAAAATCAAGACGTTCCTTTGGCGTGATTTAATTCTTATTTAACTAAATTTGTACCGTGTTTAGAACTTGGCTTTCAAATAAACTAGATTACATTTCCCGCAGGCTTGCCTTGCGGGAACATTGTTCTTTGGAAGAATATCAATACTTATTCGACCAACATCCTGAATTTTTACATAGCGGAGCTGTAGAACGGATTCAATTAACCGAACCTATTTCTGTAGAAGGAACGAACGATCTATTTCGAGCCAACTACTGGATAGAGCGAGCAGCAGATGCGGCCAAATATAACGAACGAGAAATCGTTTTAAAAATCTGTAAATTTTGGGCACCACCCGGTAAAAACAGAGCACATCGTTTAAACATGCTTCTTAGTGCGTTTCAAGATGAAATCAGAATAAACAATTTGATTCGCGCTACTAACATTGAAGGAGTTGTTCAAAGTTTTGGCGGTGGAATTGCTGGGCGCAATCCTTATTTTAAAATGGAATTTATTCGAGGTTGTTCTCTTGACCAAATGTTTAAAACTGAACTTACCGAAGAAGAAACCATGCAACGCCTAGCGCAAATGGCTTATCTTGCAAACACCATTAGCCAACTTCATTATTACCAAATCATTCATAAAGATTTAAAACCAAAAAATCTTTTGTTGTGTCAAAACCCAGAACACATAAACAATCATAAAATTTTGATTTGCGACTTCGGCTACGCACAAGCAAAGTTAAGAGAAAGCGTTACCGAATACGGAGGTAAACTCACGCCTTGTTATAGCGCTCCAGAACAAGCTGTTATGGGCGAAAACTTATCTTCTTCTGTAGATTACTTTAGTTTTGGAATTATTTTGCATGAATATCTCACGGGCAAGCAACTTTTTCCAGATGCTATGAAAATTTTTATTGAAGATGGTTACCGAATTACTGAACGATATTTAGAACATCTTAAAACCGGAAAACAAAATGTTTTTGAACATTCTCTCTTTCCTGAAGTTCGGAAATGGATTGATGACCTTACCATTTTTGATAGTTTGGAAAGAATGCAAAAATGTGAAAACTTATTTAATATTGCACATAAATTAAGAGAACGCATTAACTCTCTTGGTTACCGCGATGTAAATACTGATTTTTTGTGGAATCAATTAAAAGAGTACAAATCTGAGAAATAGTCTATGCCTGTCTTAAAGAAAATCCAAGATTTTTTCAAACAACAAAGTTTGACATTTTACATATTCTTAGGAATTTCCTTTTTAATACTTTGCATGCAAGCTATTTTAGAGTATGGGCCGTCTTGGCAAGAATCAAGAAGATTATCCCATCAAAAATCTTTATTTCAAGATTATTGGGAACAAGAAGGAGCTGCCAAATTCCAAGCCATAGGGCTTTCTCCAACAAACGAATTGTATAATGAAGAATTAAACGCCTATCTCGACAAATATAAAGAAAAAAATCCTTCTTTAGTGCCTGAAAAGCGCATTCAAGAAATGAAAATTGAATTCCGAGAATGGTGGGAAACTGGGGGAAGCAAAAGTTTTGCTGTGCAAAATATGGTTCCAGACAAAAAACTTTATCAAAAAGAAGAAACCAAACTCATCAAATCTTACACAGATACAAAATTAATTTATAGGTTAAAACTAAACACCAACGAACCAGAAATTAGTCAAGTTCTTTTTCAATGGCTCCTTTTCCCAAATCTTTGGATTTTCTTATTGCAATCAATTAGTCTTCTATTCGTGGCAAATTTTATAGAAAATCGCTTTGGAAAATGTATCGGCATTCTTCTATTATTTGCATCGCAACTTTTAGGAAATGTTTTTTTATTAGGTTTAAGTCAAACTTCATTTTTTGCAAACAATAACGAATCGTATGTCGGACTAGCTTTTGGAATAGCTTTTATTCTTGGTTGTATTTGTAGAAATTATGCCGGGAAAATGGCAGAAAAAACTATTCTAATCCCTGCTTCAATCCTTCTTTTATTTGGGCTTTTACTTTATTGGTTTACCTGTTCAAAAATTTATGTAGCTGTAATTATTTTATCCATAATATTTTTTATTGGCGGAACATTCGCTGGTAAATACATACCATTCCCCAAAAAGAGCAAAAAAGAATCAGAACGAGAAAAGAAACTTGAAAAAGCAAACGCTCCAAAACAAAACTTTGCTGAACAAAAGAAAAAAAATACTAGAGCTAAACTTGATGAAGGATTTTCCTGTGCTATGCGAGGCGATTTTACTCTAGCAGGAAAATATCTAGGTGAAGCAATGCACTCTCTTTTACTAGAAGCCGATGTGGATCAAGAAACCATTACAGACATTGCAAAAAAAATAGTGAATCCTTCTTTATACATTGAAATCTCAAGCATACAATGGTTAGAATGGGGAACAAGCGCTTATCAAAAGAAATTATACGAAGCCGCCATTTTATTTTTAGAAAAATCTCTTGTTTCCGAAAAAGACGAAAGAATGGCACGAAAAGCCTTATTTCTAATTGGTGAAATTCGAGTTTCTCAATCTATGATTCCAGAAGAAGGAATTAAACGTTTAGAAAAAGTCATTGAACTCAATAATGCCGATATTTTCGCTATTCAAGCAAAAAAAATAATCCAAAAATTCAATTCAACTAATTAAATCAAATACTTTACTAGCCAAAGATAATTGAATCATCTGGCGAAAAGGGTAAATCTTTTTCTTGTGGTGTTGCTACAAATACTTGACATTTTTTTTCTCGAATCATTTCAGAAACCGCTAAACGGCGATTA
>Ga0233360_1000130_pt1 | contig 10562 bp, 7 predicted proteins | sample ElkDunMinimDraft_20_FD_180671 | JGI IMG/M metagenome (GOLD analysis project Ga0233360, IMG submission 180671) | Fecal eukaryotic communites from dung pellets of Tule Elk in California, USA - Elk Dung A0 | ecosystem: Host-associated > Mammals > Digestive system > Large intestine > Fecal | place...
CCCTCATTACCTTTCATTTCCTTGCACTTTTGCATCGGCGAGGCTTTCATCAAAAGTCTTCATAAGTCATTGAGCACCAGTGCCGCCATCATTATTTCCCCTCATTCGTTAGATTTTTCCAGAGATATTTACTATTTTTGCCATGTCTTGTCAAGAACTACTTGATTTTTTACAACACTAATTTAAGTGATTTCTATGGTATGACAGGATTCTGGGCAACCTGAAGTTGCTCAGTGGCTTATGAAGATACTAAACTTGAATGTTGCGGAATTAAGGATAATAAATAATATTATATGGCATACGAAAAGATTGAAAAGAAAAAATACGATAAGTTGGAGACAGAGAAGAACAATATATATACTTTTGAGTGGAGTAGTTGGTATTCTTCTCATGTTGTAATGATTTTCTTGGTGGGTGCTTTTACCCTTGGCCTTGGACTCATTCTCTGTTGCTGTACAATAGCATCTGACGAATCACCAAGCTTTATCTTGATTTTTGGTGGTGCAAGCCTAATTATCGGTACATGCTTGATTGTACCAAGGAAAATCATATGCTATACTAAGATAGAACCTGACATGATTACGATAGCTCATGGCTTAGGCAAGACAGAGCTTTACGGTGTAAAAAATATACAATATGTAACTCGTGAGGAATTTGATGAGAGTGATACGACATATAAAGACATGTCAGGTGATGAAGTTGAGATTGCACATGGGTTATGTGTTAATTATACTCAGAATGAACATGAAAGCATCAAATATGGCCACTTTACTCTTATCGCAGTCAACTACGACGAACTGGCCATGGTAACCCTTTTCGATGGCAGGAAATACCTCATCAACTACCCGAAAGATTTGTTGAAAGAGATGATAACGGCTGACAAGGGTGATTAAAGGTTAATAAATGCCTTTTAACGGCTATTAGGGGAGGAGGTAGCTAATCCTGCTCGATGTACACTATGTTATACAATCCGTCGTTAACGAAAATCCGTCACGGCGGATATGCCTTACTGCTCGGCGTATAAGGATCCGTTCCCCACAATAGCTTCAAAGGGGTCAGAGCCCCCTACCTCGACACCCTCGGATATTGGATATCCGGGAGAACGAACATGCAAGAGCGAAGGGCACCCCAAAGGTGCCCTTCGCTCTTGGTGGTGGGGATTTTAGAACTTGAAGAAGTTCTTGGCATTGTTGTAGCTGATATCCTCAATCATCTGACATACGCGCTCCATCTCACTGTAGGGAATCTCGCCGTTCTCCACATCGCGGCCTACGAGGTTGCACAATGTGCGACGGAAATACTCGTGGCGAGGGTAGGAGAGGAACGAGCGTGAGTCGGTGAGCATGCCTACGAAGCGGCTCAGCAGACCTAACACGGAGAGGGCATTCATCTGCTTCTCCATACCGTCTTTCTGGTCGAGGAACCACCAGCCCGAGCCAAACTGTATCTTGCCCGGCACACTGCCATCCTGGAAATTACCTAACATGGTGGCTATCACTTCGTTGGCGCAGGGGTTGAGGTTATAGAGAATGGTCTTGGCCAGCTTGTCCATTGAGTTGAGCTTGTCAAGGTACTTGGCCAATGCCTTGGCGGTTGTGAACTCGCCGATAGAGTCGAAGCCGGTGTCGGGGCCGAGCAGACGGAACATCTTGCTGTTGTTGTCGCGGATGGCTCCGTAGTGGAACTGTTGGGTCCAGCCTGTCTCGGCATCCATGATGCCGAACTCTATCATCATGGCGCTCTTGTACTTCAGTATCTCCTCTTTGGTCAGCTCGGTGCCGCCATATACCTTGTTGAATATGGCCTCAATCTCTGCATCGGTGTAGTCCTCGGCATAGAACTCCTCGATACCGTGGTCGCTCAGCTTGCAACCCTGCTCCTCGAAGAATCTGTGACGCACGCGCAATGCCTCGATGACATCGCTGAACTTGCTGATACTGATGCCACTGACCTCGGACAGCTTGTCGATGTAGGCGCGGAAGTTGGCCGGCACCTCTACGGCCATGGCCTTGTCGGGGCGCCAGGTGGGCAACATCTTCACCTCGAAGCCGCTCTCGCGAGTTTTGATATGATATTCGAGCGAGTCGATGGGGTCATCGGTCGTGCACACCACCTCTACGTGGTATCGGCGCATCATGCCGCGGGCGCTGTATTCGGGTAGCTTCAGCTTCTCGTTGCACTCGTCATAAATCTCGCGGGCAGTCTTGGGGTTGAGTATCTTGTCAATGCCGAAGGCTGTCTTCAGCTCCAGATGTGTCCAGTGGTAGAGTGGGTTGCGGAAGGTGTAGGGTACTGTCTCGGCCCATTTCTCGAACTTCTCCCAGTCCGTAGTGTCCTTGCCGGTGCAGTAGCGCTCGTCAATGCCGTTGGTGCGCATGGCGCGCCACTTATAGTGATCGCCACCAAGCCATATCTCGGTGAGTGAGCGGAACTGGTGGTCGTCGGCCACCATCTGGGGGATGAGGTGGCAGTGATAGTCAATGATGGGCATCTTCTTGGCATGCTCGTGATACAACTTCTGTGCTGTCTCGGTGGTCAGCAGGAAGTTCTCGTCCATAAAGTTTTTCATACGCTATGCTGTTTATAGGTTGGTTTTTTGTTTCGTTGGCAACGAAGTTAGCAGATTTATTTGGGTTGCACAAATGATTGCTTGCTTTTTTCATTTCTCTTTGTAATCTATGGCATAATTTTTCAATAGAATAGGGCCCTTGGGAAACAAAAACGAACAAACGCGCTAAAAAAGATTACTAATTATTAGTATAAACGGGATTTTCTCTCTACATTTGCAGCCAAAACAGGAGATATGAAAGCTGATATGGTTCTTCACGTGGTCATTGTTGATGCTTTAGTCTTTGAAAAGAGGCGGAGGTGAGAACCGTATGGTATTAGTTTTTAATAACAGAACAGCCTTTCTCACCTGTGGAGAAAGGTTTTTAGTTTAAGTTTATAAGGTGATGGGGTGGTGAGTTTATCGTGAAAGGGAACTCAATAACTCAGGAACTCAAAAACTCAGAAGAATATGATAACAGGTTCAGAAGCTCTCATGCAAGCGCTCATCCACGAAGGGGTGGATACCGTGTTCGGATATCCCGGGGGCAGCATCATGCCCGTGTTTGACGCGATGTATGACCATCAGAATGATTTCAAGCAGGTGCTCGTGCGCCACGAGCAGGGTGCCGCCCACGCTGCACAGGGCTATGCGCGCTCTTCGGGCAAGGTGGGTGTATGCATTGTGACGAGTGGCCCCGGTGCCACAAATACCATCACGGGCATTGCCGATGCCATGCTCGACAGTACGCCCATCGTGGTCATTGCCGGACAGGTGGCTGCCGGATTCCTCGGCACGGATGCCTTTCAGGAGGTGGATCTCGTGGGTGTGACCCAGCCTATCTCGAAATGGAGCTACCAAGTGCGCCGTCCCGAGGATATCGCTTGGGCTGTGGCTCGTGCCTTCCACATTGCAGGCACCGGCCGTCCGGGACCTGTGGTGCTCGACTTTGCCAAGAATGCACAAGTGGGTATGGTGGACTTCAAGCCTGCCACCATCGATGTGGAACGTGGCTATATAGCTGTGCCCGACACCGACCCGAAGAGTGTGGAAGAGGCTGTGGCACTGATCAACGCTGCCGAGCGTCCGCTCGTGCTCTCAGGGCAAGGCGTGGAGTTAGGCAATGCTACCGAAGAACTGCGGGCCTTCGTGGAGAAAGCCGATATCCCTGTAGGATGCACCCTGCTGGGTCTTTCGACCCTTCCTCACGGGCATCGCCTGCGCAAGGGTATGTTAGGCATGCATGGTAACCTCGGACCCAATGTGAAAACCAATGAGTGTGACTTGCTCATTGCCGTGGGTATGCGTTTTGACGACCGCGTCACCGGCCGCCTTGATGCCTATGCCAAGCAGGCCAAGGTGATACACCTTGATGTGGACCCTGCAGAGATAGACAAGAACGTGCATGCCGATGTGGCTGTATTGGGCGACTGCAAACACACGCTGGCACTGCTCACCGAGGCCGTCTCTGAGAATAAGCATACAGAATGGATTGACAGTTTCGCTCCCTACGAAGAGAAGGAGTACAATGAAGTCATCAGCCAGGCCATACACCCCGAAGAGGGACCGCTGCGTATGGGCGAGGTAGCCCGTGCTGTGAGCGAGGCTACAGGCAACAAGGCTATCTTGGTGACCGACGTGGGGCAGAACCAGATGATGTCGGCCCGTTACTTCCAGTACACACAGAAGCGAAGCATCATCACCTCGGGTGGTCTCGGTACCATGGGGTTCGGTATCCCTGCAGCTATCGGTGCCACCTTCGGTGCTCCCGACCGCACAGTATGTCTGTTCATGGGCGACGGCGGCATACAGATGAGCATTCAGGAGTTTGGCACTATCATGGAGACCGGTGCACCGGTGAAGATGATATTGCTCAACAACAATTATCTCGGCAATGTGCGCCAATGGCAGGAGCTCTTCTTCAACAAGCGTTACTCGTGTACCCCGATGCTCAATCCCGACTATATGAAGATAGCCGAGGCATACGGTATTGCCTCGCAGACGGTGGTGGAGCGCGCCCAGCTGGCCGATGCCATTCGCACCATGCTCACCACCGACGGACCCTATCTGCTCGAAGTGGCCATCATGCCTAATGAGAATGTGATGCCAATGACACCCCCGGGTGGCGCTGTGAATGTGATGATGATGAATGCAATGGATTGCTGATCGTCTTATGGGACGAAAATTGCTGCATTCGTGAATGCTTGCAAAAAAACAACACCGGTGGCTGAACCTTTATCAGCCACCGGTGTTGTAATATCGAGCAACAGCACAGAGCTGCTACCTTACATAAATAACTTTTTCTTAATCATTCAATCTACCGGCTGTCCTTCTTAGTGATAAGGGGGGCAGCTACCTATATGGGTGATACCCTTCGTTATCCGCGAGCCTCCTCTATGTAGCCGAATGCTTCACGGCATTTAGCGCTAATCCATGCCCAGTCCTTGGCGGCTACCACATCTTTCGGGAAGAGGTTGCTGCCCATACCGACACAGGTGACACCAGCCTTAACCCAAGCGGTGAGGTTTTCCTTGGTAGGCTCTACGCCGCCGGTAACCATCAGCATCGACCAGGGCATAGGAGCCTTCACATTCTTAACAAACGACGGGCCACCTACATTGCCGGCAGGGAATACCTTACAGAGGTCGCAGCCACACTCTTGAGCAAAGCCAATCTCGTTCACAGAGCCGCAACCGGGAGTGTAGGGGATGAGACGGCGGTTGCATACCTTGGCAACCTCGGGGTTGAATAGCGGACCAACGATAAAGTTGGCACCCAACTGGATATACAAGGCTGCTGTGGCAGGATCTACCACCGAGCCTACACCCATAACCATCTCGGGGCACTCGCGAGCCACCCATTTGTTCAGTTCGCCGAACACTTCGTGGGCAAAGTCGCCACGGTTGGTAAACTCGAAGGCACGCACGCCTCCCTCATAGCAGGCTTTGACAACCTGCTTGGCGGTTTCCACGTCGCTGTGATAGAAGACGGGAACCATACCCGTGCTCTTCATTACCGAGAGCACCTGTATCTTATTGAATCTTGCCATTATTCTTGGTTTTTCAGTCTATTTGTTTGTGAGTTCGTAAGTCAACTAAATAACAGACAAACTCAGGAACTTGAAACTTATCGTTGTACACGTCCACTGGCATCACCACCAGCCAATGCCTCTACCTCCTCGGCAGACACCATATTGAAATCGCCGGGGATTGTGTGCTTGAGAGCCGAAGCGGCAACAGCAAACTCGAGAGCTTCGCCTTGAGTGGCTTTGGTGAGGAGTCCGTGGATGACACCACCGGAGAACGAATCACCACCACCCACGCGGTCGATGATGGGGTCGATGTCGTAGTGCTTTGATACGTAGAACTCAGAACCATTGTATATCATTGCCTTCCAGCCATTGTGGGTAGCGGAATATGATTCGCGTAGGGTAGAAATGACATATTTGAAGCCAAACTCCTGAGCCATCTGGGTGAAGATGCCCTTGTAGCCTTCGGCATCAGTGTGGCCACCCTCAACATCGGCATCGGGCTTGAAGCCGAGGCAGAGTTCAGCATCCTCCTCATTACCGATGCATACATCTACATACTGCATCAGAGGACGCATAATCGACTGTGCCTTCTCTTTTGTCCACAGTTTCTTGCGGAAATTGAGGTCAACAGATACGGTCACCCCATGACGCTTCGCAGCTTCACATGCGAGACGGGTGAGCTCGGCGGCCTTGTCGCTTATGGCAGGAGTGATACCACTCCAGTGGAACCAATCGGCACCCTCCATGATGGCATCGAAATCAAAGTCCTGAGGATCAGCCTCAGCGATAGATGAACCTGCACGGTCGTAAATCACCTTGCTCGGACGCATCGAAGCACCGGTCTCGAGGTAGTAGATACCCACACGATTGCCACCACGGGCAATATAGTCGGTCTTCACGCCAAACCTACGCAACGAGTTCACTGCTGACTGTCCAATCTCATGCTTGGGCAACTTCGTCACGAAGTAAGCATCGTGCCCATAATTGGCACAGCTGACAGCCACATTGGCCTCACCGCCACCATATACAATATCAAATACATCTGTTTGAACAAAACGGGTCTGCCCGGGAGTGGACAGACGGAGCATAATCTCTCCTAATGTTACAATCTTTGCCATAACGAACGTTATTATAAGTTTTGTATAGTTACTTGTATATATATGTTATTGCCATACTACGGCATTTAACATGTGAAATTTTTCACAAAGATAGATGTTATCGACCTATCATCCAAAAAAATATCAAAATTTCTTAAGATGCAAATCCTGCTTTTCAGCTGGAAAAATTGCGATAATGTATGGGATATTGTATCTTTGTACACAGGAACAAAAAATTTTTACAACAATACCTATATTATATGGACAAGGAAAAATCAAAGGTATACTTTACGGACTTCCGCACGAAGGCCAACGGAGATAGTCTGATAACGAAGTTGAAACGGCTTATCAAGCGGGCAGGCATTGCCGACCTGGATTTGGATGGTAAGTTTGTGGCCATCAAGATGCACTTCGGCGAGCTGGGTAACCTGGCGTTCTTGCGCCCGAACTATGCACGGGCTGTGGTCGATGTGGTGAAGGAACTGGGTGGACGACCTTTCCTCACTGATTGCAACACGTTGTATCCCGGTAGTCGTAAGAATGCGCTGGAACACTTGTACTGTGCATGGGAGAATGGGTTCACACCGCTCACCGTAGGGTGTCCCATACTCATCGGCGACGGACTGAAGGGTACTGACGATGTGGAGGTGCCAGTGGTAGGTGGCGAATATGTGGAACGGGCAAAGATTGGCCGTGCGGTGATGGATGCCGACGTGTTCATCAGTCTGAACCATTTCAAAGGGCACGAGATGACGGGCTTCGGTGGCGCCATCAAGAATATAGGTATGGGATGTGGCTCGCGCGCAGGTAAGTGTGAGCAGCATATCAGTGGCAGGACAGAGGTGGATGTTGATCTGTGTCGCGGATGTAAGCGTTGCTTGGCTCAGTGTGCCAACGATGCGCTTGTGTTTGATGAGGCAACGCGCAAGATGCGGGTCGATGCCGACCACTGTGTAGGGTGTGGACGTTGCATCGCGGCATGTAACTTCGATGCCATAGCTTCGGCCGACTACCATGCACCACAACTGCTCAATCGTAAGATGGCCGAGTATGCCAAGGCGGTGATTGACGGACGCCCTCATTTCCATATTTCACTCGTGCAGGATATATCGCCCAACTGTGATTGCCATGCCGAGAACGATGTACCCATATTGCCCAACATCGGTATGTTTGCCTCGAAAGACCCCTTGGCGCTGGACCAGGCTTGCGTAGATGCCTGCCTGGCAGCCACTCCACTGCCTGGCAGTCAGCTGTATGACCGTATGCACGGCCCCGACTTCTGCGATCATCACGACCACTTCACCAACTCAACTCCTGAGTCGGAGTGGCGCTCGTGCCTGGAGCATGCCGAGAAAATCGGCATTGGCAGCCGTGAGTATGAGCTATATGCTTGAGCGCAAGATCATACATGTAGATATGGATGCGTTTTACGCATCGGTGGAGCAGCGCGACAACCCCGAGCTGCGGGGGAAGCCTGTGGCCGTAGGCCATGCAGGCGAGCGAGGCGTGGTGTCGGCTGCCAGTTACGAAGCACGCAAGTATGGGGTACGTTCGGCTATGGCTTCGCTCAAAGCCATGCGCCTATGTCCCGAACTGGTGTTCGTACCGGGAAGGATGGAGGTGTACAAAGAGGTGTCAGACACGATACACGGCATTTTCCGTGACTATACCGATATCATTGAGCCGCTGGCGTTGGACGAGGCTTTTCTTGACGTGACTGTCAATAAACGCAATATGCCGCTGGCTATAGACATTGCCCGCGAAATAAAGCGGAGAGTGCGCGAAGAACTGGGACTGACGGCCTCGGCAGGCGTGTCGTACAACAAGTTTTTGGCCAAGATAGCCTCAGATTACCGCAAACCCGATGGACTATGCACCATACACCCTGACCAGGCACTCGAGTTCATAGCACGGCTACCTATCGAGAGCTTCTGGGGCGTTGGGAAGGTGACGGCACGTCGTATGCACGCATTGGGTATACATCGAGGGCACGACTTGCGCGAATGGTCGCTCGATGGGCTCCTCCATGAGTTTGGCAAGGCCGGACAGCTCTATTATGAGTTTGCCCGAGGCATTGACCTCAGACCCGTGGAGGCAGTGCGGGTGCGCAAATCTATTGGTTGTGAGCGCACCCTGGAACGCGACATCAACACACGAGCTGCCGTTATTGTGGAACTGTACCATACCGCAGAAGAACTCATACGGCGTCTTGCCGACAAGAAGTTCCGCGGCAACACGCTGACCCTGAAAATCAAGTATAACGACTTCACCCAAATCACCCGTAGCATCACCCAAGAGAGGGAACTGCTGACGATGAGGACGATACTGCCATTGGCCAAGAGGTTGCTGGCCGAGGTGGAATATGCCAACCACCCCATACGCTTGATAGGTCTATCGGTATCAAACCCACGCGACGAGGAGCCGGATAGCATACCTCGTCGCACTTGGGAACAACTTTCGCTGGAGTTTGAGGAATGAACAAACAAGAATTAATTCGTTCTTTTATAAATCAATTCAAATCCGTTCTATATATGCCACGGCATCACCTTTACAGATGGTGCTGCCCTGTGGTGCTGTCACTTCGGCCAAGCGACCTGTATAGCCCACATATACAGGTTCCATCTGTCCCCAGCGAGTAGTGATATGGCAGAGGAGCTGGCCTGCTTCGTAGGTGCGTCCTACGTTGGGTGCTGATGAGGGGCCTTCGACAGAGATTTCCCATACTACTTGTCCGCTCTCGGGAGCGCAGATGGCATCGGCCTTGGCATGCTTGAGTGCTTGCAACTGCTCAGGGGTGACACCCGTGCCACCGAGTGCAGCATCCTTGGCTTTCTGTAACTCGGTTTCGAAGCGTTGCTTGGCTATACCTGAGCGGTAGTCGCGGTATTGGCGGTCGTGCATGGCAAACTCGAAGAGTTCTTCATCGTCCTTGCCGGTGTCCCAGCCTAACTCTTTCATTTCCTTGCGGTAGGTGTCGAGGGCATCGGGGTAGTAGCTCTGTGGGTCGGCATCGGTGAATTCACGGCCCTGGCTCTTGGCCAGTTCGATAATCTCGGGAGCCAATGGGCCTGGCAGACGACCACACTTGCCGAGTATCATGTCCCATGCGTTGTTGTCGATCATAGAGAAGCGCTCTTCGCCCTTTATCAGTTGCATGAGGTTCATCAACGCTATGTTCTTTACATACTGGCTATAGGGAGTGACGAGGGGAGGATAGCCCAGTTTTGGCCATACGTATTCTACCTCATCAAAAAGCATGATGACAAGGTCATCGATACTGAGTGGTGCCTTGCCCTGTCCTTTAAGAATGAGATTGATACCTGCGTGCACACCCTTGAGGTCGGCCATCATAGAACCCATCATGCCACCGGGAAGGCCACACTTGAGCAGGAGTGACGACATGTGCTTGTTCGTCGGGTCCATAAAGTAGCCCAGGAAGTCATCCATGAATTCCTGCGTCAGGCTACGAGCCTTCATATAGGCATTCATGTTAATCTCGGGAACCTGGAACCCGGCATCCTTGAGCATGGCCTGCACGGAAATGATGTCGGGGTGTACCTTTCCCCATGACAGTGGTTCTATGGCGGTATCAATGATGTCGGCACCATTCTCGCATACTTCGAGGATAGAGGCCATGGAGAGTCCGGGGCCTGAGTGACCGTGGTACTGGATGATGACCTCGGGGTGACGAGTCTTGATGTTCTTGACCAACTGACCCAGCATCTTGGGACGGCCTATGCCTGCCATATCCTTGAGCGCTATCTCGGTGGCTCCGGCAGCGATGAGCTTGTCGGCCAATTCGGTATAGTACTCTACGGTGTGCACGGGTGAGTGGGTGATGCAGAGTGCGGCTTGTGGTATCATGCCAGCCTCAAGGGCATACTGG